>Ga0179593_1481693_pt1 | contig 18366 bp, 25 predicted proteins | sample CZODoug2_1_08_16_FD_185931 | JGI IMG/M metagenome (GOLD analysis project Ga0179593, IMG submission 185931) | Vadose zone soil fungal communities from Angelo Coast Range Reserve, California, USA - CZODoug2_1_08_16fungal (PacBio error correction) | ecosystem: Environmental > Terrestrial > Soil >...
CACAGGAACTGAAAAAAAAGTTCAGAGGGCAACAAAGGAAACCCCATAAGGGTCACTGTGAAAGGGGGGGTTGAGAAGGGAAGGGTTGTTGAGTGGCGATTACAGAGAAAAAGGGGGCCGGGATGGGTGAAACGGGGAGGGTAACGATGCTTATGGTGGATGTGTGGGAAATGGGTCCAAGAACCACATGAGGGGGAAAGATTCCGCCTTGGAAACCGTGGGCCCGTCGTCAGGGGCCAGTCCAATGGAAAAAGAATAAAAAATGCAAAGATGGTGGAAACAGGGGCCATTCAGGCCTCGGGAGGGGAAGCGTGCCAGTGGTGTTGATTTGGCTGTTGTTCATGTCAGGGGGTACGATAACCCAATGTAAAAAAGGGGGGGCCAAGCCGTGTGAACAAGGGCCGGTTCACTCCACGTGGGGGGGGATATCCCCAGCAAGAGAAAAATGGGTGTGGTGACCTACCGCGCTGGTGGGTGACCGCCCGGTCGGGGAGAGGGGGGGGGAAAAAAAGATGGAGAAACGTAGATTAAGGCCCCGCTGCTAAGGAACAAAAGTTGCCGCTGTAAGCCCTCGCGCAACGGGTCGAATCAAAGTTGGGCAGGAGTTTTACGAGATTCCAACGTACGCGCTTTGTGTATGGAGAGTGGAGGAAAAGTACAACTAGACACCGGTACTTGTGAACCCGCTGGAAACACATGACAGTGCCCGGCGTAAGCACGTGAAAAGCCGATAATCGCCGATGGGGGGCATGAATAGGGGGAAAATCACCTCCAAAAATAGGGGGGTTGGGGATGCCAGGGGGTGTGGAGTCAAAAAAAGGGGAATACCACCAGCAGTATTAGGGGATGGAACACGAGGGAAAACCACGGGCGCCCCGTTGAAAGCCCCAGGTAGGGTCAACCACAGGTAAGCCAAAGGAGAGAATCCTGTAGGGGAACTCGGCCACTGAAAAATAAAATCGGTTTCTGAGGTCCGTGGTCGAAGGGGCAGAGTGTGGAAGCCGGGTCCAACGTTAAAAAAAAAAAAGGGGGAACCCCGGTAGCAAGGGGGAAAGAAGAAGGCGCCACCGTTCCAATTTGATGGCCAAAACATTAACATTTGGATGAAGTGGTAAAAGCGCCTGGGTTTCCGGGAAAAATGTGAAGGGCAGAAGGTAGCGTAGGGGTAAAAACCGGGGGGGACGAGGGGAAAACTGGAAGCTATGTAACCTTGCCTCCAGGGAAGCCTGGCCGCCACGCCACCAGGGTTCCAATGAAAAAGAAGGAGAAAGAGAAACCACGGGGAGAGATCGCGTGGGAAAGAAACTGGCCATTGAAGGCGGAAACGTGATGGAAAGTTGGGAGGGAAAAAGTTTTTGGGGGACAAGTTACAAGAATAGGACCGCTGGCAAAAATAAAGGACCCAACGTGCTGTAAGCAAAACGGGCAAAAACGAACGCGCGCTAGTGAAACGTAAAAGGCCAACGGGAAGAAAAGACTGGGGGTCGATGCGGGGCCTCAGAGGGGGGTGATGAGTCCAGTGGTTGTTCCGTGGTTGATGGAATGAACACCGACGCGGAGGACCCTAAAGGATGATTGCCCACGAACAAAAAAAAAAAAGAAGGGAAGCAAACTTGCCCGCCCGGAGAACGACACTGTCAAGGAGAAGTCACCTGGGGAACGTTCCACGACAGGGAGGGGCCAGAAAAAAAAGCAAACCGAAGATGAAACACTTGGGAAAAGCAGGGGCCAAACACGCGCCAATCGTTCGAAGGGAGCAAAAAAAAGAAAAATGCAAGTGAGCGCACAGGGTGGCCACGCTGAGATCCGAGGATTGGGCGTTAGGCGCGGGGCACAAGGAGTACCACAGGAGAAAACTCAAACGGGCTGCTGTTTAAAAAGGAACGGGCGATCAGGTCTCAGAACGCGATCAAAAAAAGAAAGGATAAGTGAGGAAAGCACTGATCGGCGGGCAGGGAATGTTGTCTGTGCAATGGGGGACGGTCACTGGTTCAAGGGAGGTGTGGCCTGTTAAACCATTTGTGGGGACAAACGGGGGAGGCAAAACTACAAAAAAGCCCGAAGGGAAACCGCAGTGGGAGAGCAATGCAAGCTTGGGGTCGGGGGTCTTTAGCTTGTGGCAGGACCCGTGGGGCCGTAAAGTTCGTGCACCAGTTGAAGGGGCTAGAGGGGCCGAAGCGGAAGTACACTTCGAGAACTTAGAAAAAAGCAGGGGGTACAAAAAAAAAAAAAAAGGCAGTCATCCGTTGGATGAACATGCAGGGAAAGCGTGGGGCACGGTCAACAATGGGTTATCGATGATAAGAATTCAAATAAAGTGGCAACAATGGATCTTGGGGTCAATGGGGGGGGTGGTTTGTGTTGGCAAAAAGGGAAAAAAAAGCAACAAAGTCCCTGAAAGAACTGGGGGCTCAGGTCTCTGGAGGTCTTGCTGGGGCAGAATTCGGCATTTAAGATCTCTCCTGGGAGAAAAAGGGACTGCAAAAAGTGGGAATCATTTTGGCAATCAATGCCCGGTGATAGTTGAAGAAAAGGTCTGAAGAACAGAATACACTATAACAGGGCGAGAGGTGGCGGGTTCTTAAAAAACCAGCCTTGATCGAAGAAGGAAGGGGAAGGGTGGACATGCCAAAAAGACTTTGAACCAGGAGGGAACAGGGAGAGTCAAAGGGCAAAGGAAACAGGGAGGAAAGAAAAAAAGGAAAGTGGGGGCCAGGGGAAAAAAGGGGGGGCAACCAAAAAAAACACCGCCTTCTGAAAAAACAGTGTCGAAGAACACTCAAGAAAGAAGAAAGAGGGCTCCCCCAGTTTTTCCGGAACAGACTGAGGGGGAACTTGGGTGGAAAGGGAAAAACGGGGTTTGTGCAAACAAACATTGAGAATGCGAAGACCAGGGACTGGGGAACTGTCAAAATGATGCCAACGCGTGACTCGAGGTGGAGAGGGGGAGGACTGGAATGCCTTGAATGTGGGTCCCCTCCCGCAGGTCAAGCATCCCTGGCACATCATAGTTGCAGAGGGAATCAACGTGATAAAGGGAAAGAAGAAACGCAGACAGTCCCATTGAGCCGTCAAGGACCTCATGACCTTGTGGCGGTCATAAACCTGCTGCAAAAGGTAAAAGAAAACACAAAAAAAGAACGATCATTACAAAAAGGGTTAGGACTGATGTGCCGAAAAAACAACTGGATGACCAAGGGAGGTTGCCAATGCGGGGAACGCGCCCGCGATGACCCAAAAAAAATCAAAAAAAGCAGGGGGGAGCAAAGCAAAAATTGTCCTAAAGAGTAGACCGGATGCGGGACGAGAATTTGACAGAACAAGGAAACGGATAGGAAAAACAGCGGGAGCCCAAGGTGAACAAAGGGCTGGCAAAGTACAGCTAAGCAAATGACCAAGATGCGCTCAACCCATCAAGGGAGCCGGCCCGAAAACAGAATTAAACTGAGGGTGTCGTAGAGTCCAAATGAACAGAACCAAAGAGTGGACATAGATTGACCAACGTGGAAAAAATCCAAGAAACGAAAAAAGGCGGTCGAGGACCTTCGACAGGAAAGGGGGGGAGCGCGGTGGTGGTGAGGTCCGGCGCCGTTCAGGGAAGGGGGAAAAGGACGGAAGGGCCCCACGCAGTGGGGAGAGAACTTCACGGGGGAAGGAGGTAACCAAGTCACTTTAACGGCCAGGGGAAAGCTCCAAGTGGTTTGGACAAAAAAGGGGAGAAAAAGAAGGGGCTGTCGCAAACCAATAAGTGCACCAAACCGAGATGGGCTGGGGGGGGGAGGGCGTCCCGAGGTTGGGGGAAGCAGGGAAAAGGGCCCCGGAGAAAGGGTTGGGAGGGCTGGACTTTCGGGGGAACTTGCCGAAACAACCCACTGAATCGTATTGAAGGGGGAAGAGAAAAGAAGGGCGTCAACCGGGGGGGGAGGAAAAAAAAAGTCACGTTAAGACGTACGCCGTTGGTAAAGAGACCTACGCGGTGACGACAAAAAAAGAAGTGAAACCAAGGACAAAAAACGGGACGATCACGAGAAAAGAAGTAAAAAAAACCGGGAAGTGACAACTCGGGGAACAAAAATGCTAATGCACTTGGGCGTTGGAAACGGTGGGAAAAGCGGGACTCCAGGTCTTTGGGGACCAGAGGGACTGACGGAACTTTGATGGGGGGGGAACCAAGCGTACCTATGGATTGCAAGGACCTGAAAGCCAAGCATGTTTTTCACGGAAGATGAACACTGGGGGGAAATCAGTCGCCCAAGACGCGGTAAGGGAACATTCACCACAAAAAATCATAAAAAAACCTTGCAGGGATAAGTTAAGGAACGGAACACGGGCGGCATGGTGAGGAAAAGCTAAAAAGGTAAAGCGGGCGGGGGGAGAGGTTAACGAAACAAACTGGACAAAGAGCTAAAGAAGGAAACAAGCTCCCTATAAAAAAAAACAGAAAAAAAAAAGAAAAAGCGGTATCCCACGTAAAAATCCAAACCGAGGTTGAAGGCGGCCAAAACTTTGGTGAAAAGAGGGGGGCGGGGGGGTGCATACTAAAAAAAAGGGAAAGATTAAAAACCAGCGGTACAAAAAGAGGACCACAACAGGGGTTATCCCCAGCGGGCACAAACCGACTAGAAAAAAAGGACATGGAGGAAAAAAAGAAAAAAAAAAGAAAAAGAATCACGTGTGAGGTGGGTAGCGACTTGGAAAAAAAAAAGAAAAAGAGAGATGTATATTTGCAAAGGAGGATTGTATCTACAGACCTCTAAAATCAAAAAAGCTCTGTTAACGGAAAGGGTCGCGTCGAAAAGGAACACTGAAGGTTTTAACCAATATTGTTATCCTAAACAAAAAATGAAAATCACAGCATCGGGGGGAAAAAACGTCCAATATCAAGAAGGAGAGAAAAAAAGTCTGTCAGGGGGGGAGAAAATTTGAGGCGGCGTACAAAAAAAAAACGGGGTGCTTCCAAAAACAGACGGGAAGAGGGCACCTTTTGGCAATCGTGGACTCTTCAAAAGGGGGGGGAAAAGGGGGTCTAAGGTTCACGATAAAATACAGAAACCACTGGACTAACGGGGGACAAATCAGCAAAAAAAGAAAAAGAAAAAACTAGTTCAAACGGCGTTCCATTGTGGAACATGACCTTAGGCAAAGGAATTAAACGGAACCGGGAAAAAAACGTGTCCAGCGGGGGAACAGAAAAGTCACGGGAAAGGTGATGAAAACCAGAGGTTTGAAAAAATCTAAAAACAGAAAAGAACAGCAACCCCCTGGGGAAAAGAAAAAAAGATAAACGAAAGAGATGAGAGGGAAAAGGGTGGAGATTAAATATGCAGTGCTGGGGGAAGGGGAGGGGGGCCAAACGGTAACAAGACACGGCACCTTGAAATTTGAAAAAAAAAAGAGGGGAATATCGGGGGATTGAGACAGGTAAACCGGAAAAAAACACAAGGAACGATAAGACAGCGAAAAAGGGGAAGAAAGCAGTAAGGGGGACCCCGGGGGAACAAAAAAGGGATTCTATGGGGGGGTGGCGATGGAACGATAGACAGTTAGGGAGGAGAAAAAAGGGGCCACAACGGTGGCTGGTAAGGGAGTACCTGAATTGAAAGGGTGACTAAAGAAGTAAACGGGAAACTCCAACGAGGCACCTAAGCACGACCGGTAATACACACGAAGCAAGGGGGAAGAAAAGAAGCCAATTCAGCAAACAACCAAGGAACTGTGCTAACTACGGCGAAAGGCAAAGAGGTGGGAACGGGACCCCGCCGCTTGAGGGCTGGCCTTACACAAAAAAAGGAGAAGAAACACTCAGGGTTAAAAAAAAAAAGGAGAGAATTTCAAAACCACCTGAGTAAAAGAGAGAGAAGGTAACGAAAAAGGGGACCCAGGTGGGGTGGGAAAAAAGGGGTCCCGATGCGCAGAAACTTTAAAGGGGAAGGTGTGACCGCAGTAGCACGTAGGTTGTAAAAAGTGGCAGACAAGAAGGAACTCGGTCTGGTGGGAAAGGGGGAGTGGGTTCAAGAGAGAAGGGGAGGAAAGTGGTATGGGGGTCTATTGGCCACCACTTAAAAAAATTAAAAAATTGCAAAGGGGTAGGCAAAGCACGAACCCGGGGAGAGGATCAAAAGCAGAGAGACCGCAAGTTGATCAGAAAGGGGGGGGTGCACGACAATGTACACAAACCGTTCGTGAAGTCGGTGAAGGGTGGGGGGGGGGGCGAAAGGCAACTGTGTCAAAGTCCATGTTAAAAAAGGGCCACCCCCGGGGGAAACAAAGGAAAAAGTGTTGCCCTGTACCTCATGGGGAGAAAAAAGGTACGCCAGGCGCGACCTGACACTTCTTCAGAGAAATAAACCGAATCGAATATTGTTTGCAAAAGGAAAAAAACCACCTCAAATGGTTTTTAAGGAGAAGGGGAGGGTAGGTGCCAATGTAGTCATAACTTAGGTCAAACCAAGGGACCTCGGGATTTGAAAAGGGTGCCCGCAATAACGTGAACAGCCCGCGTCGAGCTAAAACTTCGAGAATGAATAAAGCTTATCGGCCAAAGTAAAGCAACTATTGCGGGGTGGAGGGAGAAACGACGGGACCGAGCAAACTAGTAGGACCTTGAAAAGTGGGAAGAACAAGTAAAAAAAAAAAAAACAAAAAAAGGGTGCCGACCAAGGGAAAGGTTAGGAAAACATGCCGACAACCCGCTCACTGTGCGCGAGGCGCCGTGGGGAATCGAGGGTAAGGAACTGTCCACTGCGTGGTTGTTAGGGGGAAAGGGGTGGGTCGAGCTATGTTGGAGATGACCGTGGGACAAGAAGAAGTTGCCAGGATGCCCCGTAGGCTGACGGGGAGCACCGGTAAGGTCCGAAAAAAGAAAAATCAAAAAGTCACGCAAGGGGGGAAAACAGATAATCAAATGTATGACGAGCGGACCCACTGCACCTAGGGGCAAATTTAGGGAGTTTGAGGGGGGCGGCAGGGGGTTTTTTGTTTAGTTAAGAGGGTGAAAAGGCTGGAAATTAACGTGCAGGGAGGGACAACGGAACGCCCGCCCAACCTAAAACCGGGGAACGGGATTGGCAACACAGTTAAAGGGAAGGGGGGAGGGGCGTTCGGCGGCTGTTGGGCAGGGGTTAGAGTGGTGGTTTAGGGTAGCTGTAGCTGACCTTGAAAAAGGGGTGCCCCCCTGGGAAAGAATCTGAATGTCAAAACCGGGGCGAAAAAAGGGTTACTCGTAAAAAAAAAAGGGGAAGGATGATCGCCCACAGGTGGAAGAGAGAAAATCGAGGTTGGGGAATATCCCTACCCAGTCGTGGGGGAGGGGTACAGGTTGGGGGGGAGGAGAGGTGCAACTTTGGCAAAGAAAAAGGAAAAGGGGGAGAATAGGGTCAAACCCGCCAGGTAACATAAAAGCTGAACACAACGCAAACGAGGAAAAGGGGCAGCAATCACTGTCACGAAAGAGAAGAGGGGGAAAAAACACCGTGTTTTGGGGATCTGGGGGGGAAGAGCATTGCCACTAAAACCACTACGGGTCGTGGTGGCGGGGTCGGAAAAAAACATTTGGGGGGGAGAGGGCAAACATAGAGGGGGGCAGGACTGGTAAGTGGGGAAATATGAAACGAGGAAACTGACCTTCGACCAGGGGTAAGGAAAGAGAGGGAGAACCGTCCGACCCTGGGGCAGCGCGGAAAAAACATAAAGATTCGTGCAAAAGCAAACGTACATAAGAAAAGAGGAAAAAAATTAAAAAAAAGATGTGAAAACGACTAAAAACCATCTCAAAAAATCGATTTGGTCAAAGAAAACCAAATTCAATAATTCTTGGGGAATAAAGGGGGCAACTGTGAGTCATGTGATCTGAAACGAGGGCCGGTCCCAGGGGGGAGACCCACATGAAAAATCGAGTACCAGAATGGGAGCGCCAAAGCTTCTGTTTCATGGGAGGTCAGAAGGGAGGGGTATCAAAAAAAAGTTCAAACAGAAACCGTAAGTCAAGGAAAAGGGCTTCGGCGGATTAAAAAAAATAACGGTCCAAGGGGGGGGTCGTAAAAGAGTGGGGACAAATTGGGGAGGTTCGTTTGTGGGAGCCCGTACAACGCCACGCAAACCAGGCCGGCACCACGGGCGAGAGGAAGAAAACGCGGGCCCAGGGCAAGGGCAGGGGACGGTGGGCACGAAAAATGGCCAAAACCAAACAGTGAACTGGTGTCACGGTGGTTGAGAAACCGGGACCACTCATGGAAATACCTGGGAGGGGACACGTGCACAGCATCAAGTGGGGCACCGGGCAAAAACGGTCTGAACTAAGGGAAGTAGGGTTGGAAGAACATCCGGGGGAATTGGGTCACGGGGTCAAGGGGCCCATGTCGTAACGACTGATAAAGAAACCGGGCCACAGACGATAGTGGGAAAGGGTGTCATAAGAACGAAGTCAGGATAACAAGGTTGGGCCCGTCCCAAAAAAAAAAGACAGCGTCGTGGAGGGGGGGGAGGGGGCAAAACGTTGTGACAGGGGTGGAAAAAGTAAAATACCAAAGGGGAATGCAGGGTCACCCCTGGTTGGCAAGGGGTCCACTCTGGTAATGAGGGGGAAAAGAACTCTTCAAAAGAAGCAAAAAATGGGAAAGCCTAGAAATTTGAGGTATCGAAGTTTGATGGGGCAGATTAGCGCCCACAAAAAACAGAAGGTGTAAGAAAAAGCTCGAAAGGAAGCAGCCAGAAATGTCAGTGGTTGGGAATGCGTCAATGAAAATGGACTAGCTTTTTGTTGGAACAGAAGGGGGAAAGAACGCAGGGCAGCGGGGGGGGTCATCCCCCGCGCGTGGATGATGGAGGAGGATAAGAGGAGGACGCACGGGTAATCGAGGATGAAAGGTAGGAGGGGGGGGGGGGGGGTGAAGATTGTCGGATCGTGTTCCCGTCGGCGGGCTGGGCAAGGTGGGGAGGGGCGGTGCGGACTGATAAGTCAAAGGGGCACGACGGACACTCCCAGATGGCAAAAGGGGGAAATCTGACGCAAGCGACGCCCCAGGGAGTTGGATGGTTTGCAGGTAGCGGGGGTGGAGAGTATGAGGGAACGGGTGAGTATCGGGAGGGGTGAGGTTAGGATGGGGGGAGGTAATCCGGGATACAGATGTGGAGAGGGCCCAGGGCCGGGAACAGGGAGCCGAGGGTGCGTCAGACAGGAGATCGTAGCTTACGCGGCACCAGAAAGACCATACAAGAGAGTAAGAGAAACGAAGACCTTGAAATCCGAAGAGGATATTTTCTCCTTGCAAGTAGCATTATTCATGGGCGCAGCATTAGAGGTTTCGGAATGAAAGGTGAGGGAAGAAGACGGGAGACTATATCAAAAAATTTTGTCAGGAAAAAATTTAAACGTTCTGACGGAAATGGCGAACCCTATTCCAGGTTCCACAAGAACTAAGTGGTCAGCAAAAAGGAATTTAATAATCTTAAAACTGACCTTAAAAAAGAATAGAAAAGACACAAAACCATCAAGGAAGACAAAAAAAACAAAAAGGGATGGGGGGTCTGAGGGCGCTGAAGAAAAACAAAAAAAAAGCAGGGGGGGAGGGAAATTGGTTGCCAGGGGAAGGACCAAACTTTCGACAAAGGAAAAACAACCGAACGTACCGGCAAAGGTTGCAACCGGCACGAAGAGACAGAACTGTGAAAGACAAAAAGTTGGGGGGGGGAAAAAGACCAGTGCAAGCCAGGCATTCAACGGGGGATAAAACCGATGTAAAGGTTACAGAATTGAGAAAGAGAAAGAAACTCGCAAAGGAGAACCTCTGCAAAAAAAACAATTGACCACCTCGAAATGAGGCCGAGCCAATAGGAAGTGATGCGTTGGGTGGGGGGGAGAGGACAGAAAAAAACATAAATGAAACCACGAGATCCTATCAATGCAGATGTCGTAAAACTCTAAAAAAAGAAAGCGGAACCTGGGGCCTTTCTTAAAAAGGGGTTTTGTGAAAAAACCTGTTCAGGGGAGAACGAGACGCAAAAAAAAAAAGCAGTGTGTCCTGTTGGTAAGACACCAGATTGGGTCCAAAAGGGAAACTTGAAAACGCAAATATACATAAAAAAAAGTAAGAAGGTGTACACACAAAATGATAAAGAGGATAATTGGGGGTCTCAGCTAGTGTAAACAAAAGACTATTGAAAAGTTTCTCTGTCCAGAGAAGAGGGGGGAACCCATAGAAGTTGGGGGTGATTAATGGGGAGGGGAAAACGGTGTTGCCCATGAAGTGGGAAGCAAAACAATTCCCAAAGGAGGAAAAAAGATGTGAAATGCGATGGTTCGTACAGGGGTGGGAAGAAGGCACTGGCACACAGCTTTAGAGGAAAACTCAGTAAAAAAGGTGGGAAAAACAATGTGGGAAAACCTCGACACAAACTTGGGGAACATCAAAGGCCCAACTCGAAAAAAGGTTGGAAAACAGCTCTGAACAAAATAAAAACTAGATTCTATTCAAACTGGGGGGGGAAAAAGTCAAACTATTTTGGAAAGAAAACGGGCGTCAAGGGTGGGGGAGGTAAAAAGCTGCAAAAAGGGTCCCCCACCTTGAAGGTTGGGTTCAAACTGTTACCAATCGGAACTGAAGGAAAAAACAGGTGAAAAGATGGACGAAAACCCTGAACGATCACTCACCACCATAGGAAAGGTAATGGGAAAAAATACCAATGTAAAAAACAAAGGGAAGAAAAAACGTATGTAAAAGTGAGAACGGGCACCAGGTGCTTAAATAAGGAAGTGGGACATGCAAGCAAGGGGGTCCAAACCGTGTGAACTAAGAGTTTAGGAACCAAGACAGCCCATACGCTAAAAAAGGGGCGAACATCAAGGAACAAAAAAAAGAAAGTTGGAAAAAAGCCCTTTGTGAACAAAAAACAAACGAAAGGTAATGGGGGTTCTGAAGCAGGCAAACAGATGTGAATTTTGAAAAAAAAACATCGGTTACGGGGAAACCGGAGGAAAGTTAAAAAACGTTTCACATCGGGGGACAAAGGGGAAAAGAAGGAATACAAGAGTACCGATGCCAAAAAAGACACCACTTAGAAAGAACAGAAAAGAAAAAAGCCTAATGCAGAGGGTAGTTCCAAAAAGCAGACATCGGAAAGGAACAAGTTCTAAGGAAAACCTCCGGGGGCGGGTGGAAAAGGGAAAAGTACTTTTGGGATGGGAAACGGTGGACGTTACAAGAACTAACAAAAAAACATCATTGGGTCACGCAGAAGACCTCGTACAGGTTCAAAGTTGCACCTCGAAAAAGATGGTGCGGTACAAGAACAACAAAAAAGCGCTCGGATGTGTACAGAAATCAAAGCAAAAGGGAGGGCTAAGGTGCATCGCCGGGTCTAGGAAAGAGAAGTGAAAATGAGCGGTACTGGGGCGGGGAAAAAGGGGGGTGGATTTACAAATCGGTACTTCTATTGCCAAGGGAACTAAAGAGGGACAAGGTGTAATAGCGGGGAAACCAACCGAGAAACAAACCTGATACAAACAAAAACACGAGCGATTATGGGGCCAGCTCTGTAAAAGAGAGAAAGCGGGGGTGGGTAAGGCAACCTTGCGAGAAATTCTTAACAGGGGGGGTCAGCAACAAGGGGAGAAAGGGGGTGTGCTAAGCGGGCAAAAAGAACCAAAAAACTGAAAAGTGAGAACCACCCCCCACCAAACGCCGGGGAAAGAGTTACGGAAAGGGAAAAGACCAAATAGGTGTCACGATAGAAAAAAAGGTGGAATTCAAAAGAGAGAACAAACCAAGAAGGACTGGGGGACAGCTCCCAATAGGAAAAGGAGTGACGTTCTAGTTCTGGGAGTGAAGGTGAGCGACGACGGTCCACGGGGAGTTAACAAACAGGCAGCAAGTTGTGGGGTTCAAAAAGGGAAAACTAGGGAGACCGGGGTGATTGGAAGAACAGTTGGCAAAAAAAACCCACGGACCAACACTGGAAAAGAATGAACATCACATAGGTAGAGGAGAAAATAATCGAGACAGAAGGGCAAACTTGGAAGGAGGACAGATTGACATGGGGACTAGGGGCGAATCCGGACAGAAACCTTTGAGGAAAAAGCGGGGAAAACTTTGAACCGGGATTTACAAATACAGACAAAAGGGACCCTCTGTAAAACTTGGATAACCAGAAAATGAAAAAAAAAGGCGACAAGAAAAGGAACCTAAGGAACTAGGGTAAACAAAAACTGCTAAATAAAACATTCCATAAAACCTACCATGGAGAAAAGGTATGCACAACTCCAGATGTGTTATCAGACTGGGCAGTAAAAAGACTTACACACTTCACGGTTCATCGTTGAAGAAAAATAGGGGGAGATTAAAAAAGTCACAACAACACCGAAGGAAGGGAGAAAGAAGAAAATCTAAAGGGGGGGTACAGTGTGAAGAAAACAGAAGAAAGCGCTCACCGGTTACCGGGAAAAGGTGGTAAAAGACCGTAAGGGAAGTTTGAATGAAGTCGCCAAACGATTTTGAAGACACTGATGGAAGGGTGCAGCTGTGGATGAGGGGACAGAAAAACGGGGGGAAGAAAAAATTAAAATTTCCCCGCGGAAAAAAGACCCAAAGGAAAAGAAGGGCACCCTTGTGGGAGAAAGTCGCGCCAACTAAAAACGGGGAAAAAAAGTAAGAAAAGAAAGCAAACCGAACTGATCCTGGTTGACGAGACCTAGAAACTGATTTAGGAAATCGGGGAATGGGGTTGGAGGAAGGGGGAAAGTGTGGGTGAAAGGCATAAACCACAAGTTGTAGGTCAACATAACAAAAAAAACCCCCAAGTTTGAAAGGCCGCTGAAAAACACCGTGCAACGAACGGTGGAGGGGAGGGTATAAAATGGATAAATATACGCCAACGGGCTCATGAGAAAAGTGGAAGATTCCAAGAAAGGAGGGCGGGTTTTGTTAGGTGAAAAGGGAGGTGGAATGAAAAATGTGAGGTGGACACAAGGTGTCCCAAGTAAAAAAGTGGGGCTAGGTTCAAAGGAAAGCATGAAGGGGACCCGTGACCAAATGGGAAAACCCGAATAAGCGGGGGGCTTGTAGGGAAGACTCACATGTCACTATCTAGCCGACGGATCATAGAGGTACTAAAAAAAAAAAGGCAACACTAAGTTGGGAGGTTCGAAAGGGAAGGTGGGAACGAGGGACGGAAAAGCGTCACCGGAAATATTAGGAAAAGAGGTGAACACCACTGGGGAAAAAGGACGGTAAAAAACCGTGAGGACCGGGACGAAAAAGAAACAGTCCATTATTCCGGCAGAGAAATAGGAGTGTAAGGGGGAACATCATAACAAGTTTTGTATTGAAAAACGCCAGTCAATGCAAAATGGGGAGGGTCAGGAAAGGGAAAATTTATGGAACCAGAGGGAAACATTTTGACACTGACAAAAAAAAAAAAAAAAGAACAAAAGGTGGGACACCACCCAACCCAAAAGTGTTGGGGTTGTAAGCAACGGTGACACTATAAAGAAAAAAGGGAAGGAAAAGCGGTTGGAACGCCACTAACTCGGGGTTGCTGGGGGGGAAAAAAAGTTTTCGTGAGAGGTGCAATGTGGGGGGGTCCGGTGGCCCATAGGGTGTAAAGCCTGAACAAGGAAGAGGGGAACAGTGGGCCCGGTTAAAAGCCCCGTCCAAAAAGGGAACGTGTTGGAAGGGGAAGAGAAGGGGGGGAGAGGGTGTTGGTGAATGAAGGGGTGGAGGGAACTAAGCTCGTTTGGGGGGGGAGCCCATTGGGGGTGAGGGAGTTCCAGAAGAGTTGTATGAAACTGGGTCACGAATGAAGTCACCGCAGGGACTCGTCTTTACCCTATGGACTCTGGGGGTACAAAGGGGGGAAAAAAGGCGCGCACGAGCAGAAAGTCAAGAATCGAAACCGGGGGAAAATAGGAAAAAAAGAAGAAGGGGGGTGGGAGTGGAAAGCCTGGCAATTAACAAGCACGGATTGAGGGGGGGGATAAGTTAAAAGACATTGGGGGGTGACGAGGGGCAAAACTTGGAAAGCAGTAAACACATTCCAGCATACAAGGAAGTGGGGGTCACAAGGTCACGGGGAGTGTTGGACAACCAACCGGCACTTTATCAAAGAATGGAAACTATCGAGAGAAAGAACCGTGGTAAAAAAGAGTCGGGGGATTGGGACAGAGAAAGGAGAAAAAACAAACCGCGGAAAGGGGGGGGGAGTGATCGTTCTTGGGCCTGAGGGGGGGGGAAAAGAGTGGCAAAGTCAGGGGGGCACGGGGTACGAAGATGTACCCCCTACAGCTGGGAGGTGCCAAAACGTAAGGGAACACCAGTGAAGACATGAGAATAAAGTGAACCGTAGTATCAGACCAGTGTGGGGAAGGGACGTTAATCGCAACTTTGAGAAATGAAAAAGTACTAAGAAGACAAAGAAACAACATTAGATCCCAAACTCTCCAAAAAGATAAAGGACAACCGGGGGGAGAAAAAAAAAAGTAGCATTTTTGGTCTTAAAATGACAGGAAGCACACAACAAAGCAAAAAGCTGGGGGAAGGGGGGAAAAAAAGAGAAATTTTCCGAGGAAGAAAGGAAAAAACGGCCGTATCAAACTGCCACCGAGGGTAAAAAAAAAGAAAGGCCGCCCACAAACTGCAGGCTTTGGGTGAACTGGGGGGGGAAGAGGTAAGGGAAAAACAAAGAATTTTATCAAAAAGGGTCAAGAAATAGGGGAAAAACCGTGTTCCGTGGGCATTGGGATTCGCTATTCCAGGGGACAGTGTTTGTAGGGGCTGTCCATGTAGGCGGGAAAAACCAGAGGGTGACACGTGCGGGTACTGGTCAGGTTGTTATTTATGGATGGAGGACGGCCGAGAAAAAAAAAAAAAATACATCCGCTAGCGTGCAGACCTACCAAAGAAACTGAAGGAAGACTGCGACTTAAGGGGGGGAAAAGTGGGGTCGTGGTAAACCGACCATGGGGGGAAGGGAACACGTTCGTGATCACCAGGGGGGTGGGGCAGGAACCTCGGTCAAAAAGTGAGTACCCGGCACACCGGGATAGAGAAAGACGGAAAGCATCGGGTTTGGGAGGTCCAGTTAAAAAAACAGGCTTGGAAACTGTTCAAGAAGTACAGAAAGGGGCACGAAAAGAAAGCTCAATACGGGTGGTTGGTTTTAAAACACCGACCTGCAAAAAGCCAGGGGAAGGATCACCCGTGGGGGCCGTCAGACCTCCGTGGAAAGGGGGACGGAAGATTGGGGAAGCAGGAAAGAAGGTCAGGAATACCTCCAAAGTGAAGTGAGGGGGAGGCCAGGGGATAATTGTTAGGTGTGCAAAAGCGGGAGGGGTGTAGGGGGAAAAAAAAAGTAAAATTCAAAGAAACATGATGAAAAAGGAGAAGGAGGGGTCAAAAAGAATACTTGGCAGGGGTGGCCGAAAAAGTTGGGTCGGACCACTCCAGTGGTTTTGAATGAAGGCATCTGGCAAAGGGAAAAAACTCAAGCGGGACTCATTTGTGGGGGGAAATACAAAAGTAAAAGTTATCACCGCGGGGGGAAGGAAGGATGGTTGGGGGGGGGGAAAAGGGAACCATTTCAAAACGCAACCCAAGGGAGGGATCTTCAAAAACAGAAAAGAAAAAAAGAAACCTAAACAATTATTTCAAGATCGAAAGAAAAAAAAAAAACAGAAGGGGAAGTAAAAGAAGGAACAACCCGTGTTTTTCCAGGGGGGAGTAAAGAGGACTTTACTTGTTTGTCAAAAGGGTCAAACAAAAAGGGGGGAAAACAAAAAAGTCAGAAAGGGATTACCTGGGTGAGAACGGTCCAGGAAGAAAAACGCGTAATCGCTATTCTCGGCTGCATTGGGCATGAGGAGGATTGGCACCAAAACAGAGGGAAATCAAGCTAAGCAACAAAAAACAAAAAAAAGAAAGATATCTTCAAAAAGTAGGGAAAAAGTCCAGGGGAGGGAGTAGGAGAGAGTTAAAGAAAAGAACCAGTAAGAGAAAAAAAGAAAACGACTCGGTGTTACAAAAAACAAGAAAGTTAAAAGGAAGACAAGCCCAGAAGGGGGAGGAGACTGTTGCAAAGACCCTTGCCAAAGATTGAGAAAAGAGTGTCATCAAACAAAAATGAGGAGAAGGTGACCGGAAGGGTCATGGAAAAGAACACCCCTCTGGGGAGAAAAACAGCGGGGGGGGTTGTCAATGCGAGTGGGAAGAAACGCGGGTCGAAAAATGAAGACACGGCCCGGCCACTTATGGAATCAAATATGCCGAAAAAGAGAGCAAAAACAGTGGGCCAGTTTTAAAGATGTAAAGGGAAGACTGACAAAAAAAACTCCGTGGTAAAGGTCAAGGGCCTGTCAGGGGGAAAACAAAAAGAAAACGAACGCTAGAGAAAGGCGGGGACCGAAACCAGAAGGAATCCAACTCCAAAACACACATCGAAAAGGGGACCAGTGGAAAGAAAAAGTATCGCGAAACTTCGTTTTTGTCTAGAAGAAAAAAGACCATAGGAACCATACCCAAAAAAAGAAGTACCCAAAACACAAAACTAGTGAAAAAAAGAAAAAAGGAAACGATAGAAGAAAGGGGGTCTTCGCTGCGACAGCAAAGGGTTTTTTTGACTCAGGAAAACCGGGGAAGGGAAGAAGACGACGAAAACAGCAAAAAGGAAGGGTGGTGAAGAAAAAAACCTAAAAAATGGTCGCCCGGGTAGGAACAGAGTCTTGGTAGTTGAAAAGACGGGAACTACTCAGGTCACCAACAATTGTGGAAAAAAAGTGCAAATTCCCAATGGTTCAAGAAGAAAAACTAAGAGAAAAAAAAAGACGATGGTAGGGGGGGGGGGACCGTCCCGCGCAAAGGGGGGTGGACCAGAGGGGAGCATGTTGTAAAAAAAATCGGAAAGCCAGGGGGGGTATTGGGTAGTGTTGGAAAAATCTTCCTTAGCAAAAACAAGCGAAGAAGGGGAAGAAGGGGGGAATCAAAAAAAGGAAAAATCATCACCACGGGTGCTACAGCAGGACAAATTCAAAAAAAAAACCAATCTTTACAAGAACCTGTACAGGGAGTACAAAGGTGGACGCATCTGGGGGAAACCGAGTAACAACCAAGGGAACTGGAGACTAACAACTGTGGGAGGTTTCCATAAGTCGGAAATATTAGAGAAAAGGGTTAGGGAGAATGGACAAGGGAGAACAAAAAACGGGGCGGACTGGACTGGGAAACGGCACGGTGGACAACAGGTATGGGGATCAAGTTTGAAAGGGTTCGGAAAAAGGGGTGACTGATGCCCAAGTGTCACAGAGAAAAAAAGGGGGAAAGGGGATCAGACTCAAAAGCCGCAAAAACAAAAAGGTGGGAAGCATCTTGGAAAAAAAAGAACCGGGTATGATTCCCAAAGGGTGCCAAACTGAAAAGTTTGAAACGGAACTGAGGAACTGAGGTGTCCCATGTGTGCTTACAGTACGCCAAAGACAGGAAAACCCTAAAAGCAGCGTAAACTACCGAGGCAAAACAGTGGGAACAAAACAGGAGATCAAAACCCTGCCAAAGAAAACTGCAAGGAAGAGAAACCAAAACCTGCTCGTAGCCACTTGGAAACCACAAATGGACGAAAAACGGAAGCAGAAAAATGAACGAGGAACAGGCGTGCTGTAATTACAGTAGGACTAAGGAAAAAAACAGCTTTAAACTGGACACGGATGAAAAGAACACGGTGAAGATACAAAGAGGGACCGAAGAAAGCACACTTAGGACGAAGCACGAACATGGCCATCAAACTGTTCCCAAGGCTCCTATGGTTGGTCCAAGGGGATGGATGGGGAAAGATGGGAAGGGAGAATCCTGGAACTGGGGGGAGGGAAGAGGAAACGGCACATTCAGGTTGACAAAAGAGGGAGAAACCTACTTGTAGAACGGAGGGAAAAACGGGGGGCAACAAACCGCCCACCTGGTCGAAATCACCCCAAAAGGATCAGAAGGAGTTGTCCAGTCTCAACCCTACAAAGGAGGGAGAAGGGCAAAATCGAGGAGAAAGGGAAAAACTTGATCTACTTGGTCATGAAATTGGCACATGAACAGCAGCAAATCGTCAACGGGGCAAATGGTAGGTTGGGCAAAAGGAGTGAAGACGACGAGGGAAAAGGGGGGGAAGGATGCATAATATTGCCCCAGGGGGAACAAAAGGAAAAAAGGACAAACACATCCGGCCAACTAGGATAGGGGGAGAAGGGGTTTACAAGCGAGGAAAGAAAGCACGATTTAAGGGAAATCGTGGCCAAGGGGGGGAGTCTAAGAAGGGACAGTGAAAACAGGGGCACTGACTGCAGGGGCCTTACACATCCAAGGGAAAAGTTGCCAAAAGACGAAAAAAGAGGCTACC
>Ga0179593_1473217_pt1 | contig 18364 bp, 31 predicted proteins | sample CZODoug2_1_08_16_FD_185931 | JGI IMG/M metagenome (GOLD analysis project Ga0179593, IMG submission 185931) | Vadose zone soil fungal communities from Angelo Coast Range Reserve, California, USA - CZODoug2_1_08_16fungal (PacBio error correction) | ecosystem: Environmental > Terrestrial > Soil >...
TGGTCACAACAGAGCGGTTATGATGGCAAAGGAGCCGATGGTGGAAAAAGAAAATATTGTGGGGGGGGAAAGCAGGGGGAACGGGGGGTGGAGGGGTGTCAACCGTGAATAAAAAACAAAAAGAAGAACAATAACAGGCTGTTGCCCAGATCGGGCTAAAGTCCTCGGCAGCATTCCATCCAAAGTCGGAGGCATCGAAGAGCATTGGTAAAAAAGAAGAAAAAACCAAAAAAAGAAGAAAAAAAGCACGGTGGAGAGAGGGGGGGTAAACTATTTGTCAAAGGTTAAACGGAAATTTGGAGAATTTCTACTGGCTCGTATTTGTGAAAACTGTTGAAGTATTGGGGGAAAGTGCGACTGTTGGAGAGGGGAAGAAACATACGAGGTTGTCCGCAGGTAGCTTTAATAAGGGACAAATATCAACAAGAAGGGGGATAGATCGAGACGTAAATTCAGACCCTGAGGGGGGGACACACGGGTGAAAAGACAGGGGGGGGAATCAGAACAAAGGGGGGGGGTTCAAAAAAAAGGGAACTTATAAATGAAAGAAGTTCATGAAAACAGACATGTGTTGTAAATTTACTGGGAGGCTGGCAGGTGGGAGAGAAAAGGGGGAGGTTAGAGAGGGGGGAAAGTGCGAGGAGGAAATTGGGCCTAGCAAAGCGAAGGGGGGGGAGGGGATGTGCTTAAGTGGCCCCCGGATCAAATCCTGAAGCTATGGGGGAGGGGAGCCATTTTACCAAGAGAAAAAGGCATGGGAAGGGGGAATGAAGGGAGGTTAAGGACCTTGGTGGGGGATACTTCTGGACGTGCTGTGGATGAATAGCCACGGGACGGCCTAACTGGGGGGGGGAAAAAAAACAGGTTAAGAAGGGGGTGGGTTGGAGAGAAGGACAGTATACATTTGGGGGGGAGGGTGTTAACTTTTTGTGGGGCGTGAAGGTGCGGAAGGAGAGGGCCAGGTTTATGTAAGATAAGTGGGGTGAAACGCGAAAGAAATACCGTTTGGTGGGGGAAAGGGAAAATGTGGGGGCTGTCGGGAAGGGGGTCGTAACTTGCTTAATGAAGGTCCCAACCAAACAGAGTGGGGAGGGTCACCAGTTGCATTCTTGAATGTGGTCTAGTTGACAGCGGAAAAGGGAAGGGGGAAACCGGGCAGCCAAGGAAAGGAACAGGATTCTTCAACGGGAGGGGGAACACAAAAATTCTTGAAATATCTTGCAAAGTGTGCCAAGATGGTGGACTAATAAGGGTCCCTGTGAGAAAAAAGTGAGGATCTCCTAAATATGGGAGGAGAGCGAAAGCTATACAGAAGAAAGCCTATTCAGATCAAAACCAAGCCCAAATGATCATATTTGAACATGATCATCTCAAAAGTTTGAAAAAAAGGAAAAAAGGTGGATGGTACGGGCAGTTGAGTAGAAGCTACCGAGGGGGGGGGAGAAAATTGAGCAGGGGTGGTTGCACGGGGGGCGGGTAATAGGTTAACAGGCCGCTTCAGAGCGGCCGGGAACCAGTCCATGGGGGGCGCAAGTTAAATGCAGGAGGGGGGAAGAAGGGGTTTTTTGGTGGCGGGGTTGGTATGGGGGAATGAGGGGGGAGTGGAATGGGGACTTCATGGAAGTAGCCGGTTGGGTTGGTGTTTAAGAAAGTCTAATCCGGCAAGGGTAGAAGAGAAAAAAAAATTCCAGGGAAAGGGCATATACACAGCCCAAGATAAAAAGTAAAAGACAAAATAATATCCCCAAGAATTGTAGGACATGAAGGGGGCAAGGAAGGTTGCTACCCTAAAAGAGATAAGGGGAGAGATACAAAAGCTGGGATAAATGATTTTTGGCGGCCGTACTTTCGCATAGGAAAAAGTTTTGGAAGGAGGGTGATTCAGGGGGGATAAAAGTAAAACTCAGTATTGGGGGTGGAAGGACCAGAAAGGAAAGGGCCTAATTGTATTGAAGATAGAAAAGAACAATAGAAAAAAAAAAGCAGTCCCCGGCTAGAAGGGACTGGCAAAACAAAAATCACCAGGGGGGGGTGTCCCGAAAAAACACAGTCAAAAAAGATTCCAAACAAGATGCAAGGTAAGCCCAATATAAGTTGTGAACAGGCGAAGGGGGGGGGCTTGCAAAAAAGGGGATATGCTGAAAAGTTGGATGCCATTACCGCCTTTCGCGGTTTGAGGAGAGCAACTGAAGCGGACAAAACGGACAACCGTCTGAAACTGTAAGCACGGGGGGGGCAGCCCCTGGCGTGACACACCCCAAAAGGGGCAAGTGCCGAAAAGCAATGGAAAAAGCAGGGAAGGAAGAATAAGCCAGGTAGGGAATTGAGGACGAATTAAGTAAAAAAGTTAAGACGGGAAATGCTCAAGAGACATGCGTAAGAATGAAAAGGAAACATTAAGACGCATTCCACCAAAAGAAGAAGCCAAAGGAAAAACTAAAGGAAGATCTGGGGAGTCTCGGAAAAAGGGGGGGAGGAAGAGGAAGTGAAAATGAATGAAAGCAGGGGAAAAAAAGAAGATTAAGATCCACAGGTAGTTTGAAAATAGGAGCGCGAGAATTGGCTTTTGGGGACTGGGGGGAAGGTTTTGGGGCCCAGGGGGGGGGGTAATGGATTTTCTAAAGAAAAGAACGGGGCAAGGCAGAGAGGAGGAGGTTTTGTCCCATCGCAACTGCAAAAAGGAAGTGTACCACCAGCAAAAACAATTGAGATATACGCGGGGAATAAGGGTGGAAATTGATGTGAGAAAGACCGGGGGGGGGAGGGGGGGGGGGACGGTAATTTTTCAAAGGTTCCGAAACAAGGAAGAGTTGCCTAGGGTTGGTTCTGAAGTCGGGGAGGATGGGAAAAGAAAAATTCCCATAAGGAGAAGGAAAGAGATTGAAAAAAAAAAATCCATTTCTAAGAAGGGAGGGGGAAGGGGTGAAAAAGAAGAGAGAAACAAACAAAGAAGGGGGGGGATAAAAAAGATTAAACACCTGAACTTCGAGCCATTGCGGTGGTTGAACCCTTTAAAAGACGGGAAGCTCGGTCAAATAGATGAAAAGGAATGGACTCGTTGAGAAGAACCGCCAGAACCAAGATCGGAAAATTTAACAAAAAAATGAATTTATCGGTCAAAAACAACCAGATTAGGGGCTCACATTTTCCTGGAAATAAGGACGGGGGCAGACCAGGATGCCCTTGGGTCAGGAAAAGGGTGGAAAGGAGTTTGTAAAAGGGGGGGTGCCGAGTGACAAAAAGGAAACATCGTCTAGGAGCATTCATAAGAGGGGGGATTCTTAAACAAAGACTTTTTATAAAAAAAGGCCGGGCAACAAAAAACCAAAAAAGAAAAAGATCCAAAGGACTAAAAGAAGAGGGTTCCGGACTCTACGTGGGAAATTCGAAGGGGAAGTGGGGCCACTGAAAAGCGAAGGAAATTTAGAAGGGGGAAAAAAGGGATATCCTCCCTTTGAAAAAAATTGGCCAAGGAAAGCAGGAGTCCGTCTAAGAGAAAAGGGTCTGAAAGAGCGCGAAGGAGGGGGGGGGCAATGGGAAGGGGTCAAGGTGCGTTTTTGAAAAGGACCCAGCGGGAGCTTTTAAAGGGAAGAAAGGAGGGGGAATTAAGACTGGCGTAAATGACAAGACGCAGGGGCCTTAAAAAAAAAAGGGGGAAAACCTTCTTGAAGGGAGCAGGAAAAGCTTTGGGTTGAAGAAAAGCATTCTTAAAGAATACCAGTCAGGCAAAGAAAGAAAACATTGGGGGGAGGGGGTGGGTACCTTGAAGGGGTAAGAGTTAGGGGCTAAACCGGGACGTGCAGGGATCAGGAATCTGTTGACTCTTTTTCATGGAACCATGGAAAAAAAAGCGGCTGGGGGGGTACAAGGGGAAAGGTGTAAGGGGGGGGAGGGGGCTGGGAAAGGTTTGTGGTATGACACATTGGTTAACCGGGGATTCGAACTGGGGGGGGGGGGGGGGGAGCGGAAACATGTGCATGTTGGAGGGGCTTGGGGGAAAAAATGTCTGCCTGGCCCATAAGGAGAATTAGTGAGAGAGGTTTGGGAAGTAAACAGGGGGGAGAAAAAGGGGGAGGAAAAAAAGACTCAAAGAATTAACTTGGTCCCTTTTAAAAATAAAGAGGCAAAGGACACAAGATGTGAGAGGGAAAAAGGGAGGACGAAAAAAAAACGCTAAACCGCTTGGTGCTATTCAAAAAAAGGCGAGGAAGGGGTTAGAGGTTATGAATCCCAGAAAAAGGAAGTCCTACAAGGGGAGGCGGTGTGGAGGTATTGGGGGGAGGTTGGGGGTTGAGCAGAGGACTTGGGGGGGGGGGGGGAGTGCTGTTTGAGAGGGGAAATTTGAATTGGGAAGGGAGGGGGGGTGTCGGGGGGCGGAAAGAGAAAAAAAAAGGGATAGGGAATGACCGAACACAAACCAGAGGTGGGGAAAATAAATCTAGGTTCAAATAAACAAAAACAAAACCACAGGAGACCAAAAAAAGTGTAGTTGCGAAGGGGGACCGAAAGGGACGATCAAAAGGGGGAAACTGGGAACAAAAAAGGAACCGAGATACCAGAGAAAAGAAAATGGCGATCCACGCGGAAAAGGGACTATATTTCAAAGAAAAGTGCAAAAACCAGGAAAAGAAGGGGAAGGAAAATTTGAGAGTGGAGGGGGGGGTAAGAGACTTGAGAGACTAGAGTTTTAACCAGAAGCCAATTCCTCCAATAGGGGAGAATAGGGGGACAAATAGGGGCCAAACCCAAGAAAACCACTTGAAAAAAGCTTGTTGTAAAAAAAACAGGAGTGGGGATGGGTCAAAAATAAAGGGGAATGGCGCATTCCAGCAAAACATAAAAAAATGTGCCCCAAGGACCAAGAGAAAAAAATAACAAATTGTGAAGAAAAATGTTTGGGGGGAAAGGCACAGGGCTAGTAGCAGAACGAACACCTGCCGGGAAAAGAAAAAAAAAAAAACCCGGGGAGAAAGGGGGGCGGGGCCTGGAAAATGGAAGTACTCCAAAGGAGATCCGGATTCACGCTAACCAAAAATACACCGAAAAAAGGGAGGCAGGTTAAGAAACACGTCTTAAAAAGGGGAAGGGGGGGGGGCAGTTTGGAGAGGAAACGTGGAGGGGAATCGAAAACAGGGAAGAAGAAAAAAGAAAGGAAGGAACGGCATTCATCAGTCCCACTGCAAGGGAATTGGGGATGGCGTCAAGAGAGCGAGCAGGATTGATCCGGACACAGCAGAAAAAAAACACAAACATCAACCCATGGTCCACACGCTGGAAAAAAATTGGGGCTAAGAAAGTACGACAGAAGGAAGAAAAAACGCGGAAAAATACAAGCCGATTGCCAACACGTAAGGGAAAAAATCAGTCAATTGCTGTGGGTGGTAAAAGGGACAAAACCGTTAAGGAATAAGGACTTTGCTAAGCAAAAAATGGATGATTGGGGGGGGAAAAAAACGGGAAAGACATGCTTCTTCCAGGGGAGAAGAGATTTGATTGAAAAAGGGGGCGGAAGGGGAATAGGGGAAACGAAGGATAGCCGGTTGGAAAAGAGATGAATGGAGAAAAGATGGAAAATGGACAAAAAAACAGGATCCAAATCAGGGAATACACAGGTGCAAAAGATCGGCCAAAAAAAGGGCTCAAGGACGTTAAAAAATACCTTAGGAAAAGGTTAAAAAAAAAAGAGGAAAAGAAAGGCTTTTTAAAAAAGGTGGGGGGGGGGATGCAGGGGGGGCTGAGAAAGAGTTAAACGGGGCAGATTGCGAAAAAGGAAGTTAAGAGAGGGAAAAAACTGTTGAGGGGGCAAAAGACCTTATATAAGGGTGGATGTCCATGGGCAAGGAAGCTCGGAAACCTGAAGCAAAAGGTGTCGTTCCAAACGGGGTGACATAAGAAAAGTCATGGTGATGAACGGGGCAAGGAAAAAAGAGAGACAAAAACAAAACGAGAGGAAAAGAGAGAGATTGGTAAAAAAAACGGCGACCAGGGAAAGGAGGGGAGTAAAAGGATCCGATGGTGGTGAAAGAAGACCAATTGGGGGGGGGACCATCGTCAAGGGGTGGGCTGACGCTAAGGAACAAAGAATTCAAAAGAAAGAGCTAAGGGAAAGAAGAAAAGGTTGGGGGCAAAAAGATAGGCGAAATGCCGCATTAATCAAAAGGGGCTCATCCCAAAAGTCGTCAGGAACCCTCTTCCAGAGCTATGTTAAAGCAACCAAACACCCCCCACCTAAAAGAAAACAGGTTTTATGTTTGACAGATTAGGTCCCTTAGTACAAAGAGTGAAATGAATGCCGGTAGAGGGGGCAAGGGGGACATGAGTGGTTGAAGCTGTGGGGGGGGGGGGTGGGGGTGGGGAAGGGTTGGGAAAAGAGGGGGAGTGAAGTATATCACGCGATCTTTAGGAAGGAACACAAAGTTGGGTAACTAGGTTATGTTTGTCAGAAAACAAACGAATAAGGTGTAATCTCGAGAAAAAGGGAAAAAAGGCGAAATCCCGAAAAGGTGCAATGTATTCAAACGGACATCAACTGGCCTGGTGTCTGGGGGGGGAAATTAGCAAAGGAAGTAATACATTTCACGGTGAAGTCCTTAGGAAAAAAAGGGGCAGAAAGGGGTGGTTTGAATACAATTAGGAGTGCAAGGAGGTTTTCGGGCGAGGTTCCAGGGGAAATGAAAGGGAAGAATTAGGGCGGAAGGAGACAAGCAACAACTGGGTTGAAAAAAGAGTGGAAAATTGTTTTGGGGGGATGGGGCTGGGTGCCGCTGAGACAAAATGGGTTCTTGAAAAAAGGTAAACAAAATGCCCATGCAGGGCCATGAAAACATAATGAAGGTGAATTGGGATGGCCGGGATTGGGGGGGGTAGAAACTAAACTGGGGGCTGGACCGTAGTCTACGAACCCGTCCGCTCCTTGGGGGGGAGACCAACCCCCTGTGGTCCCTCTTGTGAGGTTATGGGAAGTGCTCAGACTATCCAGTTAGCCTAAGTGGGGAAGGGTGGGGCATGTTTCGTGGGCGGTGCAAATCATGGGGTCTTACCAGGACAGTGTTGACCGGTAGGGGAATTAAAGGTGTTGTGGAGTGCGGTTGGAGGCGGGGCGGGGTCGGGGGATGGTTGACGACGGGGGGAGGTATGAAGGTCAACCAAAAAATGGGGTTGAGACCAGGAGGAATGTGGAGCAGGGAAACGGAAGGGGGGTTGTGGGAACGCCGAAGAAGGTCCCCAACTGACATTACAACGGTAATGGGACACAATCAAAGAAAGTCTGTAGAAAAGAAGGGGGGGGGGGGAACACGGGGGGGGTTTGTAATTCTCAAACTCAAGGGGGGGAAGAAAGAGAGGGGGGAGGAATCTCCGGACTATTGGTGAGCGGTGAAAGTAAGCCTAGAAGTATGGGAGAGAATAACAGGGAGCAACCAAAAAACATTATAACAAGCGTTTAAAAAGTCATCGACATGGTGCAGGACCTTTTCAGGGTTAAGTCCTTTGGGTACGGGATCCAAAGGTGGATCAACAGGGAGAGGTAGCTGGGTGAATTGAATTAAGGAGTGAAACAAGGGACAGGCAAAGCGGCAGGCGAAAAAAAAAGGCAAGGGCGGCACACACATTCCGTGAGCAAACACTTGTGGGTTGTTTGGGGGTGGGCTGTGGGGCAGATCCGATAAGGTGAAGAAGTCTTGAGGGGTTTCGGAGTACCTTGGCACACAACAAAACAAAACAAACCAAACCGAAAGTGGGGTGTGTTTAAAGACGAAAGAACGGCAGGGCTAGCGAAAAAAAACCGAAAAAAAAGTGGGAAACGTTGCGACAACAAGCCCCTACCAAACAGCGCCCGGGACGCCTGGAAAACACGTACCCCAGAGATCCAACCGACGTTGTAAATGAATGGGGGGAACCTTATGCATTTTTAAAGACCCCCAGGCAGAAAAAAAGAAGGCAAAAGGTGGCGGATAGGAAGCGGGTGGGGATTGGGCATAGAAGGGGGGGGAAGGAATGGAGGAGGGGGTTAGGAAGATGGAACAGTTGAGAGTTGGGGGGGAGGGGGAAAGGGAAAGGAAGGAGGTAGTGGCGAATTGCCGAGAATAAAGCGGCAAGAAAAGAAGAAACAAAGAAGGCCCCCCATGAAGCCTAGGGAAAATCTCCAACCAAAAGAAAGCAGGTAGGGGGGGGGAATATAACCCCTTCAGAAAAAAGAGAAAAACAGCGTATAAATCTTGAAAAAGTAAACAGCAAAGCCTGGGGACGGTGGGCCAGTTGCTGAAAGGGGGTTATGAGTGAATTCCCTTACTTTAAATGGTTATGGGGGGAAACTAAATGGAGTCACTAAAGGGTAAAAAATGCGATTAAATTGTTGGGGGGGGGGAAGGACGGGTATGGTTCCTAACAACTTGAGAAAGACAAAAAAAAAAAAAAATACCTCCATTGGTCGAAAGACAATGGGAAGAATAAAATTTAAAAGGAATGGAGTAGCAAGGGGGGAGTTGGCGAATTCATCATAACAAGAAAGTAGGGGGTAATAAAAGATAAAAGCTCTATAATCACTCCATATTTAAGGCCAAAAAGGCAGACAAGGTTTTCAACCGAAAAACCTGCCGAGAAACATAAGCCTTCAATAACGGTTACGAGGAAAAAGGAGGGGTCATGAGTACAAAGTATCCAAGAAAAAATTCCAAGTTAAGTACCAGAACAAATTCCAGCTAAAACGACAAGAGTGATTCAGGAAGCGGGGCATAGGGGGGGGGGAGAGGGGGGAAAGGGGTTTTGGGGCACGATTGGGGGGTGAAAAAGATTTTTTGGGGAATCTCATAAAAGTCTGCATGCGGAAAAAGCTAGGCTCGTTGGACATGAACTAAACTAAAACTGCCCTGGGACCCATCATTTTAAGAGGGGGTGACGCCCAGGAAAACCGTGGAGGTATGAACCGAAAAAGTGAAGAAAGGGGAATCCGGGTTAGTTGTGACGAAAATGGGGGGGGGGTCATGGAAGGGGCGACCGGGGTGAAAAGGGAGAGTGGAAGATTGTTCATGATGTTTGGGTAGAGGGTGAAAAAAGGACAAATAATTTCAAATAAAAGGATGGTAAGGGAGGACCAAGGGGTAAAGAAAAACAAAAACGAGGGGCGGGGGAGTTGTAGAAATCTCAAACACAAACTGGGGATTGGAAAAAGAGATATAGAAAATTCCAAACATAAAACTCTGCTAAAAAGTTGACTTGGGGGGGGGAAAAATGGAACCCGCCCCGTCTCTTTTCCATGAGGAAGGTTTCCAGTCACTGTTCTCAGAAAATTTAAACAAAGAAGAAAGGGCCGAACACAAGAGGGGCACTCTTACCCCATTAAAACCACAAAAGATTGCGGAACACAAAAAAAGGGGGTTAACTGGAGAAATGCCGGGGGAGTGGCTGAAGGAGGAGCCACAAAGGGGAGTGCCGGGGAGAGAGTGCGAGAAAAAAGTTGGAGGGGGTGGTAGTACGGATGTCGTTGGGGGGAAAGAGAAGGGCCAAAATGAATCAGGACGCCCAAAGTCAAATTAAAATAACGCTGGAGAATGTGTCAAATGACCACGACAAAACAAAATGATGAAAAGGTATGGCATTAACGGAGAAGTTCTTCGCTTGAGGGGGGAAGACAGAGAAGGGGGGCCAAGGGTCTCTCTGATTCTAGAAGCTGATAAAAGACGGGACGGTAAAATGGGGGAGAATGAGTGTGGTACGGAGGGCCTGAAAAAGAGTTCAAGGGGTGGAAACAAGGGGGGAGGAGTAAAAAGGATCAATGGCCGGGGCTTCGAGGATGTTTATAAAGGAAAACCCAGTCAGTAGCTTTTTGTTACGCCGGAGGACTGAATTAAGGAAAGAGGAGGGAATGGGAAGAACTCATGCCAAGTCAAAGTGAGGGCTCAAAAGGGGGGGGAGGGATCATTTTGTCTGGGGGGCAGCGGGAAACTAAGCCAAAAAAGGGGGGGGGGGGAAGTTGTTTCAGTGGGGGATGGAAGGTAAGTATACTAAACCGAAGTAAGACATATCATAGACAAAGCTTAGACTGGGGGGGGGAACTGGGGAAAAGGGAGGAGGCTTTGGCGTACATGGGCCAATGGTATTTAAAAAAAAGGGGGAGAAGGGGGGGGAAAAAATATTTTTGTCTGACGGTGTATGGCCCTTGAAAGGATGCCTTGAGAAGGGGGGGGGGGAACGGGGGGAAGAAAAGATATGCATGGGGGGGCTTTTTGGAGTTATTGTGAGGAAGAATGCTAGTCCGGCAATGACGCCTTTCAAAAAAGAAATCCGACAGAAGGGGACTATGTAATCACAGAATACATAATTGGAAGAAAGTTTTAATGAACAAGTACGGCGCCAAATCGACCCACTGGGTAGATAAAAACGCACAGGTTGGAAAGGAAGGAGGGGGACATGCCCAAAAATCCTACCATTTCGGTAGGGTGATTAGGGGGGGTTTACAGGGGGAAATGGGTGAGCAGTGGATTACGGGGATGCTTGGGTGGAAGAAACTTGTGGTAGCAGGGGGGGGGTGGTCGGAGGGAAGGGAAGGTATTAGAAGGTTGAAATTACAAAAAACACGAGAAGTCCGGGGAACAGAAAAACCCAAAGTTCACTATCTTTCAGAAAAAAAAAAAAATACAACGTGTAGTAAAGACAAAGAAATGGTTTTGGTTAGGGTACGAAAGGGGAAGACGGGAGCCTTCAGGGACTGGGACAAACAAAAAACAAAAAAAGGAAAGAATGCGGGGAACAAGGCTTCTTATGGGGGGAAAATGCCAGGGAAACTTTCCCCTTTACGACCATGGGGCGGGGCGACCCCCAGCAAGGGGAAGCAGTCGTGCTTTTTGTGGTTAGACGATGCTCGATCGTAGAGCTGGAAAACAACAAACCGAATTCTCAAATGCCTATAGTTATATATCGAAAAGACTGGGGAACAGAGGTCCAGCGGGAACCCACCTTGAATAAATTTGCCAATAAAGTTTCAACTTGATGGGGGCGGGGGAAACATACATTGGAAGGGGAAGGGAGACATTTCCTGAAATGAATGAGAAAAACACGTCCGGGACAAAATTAAGGAACCTAGAGCCTCACAATGACAGGGGGGTACTTAGCCAAAAAGCTGTTTGGTTGGGGGGGGGTCGGACAGGGTTGCATAAATCTTGAAAGAAAGAAGTGACCCTAAGAACCTCCCAAGTAGGACAGTGCGCTGGGGGTCACAGTTTGAGCCAAGAACTCCGGGAAGCCGGGAGAGGGGCGCTTTTTTGACCGGTACATGGGAAAACACTTGTAAAGAGGTGGTAAGTAGAAAGTGCAGTCCAGAAGCATACAGGGGTCAAGGAAAGGAAAAGAAACCCTCAGGGGAGGATAGAGAAAACCTAGGGTAATCCCCTTCCCCGGCCCCGCGAGGCCTTCAGTGCGGGACCCGGGGGGCACGTAATTCCCCCGTCTTAAGGTGTGGGGGTCATGGTGTCGCGTACTCGTGAAAAAATCCCGGAAAAAAAATCAAAACGCGGCAAAAAAAGGGAAAGGAAAGAAGGGCAGGGGGAAAAGGCCCTTGTCAAGGGTACCTAAACCTATGAGGGAACCGGGGGCAGTAAACATAGCACAAACCGAATCAACACCCCAGACCTCTTTGGCACCTTGAGACCTCAGGACAGGAAATGCCTTCGCGAAAATCCAAAGGGCCGGGGAAGAGGCACCAAGGATCCCTGGGGAACTTCCCATTGAAATCAAACCCCCGCTGCCGTGGAGGGTGGGGGGTTAAAAAATTCCCTTCACAAACAAAAAACCCGGTCTTCCGTGATAATGGCCAAAACCTAACATGAAAAGGGATTAGGCACCGCAACTGGGGGAACAAAGGGGGGGTGGAAAAAGAAGGCTTTACGGACCGAGGCTTGATTAATTTTGATGAACTAACAGCAGGAACGATCGATATCCGGATAAACATGGGGGGGGGTCAGGGAAGAAAGGAGAAATGGGGTCTCGAGCGATGGCAAAAAACAGGCAAATAAAGAAGAAATGGTTTCAAAAAAAAAGAAAACCATAGAAACCCTCCTAATACTTTAACTTGCTGAAGGTAAGAGACAAGTTTACAAAGATGGGTCTCGGGGGATTTTTGGGGGGAGGATTCGAAGAAGGAAGGAAATTTCGTACGATTGTGGATGGAATTGGGAAGGGGGAGGTAAAGGTTAGAGATCTGCACGCTGGTCTCGCGTGACAGGTCAGGGAAGAAGGGGAACAGCAACAGGAAGATGTCAACCGACAAAATGATTAGGTCCGGAGGGAAAAAGAAGGGTAATCCTTGGTGAATAACGCTCATGGTTTCACCAAAAGGAGAGCAAAAAAAAAAAAAAACGGAGGAGGAGGAAAGAGATTTTCGTCATAAAACGGGGTCACCATGAAGTTAAAAGTAGTGGCATGGATGGGGAAAAGGAAAAGAGGTTGGGGGGGGGGGAAATCAGCAAACGTTTGCTTAGCTATGATTCCATGAATCAAAAAGGGAAACGCCTGCTATGAAAGCTGGGAAAACCAGAAAGAAGAGGAAAAGAATTCAACAAGAAAGTCGTCGACATCTTCCAAAAATGTTGAAAGCAAAACAAACCGTCCTAAAAAGAGGTGCAGCGGGGGTGGGGTGCTAGGGGGGTCAAGTGGAAAAAGGGGGAGGTAGGAGAATGTCTAGGCGCTGAGGGGGGGGGTTAAAAAGCTGTGGAGGGGAATTGTGCTGTCAGGGGTGGAACACATAATACGATTAGAGAAAGGGACAAAAAAGTTGCCGGCACTTAGAGGTGAAAAATGCTGGGGTTCAAAAGATCAAAAACAAATCGGGGTGATCTCTCCCCAGAAGGGGAGGTGAAAGGGAAAAGTTTTTATTAACTTCAAAGGCATGGGGGGGGTGGGCCATAGAAGTAACGGAGGGGGTCCGTAATTTCCAAAGTAGAAGGGGGGGGGAAAAGGTAAGGTATAAGTCTGGCATTTTCGATCGGGAAGGGGGGGTCGATAATTGGGAATTGTATTCAGGGACGGAGGGGGGAGAACACCAAGTTTTTCCAAAGCGGGGACAAGGGGTGGGGGGGATTGGCGGTGCTATGGGAAGCCCATCCTGACTTGGAGGGAAGAAAGGGGTCCCAAGCTGCCCAGTGATGGGCAATGAGGAAAAAGGCAGGGGGGAAAGGTGAAGTGTATTGCCAAAGCGGGGTGTGTTGAGAACTGAGGTATTCAAAAGAGGAAAAGGGGGAAACGAACTGAACAAAATTTTAAAGATTTTGGGGAAAGGGCGGGTGAAAAGGAACGAAGCCAGATGTAGCTGGGCGGTTAGTGGACTTGGCTAGACGGGGAAAGGGGGCAGGGGACGTCATGTTTTTTACAGCCCATGGCGGGGACGGAAAGGGAAAGAAAAGGTGTTAGGTGGTGGTGACCTGGCGGAGGGGTGGGAGTATGGAGGAGGGTGGAAGGAAGGTCCCAACAAAAAGAGTGGTGCGGAACAGGGGGGGCTGCTTATTTCTAGTTCAGAATGTCACAAAGGGTTGTGGGGGGGAAAGTCGCAGGCCATGTACAGGACAGAGGAAAAAAAGGTCTGGGACAACACAGGGATAACAAGCAAGGGGGGAAAAGGGAACTCACCAGTTTGCTATAACAAAGGCTACCAATTAATAACATGTGCGGAGAGCCGGTGGAGGGGGAAATCCGGCTGGTAACTCGGACTCTCCAATCAGTCAGAACTGCAAAAAAGCCAGCAGGATCACCTTCGGTTTTCGTCTGGCAGCTCAAACATTCATAGGAAGGTAAGGGGGAATGTGAAATAAAGAACCAAGGGGAGAGAACATTTAGAAGCTTATGGAAAAATGGGGGGACGGAAAAAAATATGGGGGGGACAATTCCCGTCACCGGGCTACGTTATGGGGAGAATTAAAAAACCATTAAGGAGGACCTCACCCGGTGGTGGGGGTGTTGGTTTGGGATTGAGGAGAGGAAAGAGAGGTGGGGTTCGGCTTCGCCGTAACCAGGGGGGGTTGGGTTAAAAGGAAGAGATAAGGCAGGAGAAGCTGACCACAACAAAACTCCATGAAAGGAATACAAAAGAAAAGTGAAAACAAGCAATACCCTGCTCCTCCACGAACCCATAAGAAGAAAAAGAAATGGGACATGAATGTGCTGCAATTTGAAAAAACCGCCTAAACATGGGGAAGGGTCGGGGGAGAAAGGATGGTTTTCGTACTTGGGAGAGAAACTTTTGTTATGTATGTATGAGGGGAGGGGGAACAGGAGGAGGGGAGGATTGGTTACGCCAACCGTAAAAAGGAGGGAAAGGGGCATATGCCATAGATAGGAAGCATAAAACAGTTATCCCCGGGGGGGGGTTGGGGGGGGAAAGTTTGGCGTTCCAAGCGACCAAAAAAAAGAAGCAAGAATCACTTAGGGTGTCACAGAAAAAACCTTGGAAAGAGAAAAGAGGACAGAATCCTATGCCGTAATGGACACAATCCGCGAAAGGTCCAAAAAAAAGAAGCAGAGAAAGGGGGGAATCCATGCCCGTCCTTGAGGGAATAAGGACTAACAGAAAAAAAAGAGTTTAGGGGGGGGGGGCAGACGTATGTATTGTGCAAAGCCCCTTCTAGAAACAAGCAAAAAAAGGAGCAGAAAAATTGCACCAGCATTGCGAATCATTGAAAGCAGGCTAAATAATGAAGGGGGAAGTATTGAGAAGGGGAAAAGGAAAGAAAACATAATTCTCACGACTTCGAAATAAGCAGGGATGATCAAAAACATAGAAGGAAAAGGGCAGTTCAACGAGGGAAGGGGGGGGAAAAAGCCCATCCTGAAGAAGAATACACTAATTAAGCATTGAGGGAAAAGGAAAAAGTAAGGTGGATGGGATTCAACAGTAAATAGACCGGGAAGAAACGGTTAGGAATGAAAAAGGGTCATCTAATTCCACAGCGAGGAGGGGCAGGAAATAGGTACTTGCTCTTGCTGGTGTGTGAGGGGGGGTGGGGTGCCCAGGAAGGGGAGGAACGCTTTGTTGCATCAATCATCGTCTGGCATGCGGAAGCTAGATGCGGGGAAGTTGGGCACCGGCGGAAAACGACCTAATGTAAAGTTTGAGGATAAAAAAGGGGGGGGGAAAAAAAAAAAAAAACAACCCAATCAATCCCTTTGGAGACGGAAGTTACTTCCACCAATGGGAAGACCGTTAAATCCATGTGCGTTGGGAAAACGCTAAAAATGCGGGCGAAGGGGAAGAGGGAAGGGGGGGGGGGACGTGTGAAGGCTTTGTATTAGCTTGAAAAACAGAACAAAAAGAAGTGACAAGCCGAGGTGCCCGAACAACCCCGGGGACGGTGAAAGAAAAGGGAGGAGACGAGGCTTCATGCAAGGGGGAATCATAGAGCAACACCCAAGGAGGATGAAAGAGTAAAAGTAAGGTGAAGGGAGAACCCTCTTCGGCCTCAAATTTCTGGTCGGGACAAAATGTCCACGCAATTGCCTCTCGTAACATAGATGGTCCGGTATTTAATAAAGCGAAAGCCTTCCCGAAAAAATCTTACCCTTTCAATAAACCACAGGGGAAAAAGGTGGTAGGAGGAAAACGAAAAAACAGGAGCTGGGGGGCACATTCCTTGAGAATAAGGAGGGAAGACACAGGGAGTGGCCCTTGCGGCATTTCAATCAATTTTGTGAGGGGGGGGTAAAGGTACGGTCATTTTTGTCGGAGTTTAAGGCCTGAACCTCAACCCGAGAAAGCCTGAAGAAAAAGAGGGGAGAGGAGCTCAGCTTGTTCATAAAATGAGGGGCCACAAAAAACCACCCCACAAAATGATAAGGACCCGCTATGAACCAGGGTGGAACAGGGAGGGAATTGAAAAGGGAATGAGTATCACCTGGCCCATTTTCCTCTAGGGGGGGAGTAGAGAAGACAGGGACTCCTCCACATACGGGGGGACTCCCGAAGCTAGTTTGAAGAGGAGGCATATTGGGTCTTGGCACACTTCCGTACGGGGGGGGGGGAAGTCCGTGGCTTAAAGACTTTTGAGAGCTTACGTCGTCTTGGAAGCCTTATCCCGACGAAAAGGGAGGAAAAACCGGGGCCGTAGGAGGTTTCTGCTTCTTTGCAATGGCAGAGACAAGGGCGGGCGAGGGGGGAGGGGTTTTAAGCAACGCCGGACAATATACCGCACTAAAGAAGAGGGGGGGTAGGGAAGAGGGGGGGAAGGGAGGGAATATTTAGTTGGGAGATACCTAAAGTACTTCATGGTAAGAAATAATGAGTTTATCGACGGAGGGGGGTTTGGCAACACCAAACATAACGGATTTGGTCCATGATGCTAGGGGGAGGTGGGGGGAGGGTGGGGGGGAAAACGGGGGGTGGGGTTACAACCTTTTAAGGGGGGGGGGGATAATTGAGATTTGTTGGGAAAAAGGGGTGCGTCCCAATGTTGGTAGACGGTTTTTTATTATTTCAATTTGGAGGCAAAGAGGAGAAAAGAAAGAAGGGGGGGAACGGGCCCGGTTCCAAATCTCAAAGGATTAAAAAAGGGAGAGGGAGAAAACAAATACATCGCCCTGCAAGACATACGGGCATCATCTCAAGCATTTGGGAAGGGGGGAGGAAGGAACGCCGGGGTAATGGTCGCAAATGCCCTACGGCACATCATGGGAGTACCAGGATAGGGGGTATGTGTTACGGATGAGCAGGTTTTAGGGGAATTTGTATCGGACAGGGGAAGCAAAAATGGTGGGGAAGGAGGAAGGGGGTTGGGGTGCGGCCCTCCATATCGTCTGAAACAAAAAAAAAAAAAGCTAAGGCCCTGAACCGCCCGATATTTTCCGCAGGAGATGACATTTTTTTGAAAGGAACCAACCAAAGGGAGGAAAAAAAAAATCCTGAATGGTTAATAAATTGTGCCAATGTGAAGGGGCAGGAGAAGATGCTATGCACAATGAGTTAAACAAACACTAAAACAAGGGAAAGAGGAAACAGCTGGGAGCTGGATCAATGCCGGAAGGCAGGGGGGATGAAGGGGTGACTGATCAGAAAAAAGAACCGGGGAAGGGTTTGAGCGAACGAAGGAGCGGGAGGAATTACGCAGCGCCAGTCCTCAAAGAGTTAGAATAAAAATAGCTGGGGAGAAAAAGGGCAAAAGAGCCAACCGGGGGGTGAAAAAATGGGCTACTGGGTGGAATGAGGGGGGGGATGGGGGGAAATAACCTTTGGGGGAAATACTCAGTGACTGGCCTGAGGTGAAAAATAACCAAAATGCTGTGTGAAGTGACCAAAAATCAGAAAACCAAGAAATCTTTTTGTTGGGTCATCAAAACTTGAATACGGAACGCAGGAAAGGAAAAAGACCCAGAAACAAAAGAAAGGGCCGCCGGTCAATGGGGGAGGGTAAGAACGGACATAAGGGCACCCCTGACACCGACCGACAAGGGCACAGGGGGGCCAGGGGGGAAAATTGGAGGTCTAAGGGGAGAAAACGCCTGAAAAAAAAAATCTTAAAATTGGGGTCGGGGGTAGTTGGATTGGCCGAGCCTCAACAGTAAGAAGGGGAGAAAGAGGAACAAATAAATAAAATAAAGGCATTCATATGATGGCCATGCCAATTCTCGGAAATTGCTTCAGAAATAGCGAAGCTTGACTTCTAACCTAAAAAAAGACCCAACACAAAAGGGAAAAACTGTGTCAAACAAGGGTGCATAATTAATAAAAAGGAAGAGAATGTAAAAAACTTCTCTGAAACTACAAAATTCCAAATACCTTAAAATTTTGAAACATGAGACAGGAAAATTAAAACGTGAAGGGGAGGGGACCTTTTTCTAAGAAAAATCAAAGCCCTTGGATGAGGCCGGAGCTTGGGGAAAGGGTGCAAATCAGGGCTTTGCAAAAGAAATTCGCCGGGGGTCTGATATCAATTATGGTTGAATTTACCAGAGGAAAAAAGCAAGATCAAAGTGGGGGGGGGGGGGATAAAGATAAAGTATGTGGTAATTTCGATGCCAAAACAGGCAAAAAAATCATAAATAAAGAAAAAGATGGGAAACACATAAAAAAAGAACTCTTACAACTGGGGAAACATTATTGATCATCGGCAGCAAGAAAAGAGGGGAAGGAGTTGTGGGGGTGGTCTTCTTCAACTAAAATTGATCTCTAAACTTGGGGATGGGAAAAAAGGTGGTGCCGTTGTGGGGGGGGGGGTCTTTAGAAATTGGGCACGGGCTGGGGACAAAAAAAACATTGTGCTCATCCTGCGGTATGAAAGGGGGGGAATGGCATGGCAATCATAGCTGTCACAACCGGTGTGCACAATAGATGTTCTTCCCTACGGAAGAAAGCCTCAAAAATGGGGGGGAAAGGAGGGGAGGGGGAATG
>Ga0179593_1535087_pt1 | contig 18364 bp, 30 predicted proteins | sample CZODoug2_1_08_16_FD_185931 | JGI IMG/M metagenome (GOLD analysis project Ga0179593, IMG submission 185931) | Vadose zone soil fungal communities from Angelo Coast Range Reserve, California, USA - CZODoug2_1_08_16fungal (PacBio error correction) | ecosystem: Environmental > Terrestrial > Soil >...
CAGAGGTATTCGTCATGGCAGATGACACCGAACGACGGCTCGAAAAGAAAGAGACTCTCACAGGACGGGAAAGAGCGGGCTGGAAAAAGATAAGACCGGCGGACGATATTTTTGGGTTGGGGAAGGAACGCAAGATCCGAAATTCGGGCATTAATACAAAGGACGCCAAAAAAATGAAACCCTACAGCAACGAGACGGGGTCCTCCATCTTAACCACCAATGGTCGTCAAAAAACCAGCCCGGCCAGAAAGGCAAGGACAAGGTGGCCCATCGAGATCGACACGCTCTCCCCAGATCCCCGATGAGCTAGCTAAAGAAAAAAAAAAAAAACCGTGTGCCCTCTACTGGACGGACAAAGACCCCGCCCGGAACCAGGAAACGGGCCAGTCGACCGAAAAAAAACCCTTTTAAGAGCACTGAGATCAGGGGGGGGACCCAAAAATCCAAAATGGATGACGGTTAATGAAGCGGGTTGAAAAAAGAACGGGAAAGTGTGGGACGTGGTATTTCGAGGCCCCTTCGAATATGTAACAGGCCGAATGGGAGCCGGGAAAAGGAAAAAAAGTCAACCTCCCCTTACACGACCCCAGGAAAGCGAAAAGCATTGGACCTACGGGGGGGAACAAAAATCCATGAAAAGTATCGGGGAAAAAATCATGACAGAAAAAAAGGAAAACAAATGAGAAACGACATCAAACAACGCATCACGGCAAGGGGGTGTCGAGCGAAGCTGAGCGAGCTGTGGTTAAAAAAAGCGGGAAAGGGGGACGGGGGGCAGGGTCCGTTCGGGACATCAAAAAAACAAAAAACGAATAGGAACGCTCTTAGGAAGTTCGTACAGAACGAACCCGTCTGACTCAAAAACAACGATTGGTGGAAGAAAAAAAAGGTCACAACCAGAAGCAAAAGAATCAAAACCTTCCCTTCAACCAAGCCAACCTCGGGCCAGGTCCTCAACTAGGGTCAGGCCCATGAACGGAAAAGATCAGCAACCATATTACTAAGAGCCGGGGATGGGGACGCGAACGGCGAACGCTGCGCGCAAAAAAGTGAGCATTTTCGGGGGGGGGAGATGTCGTCTGTGTCACCATGGCGAGCACATAAATGCCCGGCGATCAAAAAAAATCTCGCGGTAGATCCCAGGCGTAAAGCAACGGGTATCCAAGACCTTGTCGAATAGAGGAGGGGAAAAAGACTCTGAATCAAGGTCCGGCAGCTCGAATTCTCAAAAGGGCGGTAAAAAAAAAAAGGGGGGTTACTCACGCAACATAAAGAAGGGGGGCATGTGGGAAAAACTCCAAAAAAAACGTTCATGCAGTCGGCGCAACGGAGGTGTGGGAATCTAAAATATTATCCATTTTAGGAAGCGGGGGTGGGGTGAAGAGCACCCGGCCGAACACAGGAAATACCAGGCGGAAGGTGGGGCGGGAGACCAGGAGGGGAAAAGAAGTCTGGCTAGGAGGACCAGGGGCGGGGGGCTGTGCGATGGGGTCCGGGGCCTCTCGTGTGGTGGGGCCATCAAAGGTTTGTCAACTGAGGATCAATATAGGGAGGACTGGTAAGGGAGGTGAAGCAGATCAGGGGGCTATCAGGTGGAACAAACGGGGAACTATGGAAAATGCATGGGGGAGAAAAAACCCTCTTCAAAGACCTGGTGTGACTAAAAAATATGAAGTCGGGATAGAAAGAGAGAAAAAGGAGTCACAGAGATGATATACAACAAGAAGGTACAGGTGTGAAAGCGGACGAGGAAGAGAAGGAGGGGGGGGGTTAAACGCACCAAAAGGGGAAACCAAGGTAAGAACAAGAAAAGACGGGGAAAACAGAGCAGATCGGAAACAAAAAGCGTGGGAAAGGAAAAAAACAACAAGGAGAGGAGGGAAGAAGAGGGAACTAGGGAGGAATTTTCGGGGTTGGTCGAGGCGCAACCACGGTTGCAATTAGAACAACCCCGAATCAGATCTGCGAACCGGACCTGCCAAGGACGCGATGGTGGAAAACACGAGAAACGGGACCCGCAAAACTCGAGGGAGCTTCTTGGGGGTCCAGCGGCCTAGAACACCCATATATAAAAGAAAATAGTATTACACCAGGCCTTATACCCGGGTTAAAATGGGAGAAGTTTCGAGGGGACGCCCAACAGACGCCGAGTGTCCGAGTTGCCCTGATGCCCCGACAAAGGCCCGGCAAAACAAACAGCCCACAGCGGAGAGGTGGTCGGATCGGCCGGAAATTCAACCAAGCGACAAGGTGGGGGGGGAAAACCTCGCGGGAAAGCAGCCAGCCTACGGCAGAAGGTGGGTTCGAAGGGGCCCCGTCCAGGGAATTTGCCCGCCACAAGTCCGTGAAAGATCAAGACAGTGTTAGAAAGGTTCCGCTCAGACGGACCGGCTGTCCCAGGAGTTGGCCAAAGAACGTCTACAAAACAAACGGGAAACAAAGGGGGGCCCTTGAACGGAATGCACGAGACGCAGCAAAAAGATTATGAAAAAAAGTCTACACGGAATTTTGCTAAAACATGGTGAAAACACCGAACAACCGTCGGGAAAAAAGCAGCCGTCATCTCCAATCAAAATAAAAAAAAGTAAAAAATGCGCAAGGGACCAAGTCCTGGACGAATCGCAACCGGGGTCTCGGAATTACTCTCGGCAGGCGCGTGATCCAAAAGACGATCCTGCAGCAGACCAATGATGTGGAATCGTGTAAAAGGCGTGCCTCGACGAACTTCCCTGCCAGCGCCGCTTCACGTCACTCCAAAAAGGAACAGTCAGTGGAACCTGGCGAACACTCCAAAAAGCTCACCCGGTCCGAAGGATGCGCAAAAATTGTGGGCTTTGTGAAAAGTAAAAAGCTCAGTTGGGGGTGTCCAGATTTGGACGGCAGGGAATGACGATGTACACAAAGTGGACGAGAGGAAGTGGTGTCAACCCACCTTGGACTTACAGAGGGCAGATCCGGCGAAAAGGACACGAACATGGACGGTCGTTTTTGGAATGTCAGAGCGAGATAAAACCCAGCCTTCATTTTGACACGAAGCAAAAAAAAAAAGCGGAAAGTCAGTGTGTGGAAGGGAGAGGGGCCCGGGGTCCAATGTTGTGCACCGCCCGCAAAGGTTTCACGGGAACGGGTAGAAGATGCTAACGAAAAGGGAAAACTAAAAGGCTAAGGGAGGACAGGCGTAAGAGATCGAAGGGAACCGGGTGAGGGGGAAGCTACGGAAAGGGGCGACTGGTCACGGGACCTACGAAAGAGGAATTTGGCCCGGGGGGCCCGTGGGGGGGCGTCCTGATAAGAAGACGGATCGATGTGCAAAAAAAGGAGAGGGGAACAACAATAGAGGAGGCGTACACGGTATAGATGCGCACGAACGAAAAAAGCAACTCTTAGCTGAAGTGAAAAACAGCGGGAAAAAAAACACAGGGATTTTGAAGAGCAGTGACGGGGGGACTGCTTGAAAAACCAGAGGAGGGAAGGAAGTCAGAGTGAGGAATCTGGGTTTGGAGGGGGGTGTGAGGAAAAGGGAAAGAGGGAGGGGTTGCAGCTATTTAGCGCACCCAGGGAAAGTAAGTGAAAGCATGGAGAAAAAAACAAATGGGGGTGGTCACAATAGGATCACCAACTCAAGCATAGGGTAAACAATGGAAAGTCAGCAAGGAAAAGAAGAAACGATTGGGTTAAACAAGGGCGGGGATGGAAGAGGGAAGGAGGTTCAAGAAAAAGGAAAAGAAAAAGAAGAATTTGCAAGCTGGTGGGAACTGGGGGAGCAACAAAGGGGGTGTGGTTCTGGATGGGCTTTGGCCCTTAGGCTAAGGTGGGAAAAAGGGGAAAAAAACGGAAATGGGCAAAGGGAAGAAGGGGCACACAGAAAAAGATTGGAATGGGACGATCGGGGCTTGAAATTGTTTTGATCAAGAGCAAGAAGGACGGGGAACAACTTCCCTTGTACATTCGTACAAAGTGGGCGGCAAAGGGGGAGGAGAAATCAACAAAAAAAAAAAGAAGGGAGAAAAAAAGGGAGGGAAGTTTCATAGAAAAACACAAGAGAAGGCGTGAAAAAAACACTACAAGGGACATTGCAAAGACAAACTAAACTAAAAGGGGGAAAAACAAAAAAGGACAGGGGGACAGGACAGGACGTTCAAGCTGGGGAGAAAGGCAAAAACAGTCAAAGGAAGCGGATGACGTAGAGCAAATCGCCGGGGGGAAAGAGGGAAGAAGAACAGACCAGAAAAAAAGAGCTTGGGGCGCCACGCACCAGCAAGAGGGGGGGGGGGCCCACGAGTCAGACTGGGGGAAGTTAACAAGGGCCTTATCAAGAAAAAAAAGGGAAAGAAGAAGGGAACGAAAACGCAAAGAAAGTGGACATGAGACCAAGGAGGGGACAAGTTGTCGGAAGGTGGGGCCACTCCAACAGACAAAAACGGGAAATAGGGAAGAGCGGAGAACATCGACGGCAAGAAACCAAACAATAGTGGACAAAACACCCTTCCCAAAAAAAGATAAAAAGAGGAAGAAGAAGGGCGGGGAAAGGAGGGGGGGGGGTGGAAGAAGGATGGCCGCGTGGCCATAGATGCAAAACCATCCTGTCTAAGAAGGAGGGGGAGGGGGGGGGGAGAGGGGGGAAGGAAAGAACGAAGGGGCGGAAAACGAGAGGGTGGGGGGTGGACGGACGATAAATGGCAAACCTATAAAGGGGAAAAAAAAAAAAAAAAGAAACCGGACAAAAAGGGGCAAGAATCGGTCCGTAGTGACAAAAAGTGGGGGAAAGTCCCTCAAGGGGGTCCATGAAGAGCCGACAGCTGGGGGGGAAAAAAAAAGAACAGAGAGACGGGAAAATCAGTCGAAGTAGAGATCTGAAATCGGAAAAAACAAAACAGGTGTGCTCAGACACTAAGGGAACGACCAGACGGGAAGAAAAAAAGAAGGAGACGTCACAAAAACAACAGTGCGGGACCCCGAAAGAAAACACTGGGGGCCAGGAGAGAGGGGGGGGAACAAAAAGAAAGTTAGGGGGGGGAAAAAAAAAAAGTCTTAACAACAATTCAACAAAAAAACGAACCAAAGGGGTTGATGACTCCGATAGAAAAAAAAAAGGGGCACAGAAAAAAGGCAGAGAAGGGGGGGGGTGGGACACATCGACTCGAGACAAAAGTTCAAAGAAAACGAAGGTTCCTGATAAAAAAAAGGGAAAAAAAGAGGGAAAAAAAGGGGAAAGTAACAGAAAAAAAAACCCAAGTAAAACAGCATCAAAAAAGAAGGGAACCGGGGTGAGATGGGACGAGCGTGGAGCTCGAGTGGGGTGGCGGAGAAAAAGTTGGGCTTGCTTACGGGAAAAAAAATCGCAAGAAGAAAAAAAAGCAAGGCAAATTTCTGAGAAAGAAAAAAAAGAAGGGGAAAGGGAGGAGGACAAAAGGAGAGGTTGGGGTAACAACAAAAGTAGAGGATTGAGAAAGGGAAAAAAGAAAGGTTTGGCAATTCTAACGCTATGCCTCAATTCAGAAGGGAGTCCCGAGTGAGTGTCAAAGGGTAAGACTTTCATATCATCATTTTAGGGGAAAGCGAAAGTGGGGGGGGACCACAATGAGGGGAAAAATCAGAATCCCATAAAAAGGGGATCAAGGGGGGGAGAGGTTCTGTCTTAGCTAAAGAAAGAAAAAAAAGGGGGGGACGACCTAGGGCGTGACTAGGACGAGAGGTCTTGACAAAAAAAACCAGAAAACATACAAATCCTGGAACACTTCACACAATGGGGTTGAAAGCAAACGTCGGTAGGATTTGGGGAGGGGGGGGCAATACACGGGAATAAAATAAGTAGGAAAGAAAGGGGGAAAGTTCATGGAAAACTGTGTGAAAGCGGTCGGGGCCAAAACAAAAAATGGGGGGAAGATTCAACCGGGGTCATGGTGAGCCAAAAACGGAAAATTGGGACCAGAGTGAGGGGGGGAAGAGGGGTTTAAAGGTACCACACTTGAAGCAGGTTAGGGGGGGGGTGGGGGAGGTGGCACGCCGGGGAATGGAGGACAAAGAAAAAAATCCATTGGGGGGGGGGGGGGGAACTTGGGCCAGGAAAAAGATTGGGGTAGTTGGTCCAACAACATTGCAGAAAAAAAAAACACAGAGGGTTCTAGGGGGAGGGGGGAAGTTTCGACAAGAAAAAGATACTTACTCAATTCAACCAAATTAAAAAGGGAAAATTAATTGTGTAGAAAAGAGGGGGACGCAGTAAAATAAGGGGGGGGGGGAAAAAAGGGGGAAAAAAGACAGAAGCTCAACTGGGGGTCAATGGAAAGGGGAAGGGCGGGGGGTACGGAGAGTATCCAAAAACCGACGGGGAATACAAAAGGAGAGTATCGTAAGGGGGAAGCAAAAAAAAGGGTCGGACAGTGAAGTAAAGCCAAATAAAAGGAAACCAAAAAAAACAAGAAGCCAAAGGTGAGGGAGAAGAGGATATTCAAGGGGAGAAGGAGGTTCGATTGGGACAAAAAGGGGGGGAGTAAAAAAACAGGGCCAAATCGTCGGGGGAGGGGGGACACAAAACCTCCAGCCTCCACAACCGAAAAATGTTCAAAGGGACCAACCTCATAAGGGCGATGGAAGGATCTTATGGGGGGGAACTCGGACAGGACAGAGAAAAAAGGAGGGTAAAAAAGGAAAACCTTTGGAAAAAATACGGGGACTTAGGAAAAAAGGGCAAAAAAAAAAAAAAAAACGAGAAAGGAAAAACGCCCCGTGAGCAATAAAGGGGAACAGGGGGGAGTTCCCAAACCAAAAGTCACCTTCCCAACAAACCCAAAAAAAGGGGTCTCTTAGGCGCGAAAAAAACAAACATCAACAAGTGAACTTCGAGGGCGAGATCAAAAAGGCCAGTTTGACATTCCCCAAACGGAAAGGTAAACCTTGGGGGGGGTGCCACAATTCCAAGGGGAAAAAATGACAAAAGGAAAAAAACAGTAGTTCAACGAAGATGGGGACCAAGCGACGAGAAGGTTTGTTGGGTTTGAATCCGATTGAAGAAACTAGGGCGGGATGGACGGCTGTTTCCTCAGGGTGAGTAAAACAGAATAATCGGTGACGGGCAAAAAAAGGAAAAAAACGGCAATAAGCTTGGGAGTAAATCGATAGGCACCGTTCAAAGAAATAGTCGGACCAAAGGGGGACTCCGAAAGGATTTTAACGTAGGGTGAGGGGGGGGTTCGAAGCAATAACACACAGGAAGAAAAAAAAATTAAATGGGGCTGACGATTAAAAAAAGGCAACGCCGCAAGGCGTGGGCCAATCAAGGTGCGAAGACCGTCAGTCCCTTGCTACATCAAAAAAACTCCGAAACCCGGGGACCAGAGATTGTAAAAATGTTTTTGGTCGTCATGTGGATTTTTGGAAAAAGTGGTTAGGAGGAGGATGGACCGCGCGAGAGAAGTAGTTAACGGAGGATCCAGGAGTAAAAACGAAATAAAGGGGAAAAAAAAAAAAAAACAAGACATGCAGGGAAAAATGGGGGGGTATTAGAAGACTCACATGTGGGAAAGCACCAAGCGCGAAAACAGAAAGATTCGATGCCGTTTCACGGGTTTGCCAGCCTCGGCCCGGGGGGCCCAACTTAAATTGGATAAAGGTACATGTTGGAGCTCGAGATGACTGCCTCTTAATAGAAGGGGGATCTCGATGGGGGAAAGGTCTCTGAAGGGAAAAAAAATTCCAGGGAAGAACTTTAATTGGGGGGGGGCAAAAAAACGAAAAAAGGGAAATTTCAATTTTTGAACGTCCCAGGAGATAGCGTTTCGTCTCTAGCTTCAACAAACAACAATCCTGAGTCTTGTTTTGGGTGGGGGGTGTTTTCTTGTTGTTTTGGGGGTTTGGGGGGGGTTTGGGTTTGGCGGGCCGATGGCCGACGTCAATCGGTGAATGGAAAAGGCTAGTTTCGGGGAGGGACCGTCATACCTAGCCAATGGTAGAGCCTTTTGAAGACAATTGAAAAAAACTGATCGAGAAGATAAAAAATGTTTGGGGGGGGTCGCTGCGCGATTGTGGGGCGTTACTTGTGAAGATGGCTTCAGACGGCGACCCGCCTCAAGGGATAAAAAAAGGTGTTGGTTAATAGATGCCCAGCCTCCACGATACAACAGGAATGGGGCCAATCCACTGACATCGGGCTTTCTGCATTGAGGGGACTGACGGAGGAACAAAGAACGAGGGCGACAAACCACTCTGGCGCTGTCGACATCGATTTTGTTCTTAAAGTATTTTCAATGGGGACACCAGGGGCTAGGCCTAAAAATTTAAAGGACATTACGTGCAGGGAAATCTTGAAAAGGGGTATTGATTTGGAAGAAACGGGGAATCGGAAGGGACTATGTCAATCTACTCAACGAGTCCAACAAACTTCTGAGAACACTACAGGGGGGGGGGGGGGGCGTCAGTAAAGGACTCTCAACAAAAGGAGGAGGAGGAAGATAGATTTCATATAAAACCAAATGAAATCTGGTGAGGAAAAGCGCAAGCAAAGAAGACGTAAGACACAGAAGCACAAAGTCAACAGTAATCGGGAAGGGGGTAAAGTAATTGCACAAGCGTCAGAAAAAATTTTCCCCCAAACCAAGAGCCAGAAGGAACGAAGCATCCAAGAACAAAGCGACGCTGTCCGGCCACGGAGGAACGTCTGGGGGACCCTGAAAAAAGCCGCCCGTTCCACCAGGATACGTACCAGAAAAAAAAACCAACGTCGGGATTATTGGGACAGGACGGCATGTGTCTGCTGGGGGCCAGAAGAAAAATGGGCCGAGCATGAGGGGTGCCAGACAAATAGACTGAATCTAAACTGCGCAAGTTGAACGAAAGCAAAACCAAAAGACTCCAAAAAAAAAGAAAAACTCACTCCAAGGAAAAGCGGCAAAGCATGACTATTTGGTTGGGAACAAAGTAGGAGCCGGTCCATGCGCCAAAGTCGCAGGAGACGACCTATCGGGCGGGGGCAAAAAAACAGAGCCGCGAAACGAGTTGTGTGGTTGGCGGAAGCCGTCAGTCACGACATAAAAGGGGGGGGAGACCCCTGACAATGAACGGTCCGACGAGGTACGGGCCAATGTTCGAAACTGGACCTTCCCATTTCGCACAAACGGAGGGTAGAAACACACACAAAGCTGAAACGAGATTCCTCGAAGGATCGCACCTTTTTGAAGGAGGACCAAAGCACTTTCAACGCCGGCACTACCCAACCGCAGCCGGACAACACAGAACCGGGCACAAGCCATGATAAACAAGCAGAGAAGCCGTACGAGGCGTTCACCTGCAGATCTAAAAGCGAGACATTAGAGGCGCATTAAAGGGAAAGGACGGACGACTGTCTAAAAACTCGTTGTTACGAAGAATCAATGTCGCCCGGTCTCCAACCGAAAGTGCAATCACAAGCAATTTACAAACTGAGAAAAATAAAGAAACACAAAATCCCTCAAGAAAAAAATTGAGAACCGGTGTCGGCTGACGCTCCTTTGGAAAAAAAAAAAGGGAAGCAAAGGTCGGAGGAAACATCGCCCCGGAACAAAGCCGCCTGATTCCGAGAAATGTAAAACGTAGCATTGGGTCACCCGTCTCAACTACCACGTGTGCGTCAAAACAGTAGGGGGAAAAAAACGCACCAAAAAAAAAACCATCCGCATCCCTCTCGAAAAAACCTCGGGGAGAAGAAATAACTTCGCCCAGGATTACCCCTGACGGGCTATTGTAAGAGAATGGGCTCATACGGAAGTACGCTGAACGTGATCGTGGGATTCTGGGGAGTTCTGGGGGAAAAGATAATTGATCAGAAAAAAATGAACCGGAAGGGGCCATCCCCAAAAAAAGGACCGATCTCTGTGCGTCATCGCCCAAAGTTTAAAGGGAAACCGCCCCACACGTGAGCCCGCTCGAGATCGGGGAATGGGGCAAAGGAAACCTTCGGCGACAACCCGAGCAGAAAAAAAAAAAAAATATTCTCGAGATCCGAAAGAATTTGTATAAAAAACACAAGGAAACCGTGAATTGGACCAACCGTCTAAAAAGTAAACAAAAAAAAAAAAAATGGAAAGACACGCTTTATACAAAAAAAAATGGGGGTTGGCGCCAGGGGGGGTACTCAAGCCGACGGCGAAAAATAGCTGAGGGGGGGGGGGGGGGGGGCCGCGCGCTGTCTAAGGGTCTCATCACAAAGGGGACGGAAATAGTAGATGGGAAAAAAGGTCAAGCAAAAATTGGCAACGGCCCGATGAGCACGGGGGAAAGACAGCGGAAGGACTCAACACAGGGGTAAACTGAAAAAAAACGGAAAGTGCAAAAAAATACATCTACCAAATGGAGTGTCGATGAAAGAACGCACGTAGACTAGGCGGAGCGCGAAGGGGGCTGAATTCAAAATGGTTAAAAGACGAAAACAAGGGTCGCGACTGGGAGCCAAACAATCTAAAAAGAATCTTATCAACAACGGGACAGAAGATGAGAAGGGGGAGATTGGAATTGAGCGACGGGGCGAACTGTGTCGCCCTGCGCACTAAAGTCGAATGCCCCAGAAAGTGTAAAAAAAAAAGCGGAAGTCAAAAACCAAAGACGCGGTCGGGATCCTTGGGGTTTGCCCGAGGGTATAAAACAGCCGAAATGTGGATTCCAAACCGTAACGTTAAACAAAAAGGGTAAGAAGGGGAAAAAAAAATCGATTGAAAAAACCAGGGAACCGTCACGCCTAGTGATTTCATGGAAAAAAAACAGAGACACCCATAAAAACCAGTACAGAACTGTGGGGAAAAGACAGGCACAAAAGATCAAACAAAAAAGGAGACAATGTTGATACTCTAAAAAAAGAAACATAAAAAAAGAAAAACCCTTGGTGGGGGCCAGACCTGAGGGGGGGACTGTGGGAGGCCGTTTGGGGCAAAACGATAAAAAATTGGGGTATATAACTCTAGAAAGGATGAAAGAAAAAATGTTCCACCGGGGGGTATTCCCCCGCCTGACGAGGTACCAAAGAAAAGACAATGGGGGGGACTATGGGGAAGAACTCGGGGACGCGGCAAAGCACCTTCTGGATTTGAAAAAGTGTGAGCAAAAAACAAAACAACTGAACATCAGGGGGGGAAGAAACATAAAAAGGGGAAAAAAAAAGCCACATAAAAAAGAGCTTACATTCATAAAAACTCAAGGGACCAATGGAAGGCCTTAAAAGGACTAAAAGGAAAGAAAGCCCGAGGTTCGGCCTGAACGTCGGTTTCTAGACGGAAACTCCTGGGGGGAAGGCCAAGCGCTTGACCTCCAGGGTTTGAAAAAAAGAACTTCAACAGGGTCGGTCCTTTCGGCCTCAGGGGTTGAAAATTCGAGAATCGGCAGTTCCCCGATAAACATCCAGGAAAAAGGAAAAAAAACGCGCAAAGGAACAACCGGTGCCGGATGTGGGTTCGCGAATGTGTGTTTGGGGGTCAGGTACAGGGGGAGTCGGCATTTCCGAGGTAGGAACAATGGACGGGAATTGAACGGGGGCAAAGGAAGTCCGTCACCGATCACCGATCCTTGCAAGAAATAGAAGGAAACCGAGACTCGGACATGAGGGGAATTTAAAAAAACAAAGATAAAAAAAAAACTCCATGAGGGGGGGGAAAACGACCCCAGTGGGGGGAAAAAGAGGAAAACTTGGAAGTTGGGGTGTTAAGCGCGTGAAAAGGGAGCAAAAGCAGAGGGACCAATAGCAGAAAAGGGTCAGGGTGGTAGAGCGAGACTAATCGGCATAGAGAGAAAGCTCGAGGGCAAAAAGGGTAAGCTGGGGAATGGAACCAAAGCTACAAGGGAAGCCAGTGTCCCCCGGGGGGGGGGGAAGGGGTTGCTGACTGTATATAGGCCCGAGGGTAGAGCTTAAAAACAAATCCCAAAACCTCGAGGGACGCGGGGAAAAAATAGCGGTCCTTCAGGGAAGAGACCCTGTGCCTCGATGATCTAAAAAAAAAAAAAAAGATTAACGTGACGATTTTCAAAAAGCGACAGAAACGCACAAGGGCCCTAAAAAAAATAGGAGGAAAAAGTCTGATCGAGGAGAAGAAGGTTAGTTTGGGGGGCCGGTTACAACGACGAATTGTCTTGCAGGTTAGGGTTAGGAAGAGAGATCAAAAAAAGGGAAATGAGCCTTAAGAAACAAGGGTTTTGTGAAAGGGGAATAGGCCAGCTCTCGAACTAAAGGGGTGAAGAGCAAGGTGGGAGAAAGACAACTGTCGTTGAGGACGGGAACCACGGGGGGGGATTTGAAGAAAAGTGCAGCGAAAAGAGAGGGGGGGGCGTACCGCGGTTCGCCTCGCTCGTGTGGGGGGGGAGTGTGGCCTTTGAAAACATAAGGCAACAGTGGCGGGAAAAAGGGGGTAGCAGAAAACAGGTGGCCGATACTTTTGACAAGAATATTGAAGGGGGGGGGGGGGGGCGAAGGACTGTTTGGGTGCATGGGGTAAACCGGACCGTACAAACGAGGCAAATGGAAGGCATGCAGAACTTGTAGGAAAAACTCAAAGGAATATGGGGGGGGGGGGAGAAAATGGGTATATGACAGAGAGAGGAAACAAACACAAGGGGGAATAAAGTAATACGCCCAAAATAGCGAAGTGGGTAAGAAATGGGAAAGTTGAGAACAGAAAAAGCCAAAAAAGAAAGAAAAAGGAGGGAAAAAGAAAAAAACCAGAAAAAAAGGACGAGCGGCTCGTAACGTGGCATATGGTCAACGGCAAAAAGGGAGGTCGTGCGCCAAGGTGTGAGATCAAAAAAAATTGGGCCAGGGGAAAAAACTCAAAAATGAAGCCAGAACCAAAAAGGTCTTAAAAAAAAAAAAAAAAAAAAGACGGGGACCATCTTGGAAAGGGATGAACGGCCTGCCTATCCCTTCAAGGGAAGGGGGGAAGGAAAAAACAAGGGGGGCGTTGGGAAAAGGGCCTAAAGACAAGTTGAGTCGTGGGAGGGAGAGGGGGAGATCTACTGACAACATTTATCCCGAAGACTGAATGACGGGGGGTGGTACGGGGAAGGCGAGCGTCAAAAAACAAAACCATCAAGAGATCAAAAATGAGAAAACAAACAAAATCAACCCAAAAAGCAACTCATCGGATGCAATCTGGTCTAGGGGGGGGGGAAAGGGGAACAAGAGTCAGGCAATGCAACTCGGGAGTCTCAGACCCTCATGGGGGATGGAGGGGGGGAGGAGGACTATCCTGGTAAAAAAAGGGGTTGGGAGAAAAAAGGAATAAGATGCAGGGAGGGATATCTAAATTGAAAAAAGTCACTGGGGTTGGTGGGTTGGTGTGGGGGTGTTGGGGGGGGGCAGAAAAAGTCTTACTCGGCCCTCCTAGGAATCAAAAAAAAAATGGGAAATGAACCGACGGAGACTTGCGCTACATGAAAGCAGAGTAATCAGCTACTCCTCTTCAAAAGTCGATTCAGACGGGAAGAGCAGGAAAAAATAAAGGGGGGGTCAAGAATACCTGGGGGTAAAAAAATAACGCGGCTTACGAATCAAAAAGGGACGCTGGGTCCAGCACAAAACGGGAACACCCAAAAAGTCAGCAGGGAGGAAGAGGGGTGAAAAAAAGAGGAGGGGAATGGAAGGAATAACATTTCAAAAAACATGGGGGTTTACCGAGGGGACAAATTACAAAAGCTCCCACGGGATTTATGGGACCTGAATGGAGAAAAAAGGGGACAAACTTCCAGAGGATGCCAGGGAAACAAGACACAACCGGAAGGGAATGACAAACGGACCGGCGGGGAAACGTTTACCGTACCAAAAAACAGTTCGCCAGAAAGGACACAAAAGAGCATCAAGCCTTGGGGATCAATCTTGGTAGATAAAGGATTGGGGGGTTCGAGACCGTCACTCGGTAAGTGCAGGGGAGTAATAGGGAAGGACATCCCAAGAAAAGAAAAAATCAATCCTCGTTGGATTCAGGGGAACACAAATTGCCAAGAATACAAGAAAGGGTGTGCGGGGGAAACAAAAAGGGTCAAAAAAATAACGTCCCTAAAGAAAACCTGAGAAAAAGTAAAATGAACTTTCCCCCCCTGAAGGTGGGCGCCAACAGTCAGAAAAACGGGCGGGAAGGGATCTCAGGGAAAGATAAAGGTTCCCTATCCTGACAAGGTTTTTAATAGAACAGAGTTCTGACAAAAAAGAATAACTGAAGGGGGGGCCAATTGCAGGAGGAAGTGTCAGTGAAACTTAGCCTAAGTAAAGAAAATTTCAAAAGCGGAACCATCCGTACTCCAAACAAAAAAGAAAAAGCATTTTCAAAAATTGACACCCGTGCCTCCCAAAAGGACCGCACCAGTGGGATCAAGCATGGAAGAGTGTCGGGAGTGGGAAGACAGAAAAAGGAGACAAATAAGGGGGGGAGCGAACAAGAGGGAAGTTCAACACTGGCAACTTAAACGTGGGGAGGAAACAAAAGCCAACAATTAGAGCAAGGGGCCAACCAAGGAAGGGCGGGATCAGGGGGAAAGGGGAGGCAAAGTGGGGAGCAAAGTTTTGGTCAGGAAGACGGAGGGAAGGCGCTGTTGGTGGTGAAGGGGAAAGATCTGTGTGGAGAAGGGTGGACAAAAGGAAAAAGGGGGGACATCCATGACTTCGGGTCTCGTCCCACCTGAGGACCAATCTTAGCCGAGGAAACCAAAGAAAAAAAAGGGGGGGAAAGGGGAAGGGGTAAGACACCTCGGACTCGCAAACGGCCGGAAAGGGGGCAAAAATAATAGACCAAAAGATACAAAACAGGAAGTTTCGATTTCTCAAGACACAACCACGTACGGGGGGGGGGGGGGGGCAGGGATCGGGAACTAAAAGGGAAAAAATCCTGTGTCAAACTCACAAGGGGGGGGGAAACTAACCAAAAATGTCACCAGAAACAAAACGAAATCGCGGAAGCGATCTAAAAAAACTTTCTGTGGGGAGAAAGGGAGATAAAGGCTCAACGGAGGTTGTTCGGGGGCAGCTTGGCGCTTTGAGGGAGATCAACACAAAGACAGAATCAAAACCACTCCGCAAGAAAAAACCCAAGGAGGGGACGAAAAAAAACAAAAAAAAACCTCGAAACCTGGTATGACTGCACAAGGATGTATAAAAAAAGACGAGCAGGGTTTCCAAATTGAATCAGGAAGGGGGGGGAAAACTGAAGGGGAAAGGAAGTGCCTACCGACAGCAAGGGAGAAAAAGGAAAGGGTTGGGGGGGAGACAGGTGTGCATGATGAAAAAACGACCCAAACCTCCAAAAAAAGCGCGGGGGGGGGGAGGGACGTACTTCTGTTCTCACAACAAAAAAGCTTCTAAATTAAAAACTAGTACTGGAGACAGGAATAAATGGGAAAGAAGTGGGGTGCCCGACAATGCAAACTCATTTCCTTTGTTGTCAAGAGTCCGGGGGCCCAGTCTCTTGGGGGAGAGCGCGCGAATGCTCAAGGGGAAGGGAAATTTGCAAAAAAAAGGAAGACGATCTCGAAACCAAGGGGGAACATGGGCTATTGAAAGGGTTTGGAGGAAACGCAGAGGAGAAGAACTTGGAGGACGGGGGGAAAAACGGGCGGGTGGAGCCATGCCCGAAGAGACAGGAGAACTTCCTGCAAAAACTTCAGCGCTCTGCAAAGGAAATTAGGAGTCAGTAAGGAAGGAAGCGTCGGGCCAAACGTTCTCCAAGGACGAGATCTCGAAAGGGGGGAATACACTGAGGAGGGCCTGCACTCGCAGGTGGACGCATAGAAGGGGGGAAAGTGAAAAGAGAGGTGAGACGGTTCAAGGGGGGGACATAATCGGATCGAGGAGGCGGGACATGGAGGGGAGGGGCCGGAGCGACGTAATTCCCGGCACATCGAGGAGAAGAGCAGGGAGCACACAGGGGAACCGGGCAATTAGTGTAGGGGAAAAAAGGTGTGGGTGGGCGGGGGGGACGGTTACTGGGAGAAGAAAAAATAAGTTGGGGGGGAGGTGAGTGGCAATCCGGAAGAAGGAAAAACACGGGCGAAAAGAGGAAAGTTGGTCAGGTTAGATCAAAGAACTGAGTAGAGAGAAGGGACGGAAAAAAGGGAAGAAAAAAATGGGAGGGGGGACCCGTCATCGAGAGGAAATCCAGATCCCCTCAAATGTGGGGCACACTAGAATGGGCTCAGGGGGGGGGAAAAAGGGGGACTGGGGGTGTAGGACGGGGGGAAAGGGGGGGAAAGTTGGGGGGAATTCCTCAGTTGAGTTTTCAGTCAAAGGGTCTTGACCAGGGGGGGAACACCTGGGGTCCTGGGGGTTCATCCTCGAGGGGAGGGCCAGGTCAGGGGAAGGAAAAGAGGGGGAAAGATCACTCGGGGGAGGGGTATCTTCATGAGTATTAAGCAAATTTCGACTTGGGTTCACGGTGAGGGGGGCACGAAAAGTTGTCGTCAAAATGGGTCTTTTGAGTGGACAGAAGATGACCCTAATTGGAAGGGGGGGAAGAGATCAGGGGACGAAAAAAAACACCATGACCCCCTACGGCCGCCCCAAGAAGAGTAACACTCACAAAGCTGCGAAGCCGTAAAGGGAGGTGCCAGACGCCGCCGGAGAAAACAACAAAAGGGGGAGGGGGAGGAAATTCTTAAAGAGGGGGAGGGGGAAAGCAGGGGGTGGGGAAGTGTGGGGGTTCGTTTTCGGAACTATTTTGGGGGGTCTTGGATTCTGGGGGGCCGTGAAGGAAGGACGAGAGAAAGACCGGAAAAAGAAGGCCCAGTGTCAGGCAAATACTCTCCAAGGTTGGGGGAAAGTAGAGATGGTCAACATCCCAAGCCAAGAAAGACATGCATGGCAATAGAGGGGGCTGAGGGGAAAGGGGAAAAACCGGCGGAGGGAAGATGGAGGGAATACTTCAAAAGGGGGGTGGACCAAGCAAAGAGGGGGGGGAAAATCTCTCGGGAGCAAGTGGAGGCTACGAGTGGGGAGCTGGATGGGGGAAGAAAAAGAAAAGGGGGGGGGGGGAAAAAAGGATGGCGATCGGACGCGAAAGGGGGACAGCGCCGCTGGGTGAACGGGAGGGCAAAAAGATATTTGAACGAAAATATTGAGATGGAGGTTTGGGGCGGATGAAGGAAGTCAGGGAAAAAAAATCAAGACACCGGGACAAGAAGGGGGTAAAGGTTACGTACAAAGCAGTTGGCGTTCAAAGTAGACATCGAAGACAAAAAAAAAGAGGATGAAAAGAAAGTTCATAGATTACGGCCTATCCTGAAAGTGGGGGAATTGGCGCAAAGGGGAGAAGGAATCAGGGAAGGGCGAAATGGAAGAAGACAAAGTTACGGAAGACTCAAAGGAGGTGGGGGACAAGTATTGTCCAGGGACTGGTACGGCTCACCAGGATCAATAAGAGGGGAAAGAAACGGGGGGGGGGAGAATGGTCCAGCCCAAGATCCATCCGCTGGCTAAGAATCAAAAAAAGGGCCAGGGGTACAACCACTCTTGGGGCGGGGGGACCAGGAAGGAAGGATTAAAGACATGAAGAGGAAGGTGGCCCAGACCCGAAAGAAAAACAGAGGTTTGGAAGATTGCCAACTGACGCACAGGTATGAGGGAGGGGGAGGGTCAAGGAGAAGGGGAACCAATGGGGGGGTTGAGAGGTGACGGGGTCGACAGACCGAAAAGAGAACGGGTAGGAAAAAAACATACGTCAACCCACCAAGGGCAAACACACGAAAAAAAGAAGACTAGGGGAGAATTGACTGCCAGCCCTCAGAGGGGGTTAACCGCTATCTGCGGGGGAGAAATGAAAAACCCGAGGAAAAAGTCAGGTCCTATACTCAGGAAAGGCGGGTGGGTCGAAAAGGGGGGAGGCCAGGATCCGGGGGAAAGTCGGAAAAAAAAAAACTCTATGGTTTTGTGCGTAACGATCTAGAAGGGGGGAAAAAAATCAATCTACTTGGCAGCCCAAAAAGGAAAACTGGGGGAATCGGTCCTTCGTGGGTTCGATTCCGCAGAAAAAACTTCAAAGGACCTAAAGAGGAAGGGGAAGAGGAAGAGGAGAGATCATGCCCCAATGCCGAGTCCTCGAAGCCAGACCACAAAGAGACCGGGGGCTCTGAGACCACAGAGGCGCCATAAAAACTCTTCAAACAGGGAAGGGGGAACGGCTAGAGAAATAACAATCAAAGACGAGACGTTACCAAAATCATTGAGGGATCGGTAAGACAAGGAGGAGGGGAAGGCACAAGCATGTTTTTGTAAAAAGGTTGGACGACGGGGGGAGTAATCGCTCAAGAGGGGGGGATCCAGGGGGGAAAAAAGAAACTTCCTGTCCGAAACCCTTCGCAGGCGATCACTTGATGAAAAATCAAAAGAAAAATCTGAAACACTACAAATTCCAGAGGAAAAAAAGGA
>Ga0179593_1625090_pt1 | contig 18364 bp, 24 predicted proteins | sample CZODoug2_1_08_16_FD_185931 | JGI IMG/M metagenome (GOLD analysis project Ga0179593, IMG submission 185931) | Vadose zone soil fungal communities from Angelo Coast Range Reserve, California, USA - CZODoug2_1_08_16fungal (PacBio error correction) | ecosystem: Environmental > Terrestrial > Soil >...
AAGGGGGAGCTCCCGCAAAGAAGCAGTAACGCTCCATGCCTGCCGTAGAGAAGGAGGGAACATCGGTTCGTTTCCAGAAGGTTATGCAGGAAGGGAAAGAAAGCCCACCAGTTCGGATCCAAGGACCGAGCCAGGGAAAGGTCCAGGGTGACGTGGAAAAAGATTCGCAGGTGCGCATTCAGTTACTCAAAAAAGAGAGAAAAAAAGGGAGCCGTTTCGTGATTGGGGAAAGGTCGAAAAAAAGGGGGGACTGTAAACAGTATTCGCGAGGGGGGGGGGGTTTGTCAATTTGCAGGAAAGGGGGAAACGCAACCCAAAGCCCCCTCCCCTAGCGGAGAGGGGGAGAAAGAAAAAAATGAGGTTTGGTAGGGTTTTTTCCGGGAAAAAGGCGGTGGAACTCCTCCAGTGCAGGGGGAAAAAAGAAGACAGGCTCTGTGGAAAGGGGAGAGAAAAAGGGGTACCGCTGTCGGTGTGCCCCTCCTCAAAAAAAAGGGGAACGAGGGCCTTGAAACTCCGTCGATTTGAGCGGGCAGAAGAGAAGGAAGATCGAAGGTCGTTATTCACCCTGTCCCAAACTTCAAAGGAATTCTGAAGAAAAGGACTGGAACAGGGCGAAGCCACACTACCCGGGGGAAAAAAGTTTCGCAAGAGGGAAAAGAAAAAAAAGGGCCAGGCCTGGCGTCTTTTGCAGCATAGGGGGGAGGGATGGTATAGAAGGAAAAGGGGGTCGCATTTCGTCGTAGGTGAGGGGAAAAAATGATTCGCCGGAAGATTACGCAAAAAAAAAGGATCTGGTCGACTTCCTGAGCCTGAAGGGGAAAAGGGGCCTCTCCCCCTTCCAAGCAAAAAGAAAGGGAGGACCGGGAAGCGCGGCTGAGGATAGAGGGAAAGACGGCCGGGAAACGGCCCCCTTGGACAAAAGCCGTCCTCGCCCTCCTCCGGAGCCTGCCGTGTAAAGACGAAAGCGGAAGGAGGCGCAAAACCCCCGCACCGAGGGAAAAAAAAAAAACGAGGCCGGCTCCCTGTTCGATAAAGCAAAAAAGGAAAAATCCGCTGGAAAGAAAGTCGCTCCCTTGCGCTCGAGGACGAAGCCCGCTAATCGATCATATCCACACGAGGGAAGGGGACGAAATGGAAAGAAGGGTGTTTACGCCCAGCGCCGTCGTTTGCAGAAACGTCACTACCCGAAAAGGGGGAGGACCGGGAAAAGTGCGCTCTAGGTGAAGGGGTCCACATTCGGAAAGGGAGAAAAAAAGCGGGTTCTTTAGTTGCATGCTAGAAAAAAAAAGCTATGGGTGTACCTGCATGTTTGTCAGGGGGAGGCCTTCTTCTCGGGATAGAAAACGTTCGCAGAAAAGGCGTGGTTGGAATTTCAGATCTTAAAAAGGTAAAGGGGATGCGCTCCTATCTGCTAGTGGGGAAGCACGGGAAAACCCAACTATCGGGGGGAGTGCCATCCCGGCTAATACTCCTTTTTGGAAGGGGGGGAAGAAAAAAAGGTCCTTTTCACAAGGTCGACACCCGGGGAAAGCCGCTTTATTGGAAGGGTCCATCCCTTAAAATTCGGAAAGGGTGGTCTTCGCTCCAATGGGAAGGGGGAATGTGGGGGAAGCCACCATTTTAGTCCTTCTCCAAAGTCAACTTCTTCATTTTCTCTGAAAGGAGGGGGGGAGGAAGAACTAACACTAGAAAGGGTCGTGAAGAGGCGTTTTCTTCTTTCCGAAAAGCCCATTTTCAAAAGAAAAATAGCAATCACAACAACGGAGAAAGAAGGAAATAGCACCTTGGAGAGGCACTAATAACTCTAGGAAAAAAAAGGCCAGTCGTGACGACTCTGTTTTTCAGGGAGGGCTAATGAAAAAAAAAAAGAACTGGTCTACTTTTACGAAACCTTGTAGGAAAAAACTTTTCTTTAATCTTAGGAAGGGGGAAGAAAGTCGCGAGAAAAAAACTCTCAGCCTCACCCTGAACGTGTTTTTTCGGAAAAGAAAAGGACATTTCCGGTTTCGCTTGCCCCGGTCTTCAAAAACGCTCCAGGGGAGATTCGCCTTCTTCACGTTCTCCAGAAGGTTTGTTAGATATGGGGGGGGGAAAGGAAAGGAGGAGATCATCAAGGAAAGACCCTGTTCCCTCTGCAAAATCCCACAGAATCCTTCTCCTACAGCGCTACGAGAAAAAAAGGACAGACTGTACCACATTCATTATAATGCCGGAGAAAGGTCGCTCCTTCCCTCAAGAAAAAGAAGGGGGCGAGAAGCACCTTCCGGGAGGCCATTCTTATTTTCAAAGAAAAGAAAGGGGAGGGTCTGATTCCAAAAAAGACAAAGTAGGTTGCCTTTTTCCACACTCGGGGGAGTCCATACTTCATCCTTGGGAGGAAAGGGAGCTTCTCTTCTACGAGCAGAAAGGTAGACGCAGCTATTTAGAGACGGTCTTTGATCTCACTTTATGCCGGAGAAAAGGTCGCGCCCGTCTTTGAGGGGGGGAGACCTTCGAGAGACGGCCATCATTATTCTTTCCGGAAGGGGGCGAGGACTTCTTTTTCGGGAAGAAAAAAAGGGGAAGGGGGAGTGGCTGGCAATACCGACAGGGAGGGGCCTGAAAAAACGCTCTTCATCGACCTTTCCGGGATGGAAGAGGGGGGAAGGGGTGAGGCCATTACGAAGAAACGGATGGAAAAGGATCCGGGTTTATGTCTCCCTCTTAGCATAACGGGGAAGGGGAGCCTGGGGCGGGTGGAAGGGAATCGCACCTACTACTAACTTAGACTACAGAACTGGCCCTGGGAAAGAAAGGGGGAGGGGGGGGACACCCGACGCCATCCCTTGGGCCCAGGGCAGGAAAACGTAGGAGGGGGGTGTGTCTTCGCCCTGTGAGACGCCTTTCTGATGTTTCAAGAAAAAAAAACTGAAGGAGGGGAACTTGGAGAAAAAAATCCTTAGGAGCAGGGAAGGAAAATCGACCTGGAGTTCCAGGCCCTCGTGGACGAAAAGGGGAGGGGCACACCGACCACTGCGGTACTTCTACACTGAAAGAAAAAGAAAGACAACAGAAACCGTCGCACCGAGGAAAGGGGGGGAGAATACAAGGGAAACCGCCTCATGCTTGTGAAGAAGAAAAAACCCAACCCCCCCTAAAGGGAAGAAAAAGGGGTGGGAGGGCTCCCGCCTCGACCTATTGGGGAAGTGACGCACCCCTTTACTTAGGATCTCGATACTGTTTTCCAGAAAGAGAGGAGAAAGGGAAAAAAGGTAAGCCCTATTCGCCAGTGGAGTAATCAAAAAAGGCATCCCTACCTGCGCTGATGTGAAAGGGGAAAAAAAAGACCAAAGCTGTCAATTAGGCGACCAAGGCAAAAAAGAGGGGGGATGACGCCGGTGGTCTATTTGCAAGGGGAAAGGGAAAAGACCTGGGTGGGAAGGGGGAAGAAGGAGGGCATCCCTTCTTTAACTAACCGATGAAGAAAAAAGCCGGCCATTTATCTTTGTTTCAATGGGAGAGGAGAGGAAAAGGGAGCTGTACGGCTGTGCTGCTGTCCTTTCTTATACATGATATCGAGAGAAAAAAACACCGATTAGGAAAAAAGAAAGGACCGTAAGGTCAGCCTCCAGCTTCGTGTCCGAAAAAAGGCGGCCTTATCTCCTGTCGTCAGCAAAGAAAAAGGGAAAGACGGGGTTCTTTGCCAAAGGGATGGACCTGCTTCAGAGGGACCTCCTGCAACTCGCACCAAAAAAAAACATTTCAGGGGACTTGTTCGCAAGAAAGAGAGGGGGCCAGATGCAAGTTCACCCCGCGGCAGTCGTTGAAGAGAACAAGGGGCGAAGGATGGAGGTGATATAGGGAGAAGGAGGAGGGAATCTCTATAATTCAAGGGTGGAGGGATGATTCTACCCCTCCCCCCCCCCAGAAAAGGAAAATAGAATGGGGGAGGAGGTGTTTTTGGGGGGATGTGTGGGGAAAAGGAGGCTTTTACTCCTCCATTTCTGCAGGAAAGGGGGGGGCAACGGTTATTTGGTTTTCATCTGGAATCATCAGGGGGAAGTCGTAGATTCCTCCTTGTCCGGGAAGGGAAAGAATCCGTTCGTCACGAGGGCCTTTAACTCCAGGGGAGGGGGGAAAGAAAAACGGGGAGACCGGCCTGCTCAGGATTTCTTTAAGAAAAAGGAAACCCAAATAACGGCTTCGGACTGGGAATCTCGCTGTAACAGTGGAAGAAAAAAAAAGAAAAAGATCGGACTTGAGGGGCTCCGGAATCGGGTTGCCCTCTATCAGGGAAGGGGAGGCCCACTTCTGGTAGGCCAGAGGAAAAGTTTGCGTCCGTAGGTTGCGCGCTCCATGGGGGAGATAACCGAACAGCGCCAGCGGTCCCGTTATGCAGAGGGAAGAGGGAGACTTCCTGATCCTTCGTCCTGAGGACATGGGCCAAAACGGGCCATCCCGGCCAGGTCGCCTTAAAAAAATAAAGAGGCAGACGCGGTCTTTCTTGAACCAAAAGGAAACCAGAATCCTCTCCCCCGAAGAGTCCTCTGTCCTTTCGTGACAGGAAGAGAAAGGTGAGGCTTCCGAAGAAGGGTCTCTTCTTTTTTGAAAAACCCACCTGAAAACCCCTTATGAAGGAGAAGGGAGAAAAGAGAACGGCCGAACCGTGACGGGGGAGAGACTAGTTGGAGTCGCTCTATATCCTAGCCGCTAAGGAAAGAAATACACCCTTCCTTTACTTTCAACAAACAGAGGGGGGGAACAAGTTCACCAGAGGAGTGTATCGAGCTTCATCTCACGGGGAGGACAATCGCCTCGAGGGAGGGAGGGGAGGTCCGCTATCAGGGTAGGACACCTTATAAAAAAAAGGAAAAGCGTTTCTTTATTTCAGTCCCGGAGAGAAAAATTTCCATTCTATCCTGCATGGGGGGGGAAAAGTCTGGCTTTGAGCGAGGGTGAAAAGGATCTGCCACTTTCTGCTCCTCTTGAAAAAAAAAAGCATAGTTTCACCGGGGAGGAGGGGCGCTCCTTCGCTAGTTCCACCCACAAGAAGAGCCCCAAAAAGACGGGGCGAATACTACTTTGTTTTGCCTTCAAAGGCGCTTTCCTCCCGGGAAAAAAAAAAAAAAGGTTCCGGGTTCTATCATATCTTTGTGAAGGAAACCCGGATGGAAAAGGCCCCTTAAAAATTCCGGGGAGGGCGACCTGTTTCTGAAGGAGAGAGCCCCCTTCCGTGAGGAAATGGAAGACCGACCGCGAAAAAAGGTTTCGTCAACCGTCCGCAGGAAGTAGTGCTAACCGTTGGGGGGAAAAAAGAGCTCCGCCCTCTGGAAGGGGAAGAGTAGGGCTTTAGAGAAGCCCATTCATCTTTCAGAAGAGAAAAATATCTATATTTGTGAAGAGGAAGGGGAGGAAAGGGGAGGGCGCCTCCTAAACGAGAAAGTCATCGGTCTTCTTGACGAACGGGAAAACGTACTGGCTACGTTTACGAAACAAGAAAAAGGGGCTTGGAAGCGATGGGCGGCTGAATAAGACCAAGAATTGGAGAACGTCCCTACTTTTCCGGCTGACAAAAAATCCATCTGCTTTCGTAAACGAAAACGGGGGGGTACGGGTGCCGTTTCCCTTCTTCAAAAGAAAGGAATTGGCCAAGAAAAAGAAGCCCATCCTTTACTCTCCCGCTCGTTGGGGGGGGGGGGGTCGGCCATACATATAGTCAAGAAAGCTGCAATTCCACCACTCCGGGACGGGAAAAAGAAGGTAAGGCCAAGGAAGAAGGGAAGAATTGCCCCTCCTCAAGGGCTTTCGCGACACCAGGAGGAAATACAAAGAACCCTCTTGGCCGATAATGAATCCTGGGCCTCTTACTCTAAAGGGGGAGTGCCGTTTCGGGGAAAAAAGCGCACTGCAGAGGAGGGTTCCTTTTCCCCCACTCGAAGGGGGGCCATTCCATTACCTTCATCGTGGGGAAAGGGGGGATGGGCTAGGGGGAGAGCTATCGAAATGACGAGAGAACTTTATGAAAGGGAGCACCCTCACTTTCCTTCCTTGGAGGGGGGACGGCCCTCCCTTTTCAGGAAAAAGGAGGGCTGGGGTCTGCTCTTAGCAGGCCGGCAGCGCGGTCGAGAAGGAAGGCGTCTCCTTTATTGGGAGAGAAGGGCTCCTCCGCCATTTTTCCCAGGGGGGGAGGGGAAAGAACCGAGCGCGCTTTCCTTGACCGGAAGGAGGAACCTTATCCTCAGAGGAGGGTGTCTTGTAATTGGTCTATTCCATGACGAAAGAAGGGAAAAGATAAGGTATATGTCCTCCCTTAGCATCACTTGGAAAGGAGGGGGAGGAAGAGGCTCAGCGGAGCGCGAGTAAGCGCAAGAAGGCCACTGGGAAATTCATCACACCTTTACAGGAAGAGAACGGGCGGACTACCTGGCTTGCTAAGAAAAAGGGAGGGACGTCGTTGCTTCTCCCTGTTCAAGATGGGCTAACTTTTAAAGGGAAGTAGAGAAAGAAAAGGCCCGGCATCCGTCATGCCTGCCATGTCTGCAAGGGCTTCACGGCGACCTTGAGTTCAAACTCGGGGGGAGCAAAAAGGCGGTAATCTACGCCTTCCGCAAGACCGGCATGCGAGAAAGCCCGTGCAACCGCGAAGGAAAATGGGGGCGGAGTTCCACCTCCTCAAGGCGGGCCGGAAAGGAAATAAAAACCAAAAAAAAAGGGGTCCTTCTCCCCCTCTCCGCTTCGGGGGGGGGGGGGGGGAGGGGCGAATTCCCTTTCTCCTGCCATGACAAAAAGGAGGAGAAAGAGGGTTCAGAGGTCTCTTCTCCCCTGCGATTCCGAAAGATCACAAACTGAGAAGACGGCTCCCTGTTCTCGGAGGAGAAAAAGCGGGGGGGGGGGGGGTTGCTGAGGTGAACTTGCATCGCACCGGGAAGAGGCAACCTGACCCTTTTCTCTACTCTTTGCTGGAAGGAAAAGGGCGACATGGTGTTCTTCCCTCCTTGTCACGTGAAGTGAAGGAGAACCGATGGATCGTATTCCTGATTGCTGAGAAAAAGGAATACTCGCTAGAAGGAGAAGGCTGTGCCTGGCTCCTTTGCTTCTCCATTCTATCATAGATAAAGGACAGAGATAAGATACTCCTTTATCATCCAGAAAGGAGGGGCCTCAAGAGGGTCCGCAGGAACCGATCCATAAGGGGATATCAAGGTCGGGGGAAAGGAGGGAAAGGGGATGCCCATTAGAAGAAGTGTCCCTCCACCATTTGAGGAGAAAGAAGAACCATCTACCACCCGGGGCGTCCAGACGGAAAAGAAGAGGGGGGGAGGGGGGTACGTATTCGTCTGTTTCTCGAAAGGGACAAGCGATAAATGGAGCCGTTTCTTGAGGGGAGGGAGGGGGGATAAGAGAAGTTCGTTAAACATTAAATTCGCGAGGGGAGCGAAGATGGTTGGGGGGGGGGAACCTCCCCTCATCCCCTCCCCGAAGAGGAAAGGAGAACCACGCTTCGGTGAGGGGTTTGGGGGGGGGAGTGGTTTGAAGGGGCGACGCATTCAGAGGAGGAGTCACATATTGCCTGCTCCTGCTCAGGGGACACAGGGGGGGGGGGAAGAAAGAGGAAGGTTCTTGCGGAACATTCGTAGTTACAGAGGGGAGGGGGGCCAGACCTCCAGAAATAAAAGAAGAAGGGCCTGTAACTCCATGCGAAGTTTAGCAGGAAAACAAGGACGTGCGGCCTGCTCATGAAGGGGGGAAAAAAAAGGACGGGCCTTTAATGCGTACGGACTGGAAGGGAAAAATCAAGCGAAAGAACATCTCTCTTTAGATCCTCCAGGAAGGACCTCGATCAGGTCTAGGTCGGTGAGTGCAGGGCCTTATTAGGAGGGGGGTGCTATACTCGCGCGAAGGGAAAAAATCAGATACACCGGAACGGGAGGAAAGTGAAGGATCAAGGGAGAATATACAGTATCTGGGAAAGGCCCAGATCAAGGAAAGGGCCACGCAAAACAAACGAAAAAAGAAAAAAATGAATCGCTGCTGAGGAGAAAGGGAGGAGAGGCAACTGATCGGGAAGGGGTCTTATCCCGACCGAAAAAGAAACCTCCATTATCCTCCGTGTAGAGGGAGAAGGGTCCGTCCTTCTCGCAACTGGGGGAGGCTAGACCTCACCTCCTTTTCCTCGCAGGGAGGAAAAGTGTCTATCCCGTCCACGGAAGGGGGGTGTCTGGGGCGCTCCGCTTGGAAGGGCAAAATCGGGAAAAGGAGTAGGAAGGGAATCTCTCTCTCTCAATCTATAAGGTAAAGACTGGAACCAACCCCACCTCTCACGAAGGTGGGAAACGTCACCATCTTCGTGGAAAACGCATGGGGGACAACTCTCCCCTTCCAGGGACCTTTCTCTTCTATTTAAGAGAAAGAGGGAACATTCTTCCCTTCGGCAAGAAGATGTTTCTTTATGGGGGATCGACCTGGTTTCGAGAAGGAGAAAAAAGGTGGTTCATTCTCGAGGGGAGGGGGACGGAATGAGGGGGAGAGGGGTCCCGTTTCGAATGGATCCTCCCTCTTTTTGGAAGGAAAAGGGGGGGTAATGGGATGCGCTCCTATCTGCTAGTGGCAAAAACCCAGAAACAAAGATGCGTTTAGACTACCTTCTTAGAAGGGGGGTGTCCTGTGCAACCCTTACGGAGGGGAGAAAAGACCCCGGAACTGTTCTCTTTTCATATCAGGGAGGTGGGGCCAGACAAACCCTGTCCTTTTGCTTTCAAGAAGGAGAAACCTTTTTTCTGAGAAAAAGGGGTTGATGGCAGCCGCTCACGCGGTCCAAAAAGCCAAAGAAAAAAAAGAAAGGTCGCTTACAACTTCGGGGAAGGGGTTTCGTCAGCACTAACACATAGGAGAAAAAAGGCACGCGGTGGCTTAAAAGGAAGCATCCTCCCAGTTTTCAGAAAAACAACTTATTGCATTATTAATATAGAGGGGAAGGGGGGAGGAAAAAGACTGGAGGGCGGCCCTAATAAACTGCTAGGACACGGAAAAAGGGTGTTTCTTGCTGGAAGGGTGTTCAAGCTACCTTGTCGACTTTGACGAAAGGTTTTTGGGAGGGAGCAGGACTCACGGGGGGGCAACTCCCCTGCAGGGGCTCGCAGGAAAAGGAGAAAAGGGTTTGATCCGGCTGTACCCTCACCCGGCCAATCTACAGAAAGAACGGAACATTTCCTTTTTCCTTGAAAAAAAAAGCTCCATTCTGGTGAAAAAAAAAAAGGTCCTCCACGTTTATTCTCCCCTCTCGTTGGGGTGGTAATAGGGGGAAGCATCCATAATACCCTGGTTGGGGGGGGAGCCACAACTCCTGTGCTGGCTCCATCCGGAGAGGAAAGGAAAGAAGAAATCTCTATCTGACAATAAGGCCGCCCCGCGGTCAAACCACATGGGGGGGAAGTATCTTCTCTAAAACACCTCTTGGGCAATTGCCGCCTTGGAAGGAAAATTTGGAAAGAGCACTACCCAGGGGGGGGGGGGGGGGGGTCAACAGGCCTGTCTCTTGGAAGGATCTCATTACAAGAACGGGGGAGAAACTGTGATCGGAAAGGGGAGGTTTTGTCCATTAAAGGGAAAGGAGGGGAGATATCTTATCTTCTCGGAGGAGGGAGGAAGTTCGTACTTGGCCCTTCCAAGCTGATTCCAAGAAAGGTGAGCGCGTGATCCTTCCCTCCGGGAGAGAGGACTCCTGAGGTGCTGTTTTTCTGGAGTTAGGGAAAAAGGCATGGGCGAGAATGAGACCTTCCAAGAGGATGAGGTAAGGAAAACTAGCGGAGAAGGGGAAGTGTTTCGAGGGCGTGTCAATAACCTACCTCGCTGAAGGGGGGAACTAGGCCATCCCGAATCTCTTCAGGAGCCTGGCCGGTTATTGAAATTTGGGGAGGGGGGGAGGGGGAGGACTGAATGGTGATCAATGAAGTCGAAGAAGAAGGAAAGGGACCGCTGTCTCTTTTCTTGGGAGGGGAGGGGGGAAAGGGGAGGAGCTCAGTAGTCGCTCAGTATCAGCCCTCCGAACTCTTGCAACAGTGGCATCACTACCCTTTACCTGGAGAGGAGCCTTTCCCTTTCTTAACGAAAGGAGGGGAGCGAGATGGTGACGGCTTCTTGTGGCTGAGCACTGCCCAAAGGGGTCCAGTCCTACCCTCAAGAAAAAAACGGTTTCTAACGACCTTCCTGATCAGGCCCGGCAGGAAGGAAAAGAAAAAAAGGGCGCCAGCGACCTTTATTTCACAGGCAAAAGAGGGACGCCCGGGAGAGTCTTTCCGAAAAAAAAGGGGGCTGGAAGATTCCAACCCTCACCGGGGAAAAAAGGGGGAAGGCCGCCCTGCTAGTTCCAAAAAAAAGCACAAGGCGGGTCTGATATCCGGGACAAAACACCTCCAAAAAAAAACCCCATACCGAAGCAGATGGAAAAGACGGGTATGGTGCTTTTTGTAGGGGTCTCAGGGAAAAAAAGATTGACCACCCCTTGACTTCTCTCGCTCCAGCGCGAAGACTGGGCCACAGAGAAAGGGGAAATTTCCTCCACTCACGAACCGGAGAAAAGGAAAACGCGGAGGTGAACTGGCATTTCGAAAAGGGGGGAAGAAAAAAACAGGGGAGAAAAGTCACCCTGACCCTTTTTCCTCTACGAGGGGATGGAAAAGACGTTTCGGGGAAAGGGGGAGTGCCGCTTCCTTTTCTTCTATGAGAGAGGCAGATGACGAGGCCGATTGGTCTTACGACAGGAGGAGAAGAGAAGGAGGAAACATGCGTATGCTTCCCTAAGCTGGCGCTGGGAAGGAGGGGGGAGATTTGAGATCCGAGGAAAAAAGATCCTTGATTAAGAAAAAGAAGAAGCAGCTTCGTGGCCGCAGACGCAGGGGGGAAAAAAAAAACGGGGGGGCAGTATCCCTCTGTCCGTCAGCCACTCCGGCCCATAGAAGCTCGTCCAGAAGGGGAAGGAAAAGGCACAACCCGGTCGTATACCTCCTGCAATAGGAAAAAAAAAGCCCAGCGTAGAGGCCCATTGGGTAAGGGGAAGGGGGGGAAGCTTGTACGATTAGGAAACCCCCCTGGGGGTGAGAAAAAAGGCAAGCATAACAGGTATCCTTTTCTTGAAGGGGAGGGCGTAATATAATTTTAGAAGAAAGAAAAAAATAGTCGAGAGGGGGGGAGGATCTAATTCAAGGTGGGGACAATGGCATGATCAAGGGGAAAAGGCAAAAAGGGGATCAATACCATTATCCCCCTCTCAAGATGGGGGAGGGGTTTTTCCCTTGCCTCATCCCGCCTGGGAAGGAAAAGGGAAAGGGCGGCCTACCAGATTGTCCTTCTCCAAGAGGGGGAGGTGGGGAGGGAGTAGATACCTCCGGGGGGGACTTCGACGAAGGGGGGAGGGGGAAAAAAAAAAAGGTACGAAAGTGAGCTTGCAGACTGCCGATTCATTACGTATGCCGGCACTGCGACATAGCTTTAGAAAAGGGGCTTCGTGCCTGTCCTTGAAAAAAAAAAGGAAGGGCGAGCCACACGACTCCGTCACAAGAGGGAAAAAAGGCGCAGCCCGGTCTTCCTCCAGGTGCCAGGCTGGAGAGGGTTCCTCGAAGGGGGGCCCAGCTTCTGGTAGACTCAGGAACTTTTTTGTTGGCCAAGAGGAGGGGAAGAGACGAGCCCTGTTCTCCTTCTCCTGGACACGATAGAAAAAAAAGAAAAAGGGGGGAGACTTCCTTGATCCAGGAACTCCCTTCCACGAAAAAAAAAAAGAACATGAGGAAGGCGTGGCCCGCCGGCCCGGGAGTCCGGGCATAAAAGAAAAAAGGGGACACACTTGGCGTAGCCCGAAAAGGAGGATCCTGCCGTGGAAAAGAGGGCAGGTCGTCCTTCTAAGAAAGGGGCCGGCCTGCGACACAAAACAAATCCGGGGGGGAGGCGGGCCTGCCGTATGCCGGCGAAAAGGGGGGGGAAAAGGTCCGGCACCTTTACGGTGCTCATCATCTTGGATGGAAAAAGAGGAAGGGGACTCTATACCCTATCCTCTAATTCTCATATAAAAAAGAAAAAAAAAAAAAGCGCCTGCTTTGGACCCGGAAAAAGGGAAAAGGAAGGACGTGTTCCTGAGAGGCAGAACAAAAAAGAAAGGGACCCTCCCTTTCCTCGATCTTTTTCTTAAAAAAAGGCCGCAGGATCGCCCATCTGGGGTCGTGAGGGAGGTAACTATAAAAAATGGCCTGCATTTTTAAGGGGCGTCCTTCTTCTCTCTAAAAGGGGGAGGAAACGGGCGCGCCTCTTGAGCCGCCGGCGGGGTGTAAGGAAAAAAAAAAAGCGGCTCCTATCTTCTAGTGAAAGATCACCCACCAAAAAGAAAGAAGGGACCGAACGAATACTACGTGGTTGAACGGGAACGCGTGGCATCCCTTTAAGGGAAAAAAAAGGGGGGGAGAGCAAAATGTGCTTTTCCGCCACCGGCTGGGAGGGTTCCACCCTGAAATTCGGGAAAAGTTCTTCGCGCCCCTGGGAAGGGGGGAAAAGAGCAAGCTTCCACTCCACTTAGTCAGTGCTCCATAGTTGAATGAGTGCTACCGTTTCTTCCAGCACGAAAAGTCCCGCCTTCCGGCACGAAAGAGAGGTTCGTTCGTCCTCCCCTCCAGTCAAGAACGGGGAAGAGTAAAGAAGGGAGTAAATATATATATGAAGTCTGCACCGGGGCGGGGGAGGGGAGATATGACCTCGGTGTCCGAAGCAGGTATCGGGGGGAAGGAAGGGGAAAAATGGCTACTTTTACTAAAACCGTGAGGGAGGAGAAGAAGAGGATCGTCTTCCCTCACTCCAAGGGAGGAAAGAAAAAAACAAAAAAAAAAAGAACCCCCCCCAAGAAAGGAACCCCCCAAAAAAAAAAAAAACCGAAACCGCCACATACAAAAAAGGGAAGAAAACCCCCCCCAAAAAAAAATCCCCGGTCAGAAGAAAAAAAAGGAGGACGCCCCCTTCCCTCTACCTCAAGCTGCTGGCTTATAAAAACATCTTGGGGAAGCCTTTCTTCCAAAGGGTGCCATTCCACCACGTGGGAGGAAGGGGGGAGGTTTCCAGGTCTCTAAAAAAGGGGGGAACGCCACTATCAGATATTGACGAAAAGGAAGGATCTTCAATTCGCACCACGCCGGGGGGAAAGGTAGAAAAAAAGCGATCCTCTCCGAAAAGCGAAGAAATAAGAAAGGAAGGATATCACCTTTCTCTACACCAAGGAGGAGACCCCATCACTAACCTCTTGGAAGAAGGGGAGGGGGGGGGGGAAGGGTAAAAAGCAATGTCTCAGGGTCGGTACCGCCACTCTGGGGGCCAAAGCTTTTTCTTGGAGAGTCGCTGTACACTCTCTGGGGAAGGGAGGGGGGGGGTTGGGCCATTCATTACCGGACAGAGTGTGGGGGTGGGGGTAGGAGAAACCACGAAATTTCTCGGGAAGGCCCTTCCCAGCTTATAAGAAAAGAAGGGGCCGTTGGCGGGATCGAACCGGGGGAAAAAGACCCTATTTTGCTTTGGTAGGAAAACAAGGGCGAGAAGGACGACAGGAAAGGGAACAACCCAACCCAAGTCCGGTCACGAACTCGGGGTCGGCTCCGCCAAAGGAAGTGGTCGGTGTCATACCGAGGGGCTTCCTTGACAGGTCTGAGTGAGAAGTCGGCGACCTTGCCGGGAAGGGGGGTGCGTGAAGTTGGAGAAAGGCAAAAAGAAAAAAAGGGGAGAAGGAATTCCGTCCATATCCTGTAAATTGTGTCTCCATGAAATCAACTGAGAGAAGGGGGAGGGAAAGAAGGAGCTCCTATTTATCGGGAAAGAAAAAATTTCCGGGCCTAAAGGGGAAGGAAGCACTACTGGACCGGATCGATAACACTACAAAAGGGGCGCCTCAATCTGCGAGATGGGGAGTGTGGCCCTTCGAAGGGGGAACGGTATTATTTTTCACGGACCAGTCAAACCTTAAGAGGGAAAAACTGAGCATGCCCGGTCAATCCTTCATGCAGGGGGAAGGAAACAAGTGATTCCAGTCCCTCGTGACGCCTGCTCAGAGAGGGGGGATTAGTGTCACACCGACACGGCGGTAATCTACGCTCAGACAAGAAGAAAAAAAAAAAGTGCAACCGAAGGAAAAAGGCCGGAGTTCCACGCCGCAATGTCGGGGGGAAGGGGAAGGGAAAAAAAAACCAGCACCCGAAGCTGATATTGGGCTCATGGGAGTGGACCCCGTCAAAGAGGAGGCTCCTTCCATTGACACCCCTTGAAGGAAATAAAGGTTTCCACACTATAGGGAAAAGGGGAGAAAGATTAAAAGACTTCTTTCCTCCACTCACGAACCGGCGACCGGGCTCGAGGCAGAAAAATCGTACAGCTGAAGGTAGGCGACCACTTCACAAGGGGAAAAGAACGCCCGGGTGGTCTATGGGGGAGGGGGGGGAGAAAGGGCAAGGAAAGCCGGCAGTTTCCTTCTATGAGATTACTGGAACCTCTTGAAAAAAAACGAGAAGGCATGGAGCGGTTCCTTCTGCACTGCGTCTGAGGAAAGAGGCATGGCGCCTGGCTGTCCATGATCCTCTCGAGAAAAAAGGGAGTACGGGGAGCAAGCAAGGTCGCTGCGGCAGCCGGGAAAGAAGACCTCTGGAAGAAATGGAAAAAGATCCTTTCTTCAGCCACTCTTCCTCGCCAGAGGGGGAGAGGCAGAGAAGGCCACGTGCAGGCTGTCAAGGAAAAAAAAAAAAGCCGACAACCAGGGCTTCAACAGCCCAGCGGAAGAGGCAAGGTCAGGGGAAAAGGAAGACCATCAAGTTCACCTCCGCGCATGTCCCGGGGAAGGACGTGGGTGGAGGTAAATCATATTGCTAATGGAGTAAGGGAAAAGGCCGGGCGAGGGAGTATCTAATTCAAGGGGTGGCAAAGTTAAATCCAGGGGAAAAAAAAAAAAGAGACGGAGGTGTTATCATACCATTATCCCCTCTCCGCGGAGGGGGGGGGTTTCCGGGCTCTCAGCCCGCCTTGCGGCAAAGAAAGGGAGGACCGAAGGGCCTGTCTCCTGCTCGGGGAAGGTGGAAAGTTGAAGGAAAAAAGAAGGAGGAACCTCCGGGGAGGGGAGGGGCTCTATCCTGTCTTAAAGAAGAAGGAAGGGAGAGTGAAGACCTTCCAGGCATGTGAAAAGGAAGACGGGTCCCATCCCTTCCATTCCGGGGAAGGAAGAACGTGAAACCTCATAAATTCTCGCTGAAAGGGAGGAAGGAAACGAAAGCCTTAAAAATCGGACTCCCTGTCCGATTCTTGAGAGTCTATCATGTCCCAGGGAGAAAAAGGAAAGATTCTGTATTCCGGAAATGGTGTAAGTTAGGAAACTTCTTCTCCTTCTCCTGGGGGAAAGGAAAAGCGCCAAAAGGGGAGAAAAAAAAAAGAAGAACAAGATCCTTGGAGACTAACTGGAAAAAAAAGGGACCTCTTCTTATTTCCTCAAAAAACAAAAAGAACAACGGGCCATCCCGTCCATGTAGAAGGAGGGGGGAGAGGGAGGGAAGGGGACACCTCCCGGTAAGGCAATAAAACTCGCCACGGAGGTACACACTGGTCTTATCAGCAGCGTCCCTCTCCCTCCAATCGAGCCTCCGGGGGGAAGCCTCCTCTTGCTTGGGGAACAGGTCCCTTCTTTCTGGAAGGCCTTCGACTATGCCCCCGGAACAGAAAATCCTTGTCCCGCGCGGAATGAAAAGGAGTGCTAAGGGAGGGGGGACTTCACCTTTACGTGGGCGAAAGAGAAGCCCAAAGAGTCGCTCCATTGAGAGGAGAGGGAAGCTAATCGTTCAATCCACACGAGAAGGGGGACGGTACTGGAAAAAACGAAAAGAGCCTTCTTTTCCATTCCCTTCCGGGGGTAAAAAAGGGAATAGAACCTAAACGCGCCCGGAACTGTAAAAATAGGATTCCTCTATTCTTTCTTCATCCACATTCTCAATTCGGCAAGGAAGAGGGAAAAGAGGGGGAGGAGGAGAGACTAATCGACCGGGGGTCAAAGGAGGGTGCGGGAAGTATTCATCTCTAAAAGGAGGGGAGGGGGCCAAGGTTCGCTCCTCTTGATCCGCAAAAGGAATGGTCTTACTGAGAGCGTCCTATTGCTATTGGAAAAAACCCTATCGAAAACACACGAGGGAGAAAGCCTTCTAATACTACTTGTTGGGAAGGGGGGCGCCCTTTTCAGAAGGGGAAAAACCAGGACCATGTTCCGGGGATATACGTGCTTAAAAAAAAGTCGCTGGCCGGGGTGCGGTTCCAAAAACGTGCTCCTGGTTCTGCAAAAAAGGGGGACTGGGGCAGCCGCTCCGCTTACAACACAGAAACCAAAAAAACGGCTCCAGTTGGAAAGGGCTACCGTTTCGGGGGCCAAAAAAAGCTCCTTCCCGAGCCGGAAAACAGGGGGGGCCGCTCCAGTCGCTCCCGAACGCTCTCTCAACAACCACAAAAGGAAAGGAGGAGGATGGAATCTGCACCTGGGAGGACCTGGGGGAAAAGGGAGAAGGGCCCTCTTTGCCGAGATGGACTTAGCGCGGGGAGAAAAGGGGTGGCACGAAGTTTTTCAGAGAATTGAGGAACGAGCCCTTTTGCGTTTAAGCGAAGCAGCCCCTGGCAGGGAAAAAAAAAAAAAGGGGTCAAAAACGTCCCTACTTTTCCGGTGCTGGCACAGAAAGAAAGAGTTCTTAAACGCCTGCTTATAGAAGAAGGGGACGTTTCCGCTTCTGCCAAAAGAAAAAGGTCATGCCACCACGTCGTAGAGACAGGATGGCGGGGAAGATCGTTGGTTTGAGGGTGTGTTCGGAAAAAATAGTGGCGACGCATCAAGGAATACCAGAAAGTTCCCACCACGAAGAAGGAGCGTCCCTTGGGAAAAAGGAGGCGATATCTATAAGAAGGCCAAGACGCCATTCATTAGGAAACCATGTCGATCGTTTCGTCATTCAAAAAAAGGGGCCCTAGGAGCCTTTCCGAAAGGGAAGCTCTCTTACCTGGAAGAAAAAAATTCCTTCAGGTAGATTCCTCGCGGGAAACGGCTTGAGAAATGAAAGATTTTTCCACACGCAGGGAGGGAGGGTGGTTCCAGTCCAGTAAAGGAAGGGGGTATCTGATCTCTTATCGGACTAGCGAGAAAAGGGATGTCCCTTCCCAGCGGGAAAACAGTCACTTTGCCGTCCGTGGCGGGAAAAAGGATACACGGTTCATGCAAAAGAGAGGTACGGAAGGAAGGAAGAAGACATTTCTCTAATTACTACAGAGAAAGTACACGTCTTCTCCTGGGGGGAGGAAGGAGTGTCGTCTGGAAAAAAGGGGTTTCTTTTCATACCGGGGCTTCCTTTAACAGGGGATGGAACAAGCGCTATAAGAAGACGCTAGCAGAAAGGTTTGTTTTGCGTGGAAGGGGAGGAAGAACGGAATGGATCAAGGAATTCCGAAAAAGGGGGGGACCGGAGAGAAAACGGGACCGCTGGCGCTGTTTCGGTGGAAAATTGGGGAAAAGGAGAACAGCATTACTCTTAGGGAGAGCGGACAACAAGGTTTCCTTTCCTACCAGAAAAGGGAAAAGGGAAGACAAGACCTTTACCTGAGCGATCCAAAAAAAGGAGAAAAAAAGACCTTCTTCTCCTAAGGGGGAACTGCGTCGTTTTGCTTCAGGAAAAGGGAAAAGAGGGAAGTCTTATTTTTCACGGCCAGGCAGACGACGTCACGGAGAAGAGGGGAAAAAAAAATCCGGCATAAGGAAAAAGATCAACTTCGACCTGGAGTTCCAGGGCCAAAGGGGAAAGAAAAAGTTGCATGGGGGGGCATCACCGACCGGCGGTAATGATCCTGAGATGCGCCACCATCACCTTTCAACCGATCAGAGAAGGGGGGAAAAAGGGAGGAGTTCCACGCCGCAAGGCTTGCGGAAGAGAAAAAAAAAAAAAAAAAAAAAAAAACGAACCGATCTGGATCTTGTTGCAATGGTCTTCTCCCTCTTAAAGATGGGGGGGGCCCTTCCTTGACCACCCCTTGACTTAGAAAGTTTCCAGCCTTCTCTTCCTCCCTTCATTAAGAAAGAGAAGCGGATGGCCTCCACTCCCTACCGCCTCAATGTGCATCGGTTCATAAAGAAAAGGAAGGGAAAAAATCGTAAATCTGATTAGGCTACCACGTCACCCCAAGAAAGAGAGGAAAGGGGTGGTCGAGTTCAGATGTATCCGAACGGGGGGAAAGAAGGAAGTGGGAAGTCATGAATATTACTGGAAGAAGATTTTAAAGAACCGATGGAAAAAAAACGGGAACTGATGACACTGCTTCTGCTTCCAAGACCAAGGGAAAGGGGGACTGATCCAGG
>Ga0179593_1651004_pt1 | contig 18363 bp, 24 predicted proteins | sample CZODoug2_1_08_16_FD_185931 | JGI IMG/M metagenome (GOLD analysis project Ga0179593, IMG submission 185931) | Vadose zone soil fungal communities from Angelo Coast Range Reserve, California, USA - CZODoug2_1_08_16fungal (PacBio error correction) | ecosystem: Environmental > Terrestrial > Soil >...
GGTTTAAAAGAGGAGGACCAAACGATGCGCTGGGAGTGAAGGGAGAAAATAATTGGGTAAAAAGGGTGGAGAAATTTTTTGAGTGGGGCGAGCGGAATTTCTGAACAAGGAAATGATAAATGATCTTGCGCGCAACGTTGGGAGGATTCGGTTCAGCCGAGAACTGTTTTGGGAAAGGGCTTGGAAGGATTATCGTCTGGGGGGTGCGGAAGTGCAAGGTCTAAACCTGTTCAGCGCGTTTGTTGCGTTGTTCAAGAGGAGGTGACAGCGTCAGGAGAGGGGAGCATCGAAGAGGACCGGGTCTTCGTGGTGCCTATAAGGGAGGGGATCCTTGCAAAATGCAAATCGATACTCTAGGAAGATGGGAGGGCCTGGGCACAGAAAAGGGAAGGTTTGGGGGGTGAATTCGCGAGTTCGCTGGCCGGACGGTAATAAAGGCGTCAGGGTCGGCCCGGCAGGTTGAGGCAACGGTGGGGAGGTTCGGTCTTAATCTCAGAGTGATCATTTTAAGAACGTGCGGTTTGGCTTCCGATAGAGGAAGGGAAGATTTAGGGATTATAATTGGGGAGGGAGGTCAGAGTGGGGGGGGGTGGGTGGATTAATCTCTATCCGTCGTTGGTATCAGATCAGGAGAAACAAGTTACTTTGCAAAATCGGGGGAGGGGATAATTGGGTGGGAAATGGCTTGGAATTTTTATGTTTGGCGGCTCGCGAACGGGAAGGTTTCTCATGCACTAAGCAGATTGGTGACGGACAGTGGTTAGCGCCGAAGGCAGTTGGCCCTGATTAAGGGTGGGAGACTCGGTATCAGGATTTCTGGGGCGTTGAAAAAAAAAAAGATCGGAATACGGTCAGGGGGGTGAGATTGCAAGAGACCAGGTGGGTGGATGTAAAACTCTTTTCTCCGACCCGACACAATCTGGGAAAAGGGTGGCGAAAAGGGACCAAAGGGGGGAGTTGAAAGATTGGGAAAGGGGCTTGATCGTGGGGGTCAGGGGGGAAGGGAACTCCTTCTCTTAATTACGCGCGGAGAGCGTCACATGAGGGGGGGATAAAAGCTCTGAGTCGGTGGGAAATTGTTTATAGGGAGGGTGGAGAAGGAAAGGCGACTCAGTAGCAGACGGGGGGGAAGTGGGTCTAAGAATAAAGGAGGTCAGCTGGGCATGTGATCTGAAGAGGCGTGGGATTAAAATGGACTCGGGAGGGGGATGGGGGAAAGCGGTGTTGATGACGATATCTAGCAGTTGAAGTGGGTTTTTTTCTATTCTGCAGGAGGGCCACCAAAAGGGGGAATTGCAGCGGAGTGGGGGGAAGGATATCTGGGCAGGGGGGGAAGTGAGTCTTGGCGAAGGGGACTAGACTGCGCAAGTTTGCGAACAGGAGAGTCCAGGCGCAGGGGGGGATGTTGGGGAAAATGTTGGGAGATGGCATCGGTTTGAATTGGAACAGGCTAAGGCAGGCAACACTTAAGGAAAGGGCGGAGAGGAATTTGGGTGGCGGATAGGAAAAAGCGGCGGCGATTGGGGAAGATTCAGGGAAATAAGGTTTCAGGCGTGTTCTGGCCGAGAGAGACAGTTTCAGGAAAAATGGGGGAAAGAAATCAGAAAAAGGTGCTGTAGGGGATAAACTATAACAATCGGGGGCATCTAGGGGGTTTCAAGAGAAAGCCTGGTTGCTTCTTTGCGGTTACGGGAGCCAATTCCATGGGGGAAAACGATTTGTGGTATAGGACTCATAAAAGGAATGGTCATATTTTATGAGGACGGACCCGGCGAGGGGGGGGAGGGGGTGTAATAGGAAAAAAGCATTTTGCTCCTCTGAACTAGAGTTGTATATTCGACGCCGGGCTATTTAGAAAAAGGAGGATGGATTAGGGACGAACGGAGGAGTCTGCAGAAAAGGAGCGCCGTGTTGTGAGAAGGCGGCGGAGGGGTCAACTTATCACTCCAGAACAAAACGAAGCCTTGGGGTTGGCCCGGCAGTGAAGCGACAAAAGCCGGTTGTTTTTTTGAAAAATCTGAGGGACACTTATGTAATCAAACGAGCCTAAGGAGCGCCTCTAAAACACGGAGGAGAGAAAGAAGAGAGGACGGCGGCTGCACCGGGCTGCTCCAGGAGGTCAAGCGCAGTGGGAAAAAACCAAAGATGGGTTGAGATAACCGCTCCGGCAAAAGCACATAAGGGGAGTCGGATGAGAGGAGCGGGACCAAAATTCCAGCGCCTCAAACCCGCAATGTTTTTTAAAAAGGACCAGTGCTCGGGGTAGTCCTAAGATAGTAATTGGGGAGGGAATCGGACTCCGCGGGGAGGTCACAATCAACCAAGCAGACAAATTCCCCGTCGGCAGAATCCAAAAATCCCGGTCAATTCCGGAGAAGGGAGGAATAAAACAAAGCTGATGCCACGGGATACAGCCAAAATTGAATTTGGCCGTCAAAGGACCCTGAACGCACCAACGAGCCGATATGGCCAACGTCCCAGATGAGGAAAATGGTAAATATCGCGTGGGGGTATTGAAAAGCCCGTCTTCTTAAAACGCAAAGGTGAACCGGGTCGCCGGCCAAACCTCGGGAGAATTAAGAGGGAAGCCCACAAATCTCCGAAAAACCGCTCGGGTAAAGTCGCAGAATCCGCAAGAATTCCGTTTGGTAGAATTAGGAAGTAAGGGGTCCATTAACAAAACAGAAAAACAATTCAAACAGCGCCAAAATCCGTAACAGAAGGAATAAGGGAGGAGAAAAAGCGCATGAAAAGTTCCGTCCTTGAGATCGGAAACACCGCCAACCGGGGTGCCAGAACGCGAAGTCCGAAAGGTGGCAACGGCGCATAAACCAAACAAGAACCTGAATCGAATCGTCTAACATAAAGCGCATAAAACGAAAGACATTTTAGAACCCGACGAAGCAGGCAAACAGAGATGGTAAAATCTCAAGGATCTACCTCCAAAAAATGGGTCCCTTGCTCTAAAAGCGAAACTCTCTCTAAGACCATAACGCCCAGGATCAAGGAGAAGAGGAAACAGCATCTTCCCGCGTTTACCGCATTCTTACAGGGGTAGCATCTCAGGCCTTCTGAAAAGAAAGAGCGCCAACAAACCGATTGACAAAACAGAAACTGAGAGAAAGAGTTGGCAAAGAGGAAGTCCCAAGGCCGTGATGTTTCTGATCACATAGAGGGAAAAGCGGGAAACCCATAACTGGTCAGAGAAATACGCAAAAACTCAGTAGAAGAAGCTTTAAAGTTACGACCAAAACATACAGGGGGAGGAACCGGGGAATTTCAGCACATAATATCTCCTCAAAATCCAACCTTCGAGGAAAATCTGCGGAGCGCATTAGACAACCATCCGCGGACATAAGGGTTAGCACAGTAAAATAAATGGAAAAAAAATGCTCAAAGGCCAGGAGTTCCAGCATCAGAGGAGACAGTTTTACTCTGATCCGAACGGTCTGTAGATTACGACAAAACAACGCCCAAGTCAAAGCATCGAAACGAGGGGTACGAAACGAATCCTGGGGCGCCGAGAAAAGCCATGTTTTCCGCAGCAGGGCGACTGAAAAACCCAAAAAGGCGTTAAATCAAGGGGAAATTGGCCAGGGAAAGTTCTTCAGGATCACATACTAGGACCACGACAAATTGAACGCGGGAGCAGAAAGAAAAAAAAAAAGAAAAAAAAAAAAAAAAAAACGGACTCTTCCTCATTCCGCAAAAGGGGTCGCGAACGTCGATGCTTCCGTGGAAAGGAGGTGCCCTCGCAACGATCTAGAAAGCCGACGCGGAAAACCTTATGGAGGATTGAAATGAATCGATACTCGGCTGAAGAGGAAGCCGCCAAACTAGCGATAGAAGGGTATAACCATCCATATACGACAAAAAGGCAGATGACTCAAATTGAACAGGAAGTGGCAGCGCTTCGTCGCTTAACGAGCGAGAATCACGAACATGTCGCCCAGAAGAACAGTGGAGAGCAGGGGCGGAAAGAAGGAGTCCGAACATGAAGCAACTCAAAATTCCAGGAGCAACTCATACGCCCATCTCATCGAATGGTTGGGGCAGAGTAGAAAATCTCTCATAAAAACCAAAGGGAGGAAGAGTGGGTCGACAGTGGAGGAAAACCCGTCGGGGGTGCCAGTATGGGAGAAAAAATTGCCCTTATCTGGTTGGATTGGAGGAGTGGAGTTCAGACAGGGGAGAAGAAGTTCTTGGCACCTGACGAGCTGCTAAGAAAGGGAGTCGGAGTATTCGAGGGGACAGCCTACTTAATATCTGTACCAAAGGGAGACTATAATCTGTTCTGTAGTACAAAAGGCATGGGAAAAGAATATCGGCGGGGTTTGGGGCGGACGGGGGTTTCAGGAAGAGTGGGCATAAGGCTATATTCCAAAATTCTCTGACGGGGGCGCATCCGATAGGTTTCAAGCTGAAAGGCGGCGGGGGTCTATAAGAGAGGGGCGGAATGGTCCCACTTCACGTCAGACAATGGATCGTTGCGGCCAGAAAGTACGGGGTAAGACGAGGAGAGGGGGGAGGTTCGGAGGGGGGGGCGGGATACGCCGATGAGGTCGGGTAACGGTGGTGTTCTCGGGAGCGTTCTTTCGGAGGACATCATGGGAACTCTTTTCTTAAGGAGATTCACAGGCATGAGGGTCTGTAGGAGGAGATATTGTTCGCGGGCTGAGGTTTGTTGACGACGAACATGTGAGAGGTCCAAGGGGGGGGAAGCGGATGAGGGGGAAGAAAGGTTGAATTGCTAAAGCAGTGGAATGTTTGCGGCTAGTCGAACCTCGTTGGTATAACTTCTCCTATGGTGACGAGACAGGGTGGATGCAGGATCGAGCTGGGGCGGAGTTTCGGAAGGGGGGTAATAGTACCAAGTTTATTTAAAGGGGAACAAAAACAGCTCAGCAAGGTAAGGGGGAAGTAGGGGGGGGGTGTTTCTCTCGACAGAGTAGGAAAAACAGCAAAAGTCCTATTTTGAGCCTAAACCCCTGAATTGTGATCTGGGGAACCAGTTGCAGACGGGGGAAAAGAAAATCGGAAATTGCTATGATGCATTTGGGAAGGGACTTGCTTGTGCGGGAGCATTCGAGGGGCAATCCAATAAGCCAACACGTGTTTGGAAGCATTTTAGGAGTGGAGGTTCTGGCGGGGCAGATGACGGGACTCGAGAATCGCAGTGAAAGGGTTCAAAGGCGTGTTTGCACGCTGCGGCACGGCTTGGAAAATCCAGGGTCGCGGAGGGGGAGATGTAGCCTCGATCGGAAGGTCAAGGGGGGATGATAAATATCTATCGGGCGGAGGAAATCTTTGTTGTGGGGGCGGGAAGGATGCCACCCAGTTGGAAAGGTTGATGCTCTTTTGCTAATGGGAGGAAGTGCTGACGAGGATAAGGCATTAAGACCGGAAAGAGAAGGTTCGAACAATTACTATGAAAGTACTGAGGATTTGGCTGACTTTGGAGGGGTGAGGATGGAGGAAATGAAACAGTCTTTAAAGGACGTCATGCAAGTATTGGCGTATCTGAAGGCGGATTTCACCCGATCAGTTTTGGGGAAAGGGGGATGACCGGGGGGGGGGTAATTCCGCGCGGGTTGGAGGTCAGAGAGAGCAGCAGGGTGCTTTAAGAGGGTGGGTGGTAAGACCGGTGCATGGGGCAAAATCAGCCTATATCGTCTACTTGTGCAAAGGGGGGAAAAATTGTGGCTTCCGGGGGACATTTCAATCAAAAGCAGGGGGGGTGGGGCGGTGTGGGGGGTATATTTGTCCTCACTTCTTCAGAGGGGGAGCGATGAATTCCCCTTTGGGAGAGATGAGAGTGTTTTGTGAATCTCCAGGGGCATTTGTTGCCCTTTTGTACGCGGGGGCTGTATATTAGACAGGACCTCGCGCCTATGGTCAAATAGGATGGGGGGTTTGAAAGAATCCCGCGGCGAGTCTGATTTTGAAAAAAACGTACAAGCCGGGGGGCGACTGGGGGGGGGGGAAGGGGGGGATGAATCCTCCGAAAAAGAAAGGCTGTTTTGCTTCGTGAAGGAATCACGTAACTGTTTTTTTGGTTGTAACAAAGTACGGCAGGTTCGCTGAGTTATCAGGTGTGGGATCAAGAGAAGGAGATCTCAGAAAAACAGGGAGGGTTATAGATCAGAACTTCAGGGGAAGGGAGACCACATCTTCCACTCAGATAGAGGGGCTGCGAGGAAGTCAGAAAGCAAACAAATAAAATATGGTGAAGGGCAGGGTTCGGGACTACATCCTTGACAAAAAAAAAATCCACTCCAAACCAAGAGTGAGGGTTGTCAGACTAGCTCGGAATAGCAAAAGATCGCCTTGGGGTTAACCAGTCGGAGGAGATTCAATAGAACACATCATACCCCTTAGAAGAAAATGCCGGTCACATATTCAAAAAAACTAAAATCAAGACGCCCTATTGATCATAGGAGTAAACATGATCGTTAGGTAGGAATTATACCTATACCCAAAAGATCGTCAAAAAGGGGGCGGGCTTCAACTTAAAATCCCGCGAGGGGAAGAGGACCCGTCGCAATATGCAGATGGATTAGCTGGTTAACTTCCCCTGAACAGGAAGGACAGAAAGTGATGAAAAGTGGTCCTAGAAAGAAAACTCGCGGGGAATGGGTCGACACATCCCACAAATCGCAGGACAACCCGCGAGGGACAAAAAAATCCATATCCTCCATAATTGGGCCGCATATAGCGGAGACCCCTGGGAAAGTTCAAGCTAACCGTCAAAAAAAGCCATCACACGTGAAGATGATGCGCAAAGGGAGAGCCTCTTATCGGCAAGACGCCCCCTTCCCACGCTCAATGACAAAAGGGTTGCAAAAAGTACACAGACCGAACGTTCTAACCCACAAACAAGAACGAAGAGATAAGGAGTCAACATCCCTGGGGGGCCAGAAAATATACTTTTCAGACCCGGCCTCGAGACCGGGGGTCCGAGGGGAAAAAATCGTGATTGACTTTCGGAGGGACAAAGTCTATATTATCTTGTATCGCCCGACATATACAGAATTTCCTCCAACAATAGGGCCAGTACGACATGATTGATGGAAAAAGAGAATAGCAGAGAAAGCCTGAAAGAACACCTAATCAGATAAGATTTCAACAGATCACATCCAACTTGGAATTCCGCAAGGGGGACTGTCGGGGGGGCACAGGTAGTATTGGGTGTAGGATAAAGGTTGTAAGTCGAAACAAAGAATGGGTGGGATCCAACCCACTCCCATTAAGGGATATCGGGGGGGGGGACGACTACACATAACGATTGAGAAATATTAGATTGGAGTCCATAAGCAATCCGCTCATAGATGCACACAGGAAAAGGCAGCGCATTATCCCACATCAGTTCGCATCGCCTCAAACATAAAAAGCGCAACCAGGGGACTTAAAAAATTTCTTTCCCTGTTCACAAGAGAATAACAAGCGGTTTGGCGATCAAAAGCGTCAGGGGGAAAAAAGTGGACTCAACCCGCCCGCAAGTCTCCATCCTCCTTCTTCCGCTTCTCGAAGGTCAAAGAGGTACCCTGATGCACCACCGCCGAAGGTAAGGGAAAAATACGCCAAAAGGAAGACGCAATCAAGGCCCTAATGATCATAGGGGGCGTGAGCCTCAACCGCTAACTTCGCGCTCTCAAAGGCAAAAACGTACAGTTCTGAAACAGGCCGAACCGGCAGATGATTCCGGACCGTGAAAAGTCTTCGCCGCTCTGAGTCTCAAAAAAAAGGAAGGCCCTTATGCGGATGAGGCCAGGAGAAGATGAAAAATAGAAGAAAGAAGGAGAAGAGGGAGACAAAGGCCGTTCGAATGGTTTATACCCAAGATTTATATTCTACCAAGCCATAGTCGAAAGAGGTTTTCCCAGCATTTGAAAAAGCAAGTGATAGTACTCAAACATCAGGGCCGCGCGACGACTGGGGGGAGAAACAAAAAATTCTACAGAGGAATCCCCTCATTAAGCAATCAACAACAACCAATCAAAATCCTCCGCAACTCAAATCGCAGAGGAAGGTGGGGAATCTTCTACCATCTTTCAACAAAAAAATGTTAGAGAAGATAAAGAGTGTACAACCGCGTAGGCTCTGGGGGGAGGGGAGATAATTTCCCTGATCGGAAAATTAAGTGGTTCCAGCTGGGGAAACGGGAAGAATGCTGTGATATTACGATTCTGAGAGAGGCCGGAAGGGTCGTTAAAAGGAAAGATCTGGGGGAAAAAACAGTTCTTGGAGGGGGGAGAAATACTTGTCTATCTACTGCTCTGCAAGGGGGATAACTGCTAAAGTCAGGCGTCTGTGGCGGCGTTGTCATCAAAAAGTGCGCGTCACTATGGAGGAGGTCAAGAGGTCGCTGCGGGGAAGAAAAGCATGTCAATCTTAACCGTCGATTTTGGCAGGAAGAAATGATGTAACGGGGGGGAGTGAGTCACGCAAGCTACGTAGCTGCGATTGGAAAAAAATTTGCAAGAAGAAAGGGGGTTGGTTCATTCGAGCGCAATCAAGGTCCTTCGAGCGTTAGACGCACTTGATCAATGGTCGGGCCCGGAAAGGTCATTGCAAGGGGGAACCTTCTGCTGCGAGGAGGAGGTGTGGTCATCAGGGGAAATGTAGTGTGGCCCACGGAGGCGCTGGTTGTCTTATGGATTAGATTGAGGAGATGCAGGAAGGGGTTGTTGAGAAAATTCAGAGAACGAGGGGGGTCGGGGAGGGGATAAAAAAGGTTTATGTTCATCGGGAACAGAATTAAATGGGAAAGGGGGGGTGGCAAATTTTTAAATGGGGGGGGGGAGAGGACTACAAAAAGGATTCCGCGGACTAATCATAATTGGGAGTACGGGAGGGGGTGGATCTCCGAAAATGAGGGGTGACTTATGTCTAAAATTGTTGGAGGGGGAAAGATACGGTGAAAGTTTGTTTATTCTTGAATCAAAAAAACGAGACCCTTACTTCGGCGTGGGTGAAGGCTACCTTGATGGTGGGGGGTCGCATTTGACAAAGGATTCCCTCCAATGGGGGGAATTTTGAAGAAAAAAGGAACCGTGGTGCAGGTGACAATCGGTAATTGGCGAATATGGGGTGGAACATAAGGGGAGGAAACTGAAAGCTCTTCCGGAAAATAGCGGCTTATAAGGGGCAGTTGTGGAACGCAGGGGGTCTTGGGAGTTTAAAGATGGGGGGGGCGATGACGTAGAAAAGTAGGGCAGGGGAAAATTTGCCAATTGTGCGGACGGAAGAGCACTGCGAAGTTCAAAATCTCCTCTGGGAATGGGCAAGGCTAGGAAGGATGAATCAATGAAAAAGCGATCGTATTTCCTGTTATGACGATCTCTATCTAAGAGAGTCGGGGGTTAGATTCAGCGGATAACAAAGGGACGTTTGACCTGACGGGGGAAAGTCGGGTCAATGTTGTGGGAGATCTTGAAGTCTGAAGGGGAAAAATAGAACTTGCTCAAAGTGTGCGGGAAGCAGAGCACTCGTGAGCTTCTCGTTGAATGGGAGGGTTCTGCAATGTTAACATCTGGAACGACAGCGGTATTGGAACAAAGAAGGAGGGGGGGCGGATCTGGAAGGTCTGTAACAACCAAGGAAGGCTTGTTGGGCGGGAAGTATCGATCTGGTTTAAGGCGTGTTCTGCGAGGCAAAAAAAAAGGGGGGCAAGCTGGCGTGGGGGGGAATCCAGGTGAAGTGGACACACAAAAAGAGTAGAATCATAATGAGGGGAGGCAGAGGGCAATCCTGGGTGACGGCGGTGGGCCCATTCAATGGGCGGGCGTTGAATATGTCGAATTCCGGTGTATAGCGGGGGCCAAGAAAGACAAGGCATGGAGAGTTTTTGGAATATTCCTAAGGTCATCCGTGTTATGACGAGGGGTGCGTAGTCGCGGGAATCAAGGTCCGGGAATTGTAAACAGATCAAAAAAGATTCGGGGGAAAACATTCCGAGACAGGGTTGGGTCTGAGGAGGCTGGTATGTGAGTATCATCCGACAGCAACAACACGGTCGTGCAAGGTGGGACTTTTGCAGGACTTTGGATGAACAGGCGGGTTTGGGGGGCGGGCGAGTGCCGCTGATGCCGGCATCATGCGCGCGCTCAACAAAAGAAACGGAGGAGATATCAGGCAGGATTGCAAACAAAACCCGTCACTAACTGGGAAAGGGTACACCCTCCTGGGAGGCTATGAGAAAAAAAAGCACATGCAAAGAATCGGTTTCCGTCTGATGATATCATAAAATTGAAACCGAGACCTCCACCGGCGCGACGTTAGATTCTTCAGACTCTCCGCGATTCGAACAATAAGCAAGATGCAGGAAGGGCTCCCAATACGGGAGGGCGGTCAGAAGGGGACGCAAAACAGCGGGTCAGGGTGAAGGCCAATTGCCCAGGCTTCAGAGAGCTTCTGCGCCGATGGGTCCTGCAATAAAAAATCTCCCCGGAAGCTGATGAAGAAATATACCCCAAATAATACGGCTGAACATTGCCCCTTCAACGAACGCCCGAGAAGCTTCCCCTTCGCAAGATGCAAGGATGGGAGCGTGGGGTATGGTGCAAAACAGGGAGAATCAACACGAAGGAAAGAAAGTCTGAACTTGTCGCAGAAATCTGCCTTAACAGATCGGCTGATAGAAAGGAAGCAAAACGAGGGGAAGACTCTACACTCCAGATAAAACATGCCCGGGGTGATGCATAGAAACCCAATTCCACTTCCCAAACATATTGAAGGTCACACTCCAAAATCGAATCCAAGGGCCTGACGGGAATGAATGGGGATCAACGAAGTCGCGGGATGAACCGCTTAGAGGAAAAAAAAAACTACGCAAGGCAAAAGGGACCAGAAGTTCTCGGAAAATCTGGGCAAACTTCAATCCTTAGGTCAACACACACAAAAATCATCCCCAGACGAAGGGAATCAAACGGGTCAGCAAATCCTAGAGAAAGGGGTACCATCCGCCGCCAGGTTAACAAGCCAATGAATTTTGAATCAAGTGAAAGCGGACAAACTCTTGCCAAACGTTGAGAATAAATGATCACGCTAGGGAAAAAGCCCCAAAAGAGAAAAAAGAACCCTCCGACCCATAAATTCTCAAAATCTCCGCCGCAAGAGGCGTGAAAAAAAGCGGAAGCGCTGACCAGAAGAAAGAAACAAAATTTCAAAGACCAGTCTCAGACAACGTCCTGGCAAAACCAGGGCCTTCTGCACAACTGCAACCGAGGGGACGTGATGTGGAGGGAACCAAGGGGGGAAAACAACAATCACTGGTGGTCCAACCAACGCCGCATGATTCATAGGTGGACTCAAAAACATCCAGAGGGAAAATGAACCCTCGCATAGACTCGCCATAGGGAGCGAATAAAAAAACCCCTTCGACCTTCAAAATAACTTCAAGAAGAGAATTATACCGCGAAAAAACGGTCTCATCAAAAAATCTCCCCCTCACAGAACAGGAAAAAAGGGACTCCTGTGGAAAATGCAGACGATGAAGCAAAAAATGGGGTGATAAGGGGAGACAGCTGCGAGAGAAAAATCAAAAGAGACTCCAATCTCCGCCTCATACAGGGAAAAAGCCGGGTGATACGCAGGGAAGAAAGATGCCAAGGGAGCCAAAAACCTAAGGGAGGCAGACAAGAACCGCCCGCAACGGAAGAGGGCAAAAAAATGATCGCGTTCACCCTGGGGAGGGCAAAGCAAGGCGCTCAGCATGCACAAACAAACGTACCAACCGGCCTCAACCGTATGCCAGGAAGAGGTTTTGCCTTAGGAGGAAACAGACCGCTCGTAAGAATGACCACTCCGGGGGTAGACTAGGAGGGAGGGCTCCAAGGAGGCTGGTACTCTGCTTAATAGGCTACAAACTCTTATCTACAGTGATCCCATAAGTGTCGACCACCCGGGAAGATTCTCCGCGAGTGTCAAATTTAAAAGGCTCGCCGTCGGGAGAAAATCCTCATCATGGCTTCAAACATACTCAGAAGGAGATCACTTCTTACGCACTCGGGGCATCACACTTCCTTCACAAGAGTCAGTCAGGAGAAAGGTGGTTCACAGACGGGGGTTTTGTAAGACAGAGGGGTCGACGCGAAGAACAAAACTTATTATGATGAAAAGTAGATGGGGAAAGATTTAAACCCGGCGAATGCTCTTTTCGTATTGTCGAGGGAAATATATGTGAAGGAGTGTTGGAGTCTTCAAAAGAGGAATAGTCTTACGCGGGTCAACTGAGAAACTGACAATCTCGAACCTTGGTATTATTCGATCGGGGACACCTACGGAGGATGTTGTAAATGTGGGGAAGGGGGGGTCAAAACAATGGTGCATCGATCTACTTCATTCATGTTTATAACCTGGAGAAAGCGTGTGTCTGCTGGGGGCTCAAGTTCAGCCGCGTCTAAAGGCGAATGTCAGAAAAAGGAAGTCGGGAATCTTATCTGACCGTCAGTGGGAGGATAAATCGATGTAACGCCTTGTAAAAAAAGAACGGAACGGAGTCTAGCGGGGAAGTGAAGGCCTGTGCAATAGGGGAAAAAACGGGGGTTTGGGGGGCATGCAGTCGTTTCCCGGTCGAAGGTACGAAAAATGCAATGGTTCGAAGTTCCGGGGGGGTCCGCTTTCGGCGTTTATTACAAGAGGAGGCATACTTTTAAGAATTACGATAAATAGGTCTCATATTGTAGGGAAGGTTAGTCGATGCGGGTCTAAAGTTTTTGATTTAATCCTTCGAACGCGTGAGGCGATCCGGAGAAAATGTAGGTCGCGGGGAACGAAGGAAAGGGGGGTTTGAAAGGGGGTGGGCATTTTTATGTTGGGGTGCTTGCTAAAAGGTTTCTGATGTGGATAAGCAATGTGGGTTGACGGAGCAGGGGGAGGAAAGAGAGGGGCGAGTGGCGGATGGTGGCGAAATTGGATGAGAAAAGGACTGTTTATTGAGTGTGAAATCAAAAAAAACGCTACGACGGAACGGAAAGGGTGTTTGAGGACCAAAGTGAGGGGGTGGCGCAGTTCAAGGGGGGAGACTACAGTCCAAAAAAAGAGGGGAGGGGCCCGAAAGGGGCCACCGGTGCGAGACGGTGGTTATACAATCGTGGAAATTGAGATGGTAGGGAGATGTGTAAGCGGTCACCCGGTCTCGGATTGCTGCTGAAGATCTGTCAAAAGGGGACGCATGGGTCTGAGGATGGGGGGGCCCCGGGTGGGGAAGCTTTCGGGAGAAGACTACCAGTATCTCGCAGAAAAGTTGGGGCCAAGGTTTAACGAATCACTGACGATAAAAAGCCTTTTTGTCATCGGAAACGGTGTATAAGGGGGATCCTGATGGACCGACGGAGTTAGGGGACGAGCTTTCTTGTTGTGGGGGGGGCGAGGGGAGGGAAAACACGTTTGCCCCGAGGTTTCCAGGAGGAGCATTGGAGAGCTTCGGACTTTTAAGGGGGAAAAAAGGCTGAATACGCGCGAACGAATTGTGCTAGGAATATCTTAGGGCCGCCGGCACGGATTTGGTTGGGCGTTCTTGATTTCTGCATCTGGGTTGGTGGGGGGGGGAAAAGGTCGCCGCAGCGTATATGTGCAAACAACTTAAGATGGCGAAGGATTTTGACTTATTCCGCCGTGCGGCGATTGGGTGTGGAAAAAAAAGGGGGGGGATTCCGTCATCTGTGGGACATAATGCCGGCGCGGGTTAAGTTCGAGAAGGAAAGGGATAAAAGGGAAGGGGGTGAATCAGACGGTGCATTACGTCCCGCGATCATCTTCATCTGCGACGGGGGTGTCCTGGGGGAAGTCAGGTGCCAAGGCAGGAGCTCGGGGGTGACCCGAGATCGTGGCATAGTTTATCAAGGTCCGGGAAGTGATATGTATATTTTTTGGTTAATAGGAGAGGGGAAGTTTGGTCGCCGCATCAAAGGGGGTAACCGGGGGAATGCGACGAATCTGGCAAAGGGTTAAAATCAAGGAATTTTGGGACTAATCCCCTCGTCGAGAAGGGGGCCGGGAGGACCTCGGACCTTTTTTGTATTCGAGGGGGGGGAAAAGGGGGGGGACCAAGTCTTATAGGGGGACGACATAAATGATTGGGGGTGAAACGGCAGTGGAACTCGAAACAGGGACGTTTTTGTTTGTAACATCGAGCGATAGAGGAAGGGCAGGCGGGGGGGGAGGCAAGGGAGACTATAAAAACCTTATTATGAGGGAAACTATAAAAAGGCGGGGTCAAAAAAAGAACTCCATCATGCATTTCTACCGAAGATACGCGTTCAACAAACAAATTTTTAGAGAAATTGAAAAAGGCAGCCTTCAAAACGCAATTCAAGAAGTCTTTCGGTCGATGATACGAAAGTGGAAACAACAGTGCAACAAAAGACGATGACTTTTTGAAAAAAAAAGAAACTCCGCGGTATGAAAATACCCTATCGCCATTTATTCAACCGCATCGAAGGATCGAATATTCGCCGGTTCATACAAAAAGGGTCCGGGAAATTAAATCTGTAACAGATTCCAAAAAAAAGCTCCAGAGATGCCTCGATAAACCTCTGCAACTGAATAGGGGGGAAAGAACATCCCACTCAAAACCAAATTTGGGGTTCTGACAAAACCCCTTACGAGGAAAAAAGATCAACCAAGATAGATCTGCCAACCTGGCGAACTTGATTATCGCGTTGGGGGGAAAAAGTCCCCTGAACTCTCTCAAACAAAAGGGTGGGGGGAAACCTTCGCCTCGCAAGACATACAGCATCGACGGAATCAATGAAAAAAAACAAATCAGAAGAGAGATGGTGAATAATCCGACCTCAGAAGCCGGACATATTCCTGTGAATCTAAGGAGTCCATCCGTTCCACTTCCAAACGAAAGAAGCAAAATCACAGCGCAAAAAAAGGAACTCCGCACGGAAGAAAAAGTTCGCAAAAAGTACAGGCGCGGTAGAGAGGAGAACAGACCCTTCGCCCCATTGCAAAAAAACGGGCAAACGTCACCGGGTGGGGAGAGAAGAAATGCGAACCCACAACAAGACGAACGCCCAAGCTCGATATGACCAGAAAAAAAACAAAACATCACGGAAGATCTACTTCATCCCCGCCGCCACTAGAACTAGTTTGAATCGGAAATTAGGAGGAGAAAAACCCTTGTGCAATGGAATGGAGAGATAAGCCTCTCCGTCATCCCAGAAGAAAAAAACCGACTCATACACTGACTTCGCCACAATCAGCAGTATCGCCGCGTAGGGGATTGCCCGAAAGGCGGAAAGAGGACAAAAACTAGGAAAAACACTAATCATAGCAATTGACATTGCTCACATCCATCAAAGTGTCCATTCGGGCCAACTGGAACCAGAGGGGAGGAAGGGGGTACAGATCACTAGGGACTGGTGGAGACAACCGTCACGTTCGGCGGATCCTCACCCACGACAGATGTTGATTCACGACTCCAGAAAGGAAGGGAAGACTTCACATTTCGCCACATAAACCCTAACGCCTCATCCCAAAAATAAGGTAGAAACAACCCCAAAAAAACCACCTCGCATGAATCAAAAAAGCTTCCAGGTTCAAAACTCTCCAGAAAAAAAGCCCCCCTGCTCAAGCCATTCAATGGAAGGAAAGGTGGGCCATCATCCGATGCGGGAAAATAAACCTTTGTGTCTGTAGCGGAAAAAAGGGATCTCAACACCAAGCAAAGAATCTCCTCCTCATAAAAAAGAAAGGCTGATCGCCAAAAAAGAAATTCAAAATGGAGACAACTCCTGATGAAGCTACGAAAGAAAAAGGAAAGAAACAGCGCAATAAAAGGTTCCCGGGAGAAAGGATCAAAGGCAGGAGGCTCGCCGCAACAAGGGAACTTGAGAGCAGAAGCAAACACTAATTAAAACCGCAAACGGGAAAAAAAAGAATCGCTGCCGTGAAGGGGGGGGAACACCCCGCTCTTATAGCGGCACCACGAAAAACGGGAATTCGGATCCCCAAAAAAGGGAACGAGAGAACAGAGCTCTCAGAACAAACGTCAAAAACACAGGAGCAGGTTTTATCCAAATTCACTAGAGGGGACCATCCGCCAATTCTCCTACCTCGGGGGGAAAGAAGGGGGACTCTCTTCGTCGGCTGAAACGATCTAATGTCAAAAAAACCAAAATTTACAGAAAGCCTCTTCAGGAGAGGACTCAATCTTCCGCCCCGAGGGAATGAAGCAACTAAAAGCATTATCTGGCAAAAAAGACGCCCGAAGGAGAAGGGGGGTTGTTAAGACAGCGTCGACCCAGCTCGGAACTCAAAAGGGGGAGAGAGGGGGGTCGCTGTCTTACACACCTTCATGAATGGAGGGAGGGTATAGCCTGAAGTTGAGGGGGTGTTCAATGCCAGCGGGGAGAAAAAAAGGGAGGGAAAAGGAAGGGATCACTTCGAGTCCTGCGCGAACACTTGAGGGATATTAACAGTTAGCCGACAGAATATCTGTACAAAGGTTTACAACCTAGGGTTAGAAATGGGCGTGAGAGTAGATGATTCATGTGGATAAGCTGGTCGATCCGGGGGAGTGTGGTACTTGTGGTCGCCGATTAAAACAGCCGGTGGGGGGCTGGAAATTCTTTCTCTGGAAAAGTCAATCTACCGTCTGCGGTGGGTGGGAGGAGAAGAATACGGTCGAGGTAATCCTTTCAAAATGGACTGAATCACAAAGGACTTATCTGGCGAACGTGAGTTCAGAGGTACGTGTGTGGTGTGAAAGAGCGCGAAGTGCGATTGACGGAGTCAAGTTGGGGGACTCCGTGAGACAATTCAATGGAGAACAGGTTTATTGCGAAGTTTTCTAGGAGGATTCCGGAGGCGCAGGGGTAGGCGGGAATCAATGAAGGCTGTTCTTCGCGATGCGAAGGCGCATGAAGGGGTCACGAAAGATGAAAAACTGGGGGGCTGATGGTGGGGTGTGGGTAAGAGGCAACAAAAGGAGGGACGCGCGATCATGGACCAAGGAAGCATATGATGGCCAGGGAATTTTGAATGGCTTGAGCAGATGGGCTTTGGGTTTTGCGGGAGGAGAAAAAACGGATGGCCAAGTGGGTAGTGAAATCGAAAAGAAGGGGGAAGATGGGAATGAAGCCGGAAGGGCGAGGGCTTATGTGAAAACTTGAAGAGAATCGGTATCAGAGGTGATGGCCGGGTTAGGAAAAGATGCAGGACTGTCGTTTGTGGGATGCTAAGAGCGAAAAAGGGTCTCATTTCCAAAAGTAAACCTAGGGAGGGAATAACATTCCACTCCAAGAGGTTTGGGGGGGAAAAAGGCAACGGAGACAGAAGGGATGGAGAATCGGTTTTAAATTGGCGGATTATTGATGTGGCTTGAAGCGGTCAAACAAGGAAGGAAGCATAAAAAAGCAGCAGGAGAAAATAGATGTGGGGTACCTCATGGAGGGGCGTTTTATCTGTCGGGCAAGAGGGAAAGGGTCAAGTATATCGCAGGGAAAATTGGCAAAAGGGAGTTGCGTACTAATCACGAGAATCAAACGTGGAGGTTGCAGAGCGGAGTGATTAACAGTAAGAGGAATCGGCCGCCGGGATGTGGTATGAAAGAGAAGACTGGATGCTTTCGGTTTTTGTGGTCGAATGGAGGATTGCCACCCGGGGATTTGAGCAGTGACAGATCTTGTGGGTGGAAGGGAAAGGGCTGCGTGGCCTCCGCGGCGCGAAACTGGAAAAGGACACATCTTCCCGTCTTTCCGGGGGTGTCGCTGTTGAGAAAGGGTGTTTGTAATGGGAGGTCTGGAAAATTGGAATCACCTGAGGAAGGATTTGGATCGGGGAGGTGGAGGAGGAGGAAACCCGGTTTTGGTGTGCGTGGTTATCGATCTGTTTTTCCGAACTCGTGGGAAAGGAAGAGGCGCGTTTCATCACTTAAAAGTGACGAGGGGGGGGGGAAATACTTGTGCGGCCTGGTTCACGAAGCGGGAGATACTAGAAAAGCGACGGGAAATCAAAGCCTGGTGCTGAAAGTTTTTTGAAAAAAAAAAGGGGGGGACAGCCCACTAGGAGGGGGGACCACTTGGGGGTGGCGCGAGGTGGGGGGGCATCAATCTTTCCGGGGAAAGGGTTGAAGAGCGGTACACATCGGGGAGGAGGGAAAAGGGTGGGGTGGACAGCATTTGGGCAAAAAATCGGGGGAAGATTGGATTTGACGCCGCGAAAATATGGGAAAAGAGGGATAAGGGACGAATCCCTGGAGAGAGGGAACTTTGAAAAGAAAGGTTGCAGGCACGGGTGGTGAGGCTTGGGGGATCACCGAAACGGACGAAAGGGGGCTGGGGCCGGCGCGGAAGAAATCGTGGTTTTTTGTACAAGAGCGGGGGAGAAGGGACTCAGGAGAAGTGCAGCCGC
>Ga0179593_1584746_pt1 | contig 18362 bp, 26 predicted proteins | sample CZODoug2_1_08_16_FD_185931 | JGI IMG/M metagenome (GOLD analysis project Ga0179593, IMG submission 185931) | Vadose zone soil fungal communities from Angelo Coast Range Reserve, California, USA - CZODoug2_1_08_16fungal (PacBio error correction) | ecosystem: Environmental > Terrestrial > Soil >...
AAGGTCCTTGTCCTGGAAAAAGAAGATGATGCTTCAAGGAAGGGGAATAAAAACTGGAGGCAACACCTCCGGCCTTTCCTAAGGAAAGGAGGAATAGACGCGGAAAAACTGTGACCAGACCCCGGTTTCGAGGGAGGGGGGAAAGGTCACCCTACTGGATCGTTCTTCCAGGGGGCAGGAGGAAGGTTCCAGATAGGTCATGCATTCAAAAGAGGAGGGGGGCCCGCAGAAAAAAAGATTTTTTCTAACCACCTACCACTCGGGGGGAAAACTCCCGACTGGGGGGGTGAAAAACAGACTGGGGAAAGAGGTCAAAAAAGGGTGATCCCTATCCAAGGGACTCATACGGATTACGAGAAAGAAAGTTTGCCAAGAGGGGGGATGGGGATAAGGGGAAATAAGGGGGGCTTGAAGGAAGGAAGGTGGCACCCAGGGGGGGAGGGACTTCTCCCTTCAAGAAAAAACAGAGGCCGTACCTCAGGAAAAAGAGGAAAGTGACTAACTAAATAGTGGAGAGCAGGTTTCTCCTCTCAAGGGAAGGGGTGACTCTGGGAAACAAAGTCAAGAAAAAAGAAAGTTCAACGTAAGGAAAAAAAGGAATCCAATTCCTTCCGGGGCCCACTCTTACAATCCTTCATGGACAAAGTGAAGGGGGAAAAAAAATTAAGGAAGATTTGAAGAGGGGGCGGTCATCTTACAAAAGGGGGGGGAATTCCCCGCGGGGAAAGAAAAGCCTTACGGCGTGGATCCCCCGTGTGGCAGGAACCGAAAAACAGGACCGGAAAAAAAGGAAAGGAAGGAAAGTTCGTTCCATCTGTAAAAGAGAATGGTCTGGGGACAGGAGGGGGGGAAAAGAGGAACAATAACTGGCACGGCGGGAAGCCCGGGAAAAACCAGTGCTCTATGAGAAAAAAAAAAAATCACTTGCCGGGAAAGAGAGAAAAGTAGTAATAACCAGCGGGGGGAACTGATCTCCAAGGGAGACCGCCCATCCTGAAGGGCCCTTTTCCGCCACGCAAAGAGGAAACGCGCATAGGGAGTCCTCGCAGGGAAAAGGGGAGGAGGGAACCGTCGATGAAGGGGGAAAAAAACCTCCATCTACTAGGCGGCTGGCCTTCGCTTAAGAAGCGAGTGGGTGGAACCCGGGAAAAGGGAAAGGTAAGGCTTCCCCGGGAGGGGGGAAAAGAAATCCTTATTATAAAAAAGGAAAACCCATTAATCAATCGGACCTGCTCACCATGGGTGAAAACTCAAAAGAAAAGGAAAAAAAAAAGGCACGGCGACCTGGGGGCGGCTTCAAGGAAAAAGGAAGAGGAAAGGACGTAAATTCCAGAGAAGGCCGGAAGCCGCATGATTTAAACTCTGACGATGAGCCTAGAGGGAAAGCGAAAAAAGAAAAATGGCAAGGCAGGGAATCACGTTTCGTGCCGGGGCTGCTGCAAAATACACGGAAGTTACAAAACAAGGGAAGAAGAGAAGCACCAGGGGAAAAAGGGGGAAAAGGTCTCCAAACGGGTTATCGTCTAAAGGGAAGAAGAGGGCGGCCCACTAGGGTCACTGCAGGGGGAAAAAAAAAAGAACGAAGCTTCACGGGGAAAAGGGGGGGGATCTCTAGAAACCACCCATGAAAAGATGAAGGGTTCGGAAAAGGCAAGGGAAGGGCCGCCTGAGGAAAACCTTCTTGGGAGTCCTTGCCAGAGGGGGAAATTGGACACAAGGGAAAATTTCCGGGGATAGGGGGAAATGGCGCTTTTTCTGGGTTCTTGGACGGGAAGTGTGGGAAGCCTGAAAAAAAATCACATCAAGAGCAAACTGGAAAATCGAGGAGCCTCCCGGTTGTGAAATACGAGGAAAAAAAAGACTGTGTCTTCAAAGACTGGAGTTAAAGAGCAATAAAAATATTCCCTCAGTGCGTTAAAGGTGCAAAAGCTGGAGAAAAGCCTATTTAGTTCTCCGGTGAAAAAAGGGCGGAGGTGGGGGAATTGCTGATGGGAAAAAAGAGGGACTGTCAGGGGGGGAAACCGCCGGTAAGGAAATCCTCTCTGGGGGGGAAATACAAAAAAAAGGAAAAAATGTCGAAAAGGCCATTCCTTAATTCCTCCTTCCGGGGGAGAGGAGATGATAGAAAAACGGACAAAGGAGGGGGTTTGACAGGGGAATCTCAAGGAGTTCCTGCCTGGTGACAGGGGGCTCAGAAACGGTCAAGAAAAAAGGAAGAGTGGGAAAACCTCCTCCAGGGGCCTTACCGTGGGGGAGGGGGGTATCAATCAACAAAAAAAAAGCTCGTCTTGGAGAGATGGTGGGGGGGAGGGGGGGGGCAGGGGAAAGGGGCCGGGGGGAAAAAGGGGAGAGGGGGAGAACGCAATCTTTCGGCACCTGTTTGGCCGGGAAGAAGAAAGCCTGCTTGGAGATGAGAAGTAGGAACAACGGGAAACTTCAGGGGGAAAAAAGGAAGCTTACCAATTCTCTCCCTTTCATTCGCACTGGGGGGGGTCCTGTCAGGGGGCCTTTGAAAAGGGAAAAAGGGACTACCCCCTGAGGGGGGGGGAATTTCTTCTTCCCCTTTGAACTCCCCTCTGGGAAAAGAAAAAAAGGATATCTCTTTAAAGGGGGGGAGGTCTTGGGGGGGGGGGGGTTTCTTGTGGGGGGAAGGATTCTTTCAGGGTCTTGTAAGGGAAGTTGAGGTAAAGGACAAAAGAAAGGAAAGAAAGGTCCGAGGGGGTTGGGGTACGCCCCCACTTGGGGAACTATGTTTCTTCAAGGGGGGGGGGCTTCCACGGAATTTTAAAAAAAAAAGGGGGCGTTGCAGAAAAAAGGCGTGGGCCGTAGAAAAACTCCGAGGTTCGGAAGAAATTTCTACAGGGGAGGTCGGCACCATGAAAAAAAAGAAGGGGTACCAGGGGGGAAAAAGGAGGGGGGGGCAGGGATCTATGTCCTTCCCAGAAACAAGCTTCTTAATGAAAAGGTCCCACGCTGGAAACAAAAAAAAAACGAAAAAATCTGAAAGTCCTACCAGCGAAGATTAAGGATCTCTTACCTCCCGCACCCCGGGAAAACCGGTTACCACCAAAGAGAGAAACAGAAACTCCCCCATTACCACAGGGGCCTCTCCTCCTGAACATAAAGGGGAAAAAAAACGGGGGGGAAAAATCTTAAGGAAAAACGAGAAAAGTTTACTGGCATCTCGAGAAGGAGCGACTATACAGGGGGGAAAAAATTTCCTATGGAGCACGTGGAACCATAGGAAGGGGGGTCACAGGAAGGGGAGGGAAAACCCCAAGGAAGGTTGTTGTAAGAAACATCCTCCCTTATTCAAAAGGGAGGGGGAAAAGGGCCACGTCGACCGAGCTGGGGAGGGGGGGGAGGAAAGGCCAAGGGGGGAGGGGGGAGGGACCTAATTTCGGGGGGTTCCAAGATGGCCTAAAAAAAAGAAGGGGGAACGCGTTCGGCGCATGGAAACTTGTTTGGGAAGAAAGAATAAAACTCTTTTGGAGAAGGGGGTGGAGCTAAGGACCATCTCTCGAAAACTTAATTTGAGAGGGAAAAAGTCCTTTAGCAGGGGAGCGAAAAAAAGGGAGGTCATTACAAAAGGGAAAAGGAAAAAAAACGGGAACACAAGAAGGGAAAAAAAGGGAAAAGGGGGCATCTTGTTAGCGACCCTCGATAAAAGAAAAAAAAAAACGAAGCTGAAAAGAAAGAAAGGAAACACCAAAAAGCTCTGTATCCGAGTCATCAGCGGACCTCCGGGAAAAGGGAAAGGTTTGAAGCCCGGGGGAAAACACCAAAGAGAAAAAGGGTTCTCCCCCCTTCCAAGGGGGGGACCCCTATCATCGGGGAAAAAAAAAAAACATCCAGGGGGATCACCCTCAAAAGGGGGAAAGAGAGAACAAAAAGGGGAAAACGAAAAAAAAGGGAACGCGAGCAGGAAAAGGGGAAAGTCGTTTTTCCGGGGGAGGTCTAATTGGGGGAGGGGCGGGGGCGGCGAGGAAAGAAAACGTCACCAGGGGGGGGGGGGGAGGGCTTACTTCTTGGAAGGGGGGAAAAAAACGAAAACGGACCAGGGACGGGTTGGAAAAAAAAAGGATCCCCCAGGGAAAAGATTGGGTAGAATCGGATGTTGTCGTGGGGGGGGGGGGGGGGGGGGAAGCGGTGGGAAAACCTTGAAGAGAAGCTCTGTGCCTCAATCGATCATCAATAGGAACTTGTTACGGGAAGAGGAACGGGGATGGGGGAAAAGAAGGAGAGAGAAAAAAAACTCTAAGGTGGACAGAAGGAGAAAGACTGCCCCCAGAGGGCTCAAACGTGAAAGGGAAGGTTCACAACAAAGGGGACAAAACACCGGGACGACCACCTCGGGAGGCAACAAAAGGGGGGTTCTTCCCCAAAAATTCGGCCGGAAAGAGACCTCGACGGGGCAAGACGAAAAAACTGGGAAAAAGGACATTAATCCATAACAATCCGTGATTAAACAAAAAAAAAAATAATCAGCAAAAAACAAAAAAAGAGGGAAAGAAGGAAAGAGTAGAGTCAAAGGGGGGGGGGGGGAAGAAGGCTCAGACTCCAGGAAATGAAGACAAGGGTCACTTCCCCGGTGGGAAATAGGTTTAGCAGGAAAAAACCGCCGAATACTACCATTGCAGAGCCGCCAAAGAGACCCGGAGAAGGGCCTTCAGTGGGGGAGGGGGTCCGTCGCCACCTCTCGATCAGGGCCCGGGGGCGGTCCCGCTAAAGGAAAGGAAAAGTATGCAGAAATAAAAAACCCTGCCCAGGGGGGGGGGGGGGAAAAAAAAAACAAGAATAGGGGGTGGGGGGGGAAGGAACCCTTATAAAGAAAAAAAGCCATCACCGAGAAAACGAAAAACGAAAGGGGGCTGCCTGGGAAGGGGGAGATTAAAACCCGAAGACCACTGTACAAAATCCACTGGGGGAAGGGGAAGATACCACTAATCGGGAAAAAAAAAGAAGGGAACTCATATCAACAACGGGGAAAAAAAAAGACCATTCGTTTAAAAGAAGATGGAGATCCGGGTCCCCAGGTGAAGGGGGCCATCGTTGGGGTGGGGGGTCGATCAGAAGGGGAGTCCAAAAAAAAACTCTTGAGGGATGAAAGGCCTGGGAAGAAAGCTTTGGTTAAAAGAGGCTTTAAAAGGATGTGACTCTTGTCGTGTTAATAGGGAGGAAAAAAGGGCCGTCGAGCAAAATGCCAGAAACCGAAGAAAAATCATCCCCCCCCAAACCTTTTCTACCCTGCTCAATAGGGTAGGGGGGGTAGTAACAAAGTGGAAAAAAGGGGAGCACCTACATATTCCCTAATCGGGAAAAAAAAAATATCAAATTTCCCACCTACTTGGAAAAAAAAAAAAAGAGACACCCTTCGAGGAAACCACACCCTATTGGGGTCCTCTCAAAGTCAAAAAAACCTTTTGGAGAAAGGTTTTGGGGGTTTGAAAGAAGGTCTTCCTTCCCCACGAAAAAAGAAAAATTCAACGGGGAAAACCCTAACAAAAGGCTCCGACCAGAAACGGTGGAAAACAAGTCCCGAATTGTCGGAAACGAAACCAAACAAAGACCCCCAGAAAAAAAGCCGAACAGCGTCCCACCAAGGGAAAGGGGCCGAATGGGGAAGGCTGGTGGACAGAGAAAGAGACAGCCAAAAAAACTCTTCCAAAAAGGGATGGCCAGGGCCGAGTACCCTTGAAGGGGCCCGCATAAAACGATTTCTGATCATAGAAAAAAAGTTTTGGCGAAAGAATCGGAGGGGGCGAGAAGGCACCCTTTTAACAGGAAAAAAACTTCAATCCCGGGGGAAAAAAAACGGAGATGAAGGTATAAGAGGGGAGGGACTCTAATGGGTATCCAATCTCGGGACGATCAACAGAGGGGGGACGTGCGAAAGAAAAAGGAGGAAATTTTTTGGGAAGTGGGAGCATGCTAAAATCGGAAGGGGGGAAAAAGCCGCCATGAGGGACAACAAAAGGCCATCCAGAAGGGGGGGGAAACCATTTTTGAGCCGGGGGAATCTTTGGTGAAGGGGGGAAAAAGCAGGATCGTCTTGCCGAAAAAAAAAAGAAGGAAAGGGTCCCAGAAAGGGGGAAAAACTCCAACGGCAGGGGGAAAAAAAATGAAGCGTCCAGAGGGAAAGCGACCCATTATGGGAAAAAATTATTCTCGGTCAAAACTGGGAGGAAGGAAGGCAGCCCTCTAAAGAAGAGAAGGGCTTGGCGTCCAAATGAGATCAGGTGGGAGGGGTAACCATGCCAGGGGGGGGAGGAGTGGAGGGTGAGTCAAGTCCCAGGGGGGATTCCCTGATCAGGGAACATTGCCCGTTGAGGGGGGGACTTCTTTGGAAGGAAAACGGTAAAGAACGAAGGTCCCTGGGGGGGGTTTCAGCCTCAGCCTCCCCGACAAGGAAGCCAGGGGTCGAAAAAAAAGGGAAAACCCTGCCAAAGAACCCCTCTGAGGATGGGGAAAATGGAAATGGGGAAGAAGGCTAGACGGGGCCGTTGGCGGAGGGGGTTTTGGCAAGGACGACCGGACGGGGGAGGCGATCCCGGGTGAAAAAGCTGCCCGCAGGGAAAAGGAAAAAGCTTCGAGGGGCCGAACACGAAGGGGAGAGTCTTAGGGAAGGGGGAAAGGGTTTTCAGCTCCACTCACACATCCAGATAGGGGGAAAAGGGCTTCTACTTTTGAGGAGGGGTAATCCGGGGGCGGACCGTAGGTGGGGGGGGGGAAACCCTGAACACTTCTCTGCGACACCTGTGCAATTGTGGTCAGGCAGAAATGTCGGGTCTCCCCCCCTTGGGAAAACCTCTTTGGCTCACAAAAGGGGAACTCTCCATTTGGGTCGCCGAAAAACGGCCCGGAAGGTGTGTAATCAAAAAAAAAGGGAACTCCAGGGGGGGAAGAAATTCGTGGAAAAGAAAAAGAGATCACGGTCAAAGGACCCAAAAAAGAACATTCCTTCGACCAACATGAAGGGAATCTGGAGAAAAAAAAAAAAGGGGGGAAAATCGGGAGCAAGCACCGTTAGGGGGGGGGGAAAAAAGGCTTAGACGTCGATGATCGGTGTGCAAAAAAAGGGGGAGAAAGAAAAGTCCGCAGAAGGAGCCGAAGGGCCGGGGGGGCGACGGACCGAAGAGCCGACCAAATGGTGCCTGAGAAAGGAACCCCATAAGGAGAAAAGTCTTTTACGGGAAGAAAAAAACCAAGGGGGAAATCGGCCCTACGTTTGGGGGGGGGAAGGAGTAATAGGAAGCAGTCGAGGCAGGGACGGTTGTGGCCAAGACGGTGAGCAAAAGGCCTAAAAAAGACAAGGAACGCGACGGGAAGGCCCCAGGTATCAAAGCAACAACAACGAACGGAAAAGAGGGGGGGAAAAGGGAAAAGGATATCCGGGGCAAAAAAAAAAGGGCTGCGGGGGTGGTGTTCTATTCGCTGTGTTCCTCAAAAGAAAAAAATGAAAAAGGCCACTCCTGAAGGAAGTACGGCGGCAAACGGAGGGGGAATAGGGAAAGGGTTTCTAGGGAAGGACCAAGACTTGTGGGTCAGCGAGGGGACGGGGCCGGAAAAATTGTCAGGATCAAAGGCGGACGCCCTCGGGGGAAAAAAAAGGAAAAAGAAGTTAGAGAGGGACGCATTAAAAAGAGACGTCCCTACGGCCTGAACAACACCGAAAGGGACTGGCGGGGAAAAAAAACCGGTTTTTATCCCGAAGAAGTCTTCATGGGGGCGAAGGGGAGGAACGGCAATCGTGAACCGGGCTCTGGGGAGGGATCATTTGGGAAATTTGATATCCAGATAGGAAAAGGCAGAGTGGCACCCCTGTTCAGGGGAAGGCAAAAAGACGCAAAGAAAAGAAAACTCGGGGGAGGAAGAAAAGGCGCCCCTGGGGAAAAAGAAGGGGATACTCCCAAACCGGTGGGGTCGCCACGACCCAAAAAAAAAAGGGGGCTTGGTAAGGAGTCTTGGGGGGTTCCTCCCGGGGGGGAAAAAAAGAACAAGTCAGTTCTCGGAGAGGGGAAAGTCCCGAGCCCTGAGAGAGGAAAGAAAGTTGTAAGAGCTTTAAAACTGGGGACCTTGCAGGAAGGGAGGTCAACGGGCTCAATATAAAAAGGAAAAAAAGTCCTCACAAAGGATTTCGAAAAACTCCCGTACTGGTGAAAAGCGAAATGGTTCTGCAAAAAATAATAAGGGACCGTCCAAGGCCAAAACGTAGAAGGAGAAAAATTCGGGGCAAAGAAGGTCCATGTGCGTGCGGGGGGAGGGCTGGGGGAAAAGTTTCGGGAAGGGCAGGAGGTTCGCGACAGTCCTTCCCTTTGCGGGGGGGGGGGTAACCGGGTGAAACTCAAAAAAAAGCTGCCTGAAATCAGAAGAAAAATGTCCCTCCTTAAGAAGAGAAAGGCCCGGAAAGGGGCCGCGGGGGGGAAAAATCTCCGGGAAGAAAGACCCAAAAAAAAAAAAAAAAAAAGAAAAAAAAAAAATAAAAATGCCCGGGGTGTAAGGGGGTCCCGCCATGGAATCCCGGGGGGAAAAGATCCCCAGGGAAGAGATCGTCACAAGGGGGGCTGACTAGCACTGCCGGACGTGAACCCGGAAGGGCATTTTTGAAGGAAAAACAGAGGGGGAAGTCGGCACAGGGAGACCTTACCACCGTAGAAGTGTGTGCCCTGAAAAAAACCGTCGGCCAGGAAAGATCCAGGAAGGAAAAGGAGGGGACTTTCGAAAGAATCACCCTGAAAAAACAGGCTCAAACCGGGGTGCGAGGTCTGGGCCTTAACTTTGGGTGAAGGGGGGGGGCGCCTTTAAAAAATCTCTTCCATTAAGGTTTTCCGACCCCCGAACGGCCTCAAAACCTCAAAGCAGGGGTTCGTCTTCGAGAACCTTCCCTTCTCAGGTAAAACTAAAGTGGGGAAGACTCTCTTCCTCCTCAGAGGGGGGATCCCTAAGAATATCGCAGAAAAGGGAAAGGGAATCGAAGGGAGTGAAGTTTCATTCCAGGCCCAGAAAGGAAGGTCAAACAAAAGAAAAAGAGAACCCTGTAGTCTTCCAACGACGTTATATCCGCGAAGAGGGGGGGATTCGCGGAATCGGGGGAGGCTGCAAAAGGACTCTTGCAGCGTAACGGGGGAAGGATCTTTACCCACCATGCAGAAAGGGCGGGGTCGGGGGGTTTCGAAGAAGAGGGCGCTTGCGGCTGGGAGGGGGGGTCGGGGAAAAGAGGATTTTCCCGGGAATGAAGGGCACGCAGGGGCGTCCCCTGGCGCTGGGAGGAAAGAGGGTCCTGGGCGGGGGGGAGGGGGGGTTGAAAAAGAAACGAAGACAAACCGACTTCTCCCTGGTGAAAGAAGGGACGACGAATGTGAAAACGAGGGGGGGGAAAGGGAGTGCCTCGCGCCCCTGTCAAAAAGAGCTTTTCAGGGGAAATGTTGCTCGGGAACGGGAGGGGAAAAACCAGAGGGGACCTGATAACCCAGTTGGGGGAAGGGAGATTCCTGCAGGAGTGGGCCTTTCTAGGGGGAAATCAGAAGGTCGCGAGGAAAAAGAAAAAAAAAAAAAAAAAACTCCTCCGAAAAGACTGTTCCAGCAGGAACAGGTCACCAGGAAGCCTTAAAAGGTATGTCGCCGGGGAAAGGGGAGATGATAAGAAAGTGGATTCCCCTCAGGGACGAAAAAAAGCCCTCAAGGAAAAAAAGAAAAGCGGGATCGGAGGGGGGGAACATTTGCTAGCTCTTAGACCTGAAAAAAGAGTGTCAGGAAAAAAGGAGAACTAAAGAGGGGGGAGGGACCGATCTTTATCAGAAGTTCTACCAACACAAGTAAAGCCCAGCCCCTTGCTATACCAACAGGGGTGGGGAGGGTCTCGGGGGGGGAGGGGGATCACCTGAGGGGGAAACAAAAGTTGGAAAATCTCATTTTGGGGAGGGGGGGGGGGAGCTCCATGAAGGAATGACTTGAAGAGGAGGGTGGGTGGGCTATCAAGAATTCAGGACCTTCCAACCCCGGCTTCTGAGGTGAGGAAATTCCACTGGGATCTTTTCCGGAAAAGTTTCCTAAAGTTTTACCGGCAAGGAAGAAGGGGGGGGGGGGGGGGGAAAAGTGGAGGATTTAGCCTTTTCAACAGGGGGGACCTCTCCCTCAAGAGTACCAGGGGAAGGCTCTGTGGGGGAAGGGGGCTTTTAAAAAAAAAAAGGGGGGGGGCGGTTGTGGAAATGAAAGTGGGGATAATTAGGGCCGTGGACAAAAAAGGGGCAAATTTACTTCATGGTCCTCTAGAACTCTGAAAAATCCGTTAGGGGGAAGGTGAAAGGTGGCTGGGAAACAACTGTGGGGCAAAAGGTGGGTAGAAGGGGGGTTTCTGCCCGGGCCGGGCTTTCATCAGGGGGCGGGCCAGGATGCAAAGGGGCCTGGAAATTCGAGGTGGCCGATTAAGAAAAAAAAAACACCATAGAAGTCGAAGAAAGGGGCATCGGGCAGTGTGCGGGGGGAATCGAGGCATTGGGGGGGGGGGGAGTCAGGGGGAAAAAGGGAAAAGAGCTTAAGTGGAGGAAGAAAAGCTTGACAAAGGCCGCGCGGCCAGCGCCGGCCAGGAAAAAGGAAAGAACCTCGCGGGAAAAGACGCCCGGGGGAAAGACGGCATCAATAAGCCGGAAGAAACCAAGGGAAGGGGGGGGAGGTCGCATTCCGCTCCTCTAACGAAATAAAGAAAAACGGACCAAGAGGAAAGACACGGGGACCAGGGGGAGAAGGGGTACCCCCTTTCGCGACCTTGTGTGAAAAATAACATGGACATAAAAATTGTCCAGGGGGGGGAAACCAGAGGGGGGGGGGTCCAATCAAAAATTTCTAAACGAAGGGGGGTTGACGGCGTCCAAACCAGGGACCATAAAAAGGTACACAAGGAGGCTCCCGGATCCTCCCGTTTGTAAAAAGGAATTCCTTCCTTGGAGGCGGCACAACGATGGGGAAGCGGAGGGGAGGAAAAGTTCCAAGAGTCTCTCTACGTGGGGGCCGGTAAGACAAAAACTTTTTTGGAAGGTGGAGAGAATCCTCCTGTTTTTCAAGACGGGAATGCAAAAAAAAAAAAAAAAAGGCACAAAAAAAAAAAGGGATTTAGGAAGAAGGAAAGGGGGAAGAGACTGGCCTGTAGAAAACGCGATTGAGGGTCAATGACATAAAGACCAGCCCGCCTAACGGCAAAGAAAGGGGAAAAATCGGGAGCGAACTCCAGGAGGGGAAAATTCTGTAGAAGCCAAGGAAGGAAAATGGCACAGAAAAAAAAAGGGGGGGACTTATCAGCCAAGAAAAAAAACGACTATGGCCCGTTTGAAGGAAAAAAAAACACTGTTCGCCCCCCTGAGGGGCTGGGAACACCTCTGAGGGTCAACCATGAAAGGGGGGGACCCCTTGACAGGAAGCTCAAATCACACCAGGATGAAAAAAGCAAGTTAAAAAAGGGGAGTGTTAAGGGGAAAAAGGGGGGACATGGGTTGGAGGTTCAGTTCGTCAGGGAAACAGAAAATCACCGAATCGGGATGACGCGCCGAAAAAAACTGGCGGAAAAAAAAAGGGAAAGGGGGAGCCCGAAGCCGCGGCAGAAGGGGCCGCCCTTATGTTGTTCAGGGGGGAACAGCGTGACCGGGCAGCATTAAAAGGTCCTCGACCGTAAGAAAAAATCAAGAAAGGGGGTGCCTGGAAAAGTGGTAGAAAAATAAAGGGGAAGGGGGGAAAGATCGAAGAATTCGGCGGGAAAACTCTAATGTGGAAACCCCCCGCGAATTACTGGTAAAAGGGAGAAAGGGAAGAAGGCCAGGGGAGAACGTCAGAAAACAAATGGAACTACCCACCGAAAAAGCTCCCCAAACAGTTGGGAAAAAAGAACTCGAAGGGAGGGAGGTCCAACTCGAACGGGCCAAAAAAAGAACGACATCAGGACTGGTACAAAGCAGTTCCAAATTCGAAAAGGAAAAGGGGAGTCCCTCCTAACCACCGGAGCCCCGCCAAGCACAGAGGAAAAGGGGGGGACCTCCTTCCTTTCCCTCTGAAAACAGGGGGGGGACGGTCCTCCGCCCGCCCCCGGGACCCCAATCCAAGAAGGGTCCCCGTCCCGGTAAAAGCCACCTCTCAAAGAAAAACTACACCGGAGAGGCGAGGAAAGGAGTCCTTAAAGAAGGGGTTTCCAGGCGAACAGAGAAAATCAGGACGAAGGCGCTCACTAAAAAAAACACCCCTTCCACGGAAGAAGAGCCCTAACGATTCCACCGGGGGGAAGAAAAGGAGTTGTGCATAAACCCGTTAATCCGGGAGAAAAAAGCATCACCGGGAGAAATCGCCCAAAAAACTATTTGGCTGAAGAAAGAACAAAAGCCAAGGGCAAGAAGGAGGGCCGCGGAAAAAAAAAAAAAAACGAAGAAAAAAGGGACAGCCCCGAAATAAAAAAACCAGGAACAGGCACAGGGGGAAGCTAATCGGGAAAAAAGGGAAAAAACAGCAACTCTGGGGAAAAAAAAAGGGGAGTATCACACGTCACGAAGGAAGGGAAGGGTCTTAAGGAAAGGAAGCAGTTTTACCCTGGGTCTTCTTTACCAGAAAATGACGGGGGGGGAAGGATCCTGGATTGCAAGGGGCCGTACCGAGACAGGAGTCACCAAATCGGGAGGAACCGGCAAAGAAAGGACCGGTGTTTAAAGAAAAAAAAAACTTCCTTCAGAAAAAAACCGGAAAAAGCCAAAAAGACACGAAAGGGAGGGGGCGATCAAATCCCGGTCACCGTGGTAATACCAGAGAAGGGAAAACAGCAAACATGAAAGATCCGGTGGGGAAAAAGTTGGCGAGGGGGTTTGATGGTGGGCTTTCCCACCAAAGAAACGCCACTTACTTCAAAAAAAAAAACAACGAACAGACATCTCCAGGCGCCCGGAAACCTTCCAGGATTAGGGAGTCCTGTAAACTCTAGGAGGAAAAGCCACCCCAACAGCGCCTCATCCTCAGAGGCTCTTCCATCAAAAAAAAGACCACCAGAGGGGGAAGGTGTGGGGGACCGATCGAGAAAAAGTTTCCTCCTGGAAAAAATGCTGGCCAAGCGAAATAAAAAAGGGAAAGAAGAAGGGGGAAAGCGGAGAAAGAAAAATTTGGCGACGACCAGAAAAAAGGAACGTCGGCACGGGGGAAAGGAAAGCAGCCAGAAAGACAAAAAAAGGGAGAGGGCCGAAGGCGGCGCCTAATGAAAGAACTTCGTGTCGCGGCATAAGCCCGGGGGAAAGGAAGACTGAGGGAGGGGATTTGGTGTTAAGGGAAGAACGCTAATCCGTCCCCCCCACACCCACACCACAACGGGGAAAAGAGGGATCAACCGGGGAAGCGGCGAGGGATGTTTCGCAAAAATTCCCCTATTTGGGAAGGGGTCCTACGCAGCATGTGGGGAAACAAAAAAAAAGGGAATGCAAGAAAAGGGAAGGACCGACCGGGCCAGCAAGGCCCCCTCTCGAGAAAAACTTCTGCCGCCAAAAGGAGGTAGATGAGGGGAGGAATGATCTCGGGGAGGGAATTCCTAGGTCAAAAAAAAGGAGGCCTAACGCCTTTCAAGAAAGACGGAGGGGGAGGGGGGAACCAGAAACGAACAAAAAAAGCTTTTTAGGGTCCAGAGTAGAAATTGAATGGGTGGACCGCGGGGGGGGAAAAAGGGGACTCTATAAGGTGCCCTGAAACCAGGGTGGGTGTTTCCAATCCGGTCTCTAAAAGATCCCTTGTGGAACCACGTGCAGGAAAAAAAATTTACCGGAAGTTCAGCCCAAGAAAAGAATTCCATTCCTTTGGGAAACTCAAAAAATGTAAAAAAAGGGAAAAGCAAAAAAAAAAAGAAAAAAAAACCATCAAAGGAAAGACTATGTTCCCCCGGGGTCTCAGTGAAGGGGAAGGGGGGCCCGGGGGGAGGCTCGTCTGAGAAAATTATCACACGTACTTAGGCACCGGAAACCTTTTTTGGCGTACATTGTTGAAAAGAAAAAGCCGCGGGGAGCCGAATTCGCGGAAAAAAAAAAAAGGGAAGTCCGACCGTAGGAGGCGTACGCCTGGGGGGGGACGGGGGGAAAGGAGACCAAACGTCCGTCTAGAAACAGGGAAAAGGCAAAAGGTCGACGTTTTGCAAAAAACGTCGGGAAGCCTGCAGGCAAAAAAAGGGACCATAGTACCAACGGACAATCGGGGAGAAAAAGACACTTGCATTTTTGGAAAAGGATCTTCGCAGTTTGACAAAAAGAATCCGCGTAGGGAAAAAAAGAGGTTTTTTGACAAAAGGCCCCTGAAATTCCCGGCCCATGACCCTGGGGACAAAGCGCCCTTCGAACAAAGGAAGACTCAAGGCCTGGAAAAAAAGGGGCCAGGAAAAAAACTGTTCCATAAAAAGGAAAAAGGATTGAGTAAGGAAACCATTCCGGAGGGATGTTTCCTAGAAAAAGGGGTTCCTCGTAACAAGAACGGGGGGAGTTTTGGGGGGGGAAAGAAAGAAAAAAGAAATAGTCCTTGAAGGGTCCTCTGGGAGCTGTGGTCTGGCCACGGCCCATAGTCCTCGACGCCGAGGGGGCGACTGTAAAAAATGGTACTGGCGAACGCAACCTGCCCTCCTCTTAACGGAAAAAGGGGACGTCCGCACCTGAAAAAGAAAAACAAGGGGGCGCGGAGCCCTTTTTTTTCGCGTATACGGAAAAAAAAAAATCCGTCATTTTTCTATAGGGGGCGGCTGCGTTGGGGAAAAGAAAAAAAGTGGTAGCGAACTCTAACAGGAAAAAAAAAAAGTATCAGGCAAAACAGAAAAAAAAAAAGAGGCGGAGGAAAAGAAGAGAGCCTGGGGCCGGGGGGCGGACTGTAGGGGCGCTCAACAAAAAAAAAAAAAAAAAAAAAAAACAACCGCCAGACGAGGAAAACGGCCTCGAACCGAAAAAAAAGACCGCGGGAAAAGCAACAGTGTGCAGAAGGAAAAGGGTTGTGGAGGGGGGGGGGCGGGGACGAAAAACTTGTTTTCGACCTAGGGGCCCGTCGCCAGACCATGGAGAATTTCGGACGTAAAGGACCCCTCCGGGAAAATATTTTTCGCAAAAAAAACCGACCACACTACGATAGAAAAAAGGACGCAATGAACCAACTCCGGGAAGCCTGGGCCACCCCAGGGGATCCCCGAAAAAATAAATCTAAAAAGGGAGACATACGGATGGGGGGAAGGATCGTTAAGAATCTGGTTCTTATAAAGACTTGAGATTCACATGCGAACGAAAAAGTTCCCAGGGAGAAAGGACGGCGCCCTGAAGAAGGCGACCCCTCTATCGAAAGGGGGGAAAAAACGAATATTGGGATCTCCACACATGAACAACTTGGGGGGGGGGGAGCAAGGAGGTAAGGGTTACCGCCTGGGGGTCAAGAAAGGTCCCGCAGGGAAAAAAAAGCCAACTTCGAGTTCCAATTCCTGAAGACGTGGGGGGAAACCGTCCAGGTACGAAAGAAAGGTGGACGGGAGAAGGACCGCTAATCCTTGGGGAAAAAAGCTTGCATCTTAAAAATGTTCCAAGGGGAGAGAAAAAAAAAAAACCCCTCCCTTACGGAGGGGGGGGAGTCCACTAATCCAGAAAAAAAAGAAAAAAGTGCACCGGAGAAGGATCCAAAAGGGGAAGGGGGGGGCCATCGTCCAACAGCAGGGGGGGAAAAGGATGGGTTACATTTGAGAACTGGCCCTTCGTGGCACCTGCCCTTTCAAGAGGGGGAGTGAAAGAAAGGGGGGGGCCCAAAAAAAAAAAAAAAAAAAAAAAAAAACTCACTGGGTAAAGAAAGGAATCTGCGATGAGGGAGCACCACCCAGCACGGCCGCCGCTCAAGCCTCACCGGAGAACACTCCCGGGGGGGGGTGGGAAGGGGTTCCTCCACTGCTAGGAAGGCATATCTTAAAAAAGACTGTTTTGAGGTGAAAAAGGAGTGTACTCTTCGAAATCAGTGTTCGAAAAGGGAAAAAGATCTTTTTGAAGGGGGAAAAAAAGGAAAGCTCTTTAACTCAGAGTTGGGGCCAAGGGGGGAAACGTTTCAAAAGGTGCCCTTTCTTCAGAGAAGGAAGAAACAGCGCTTCTAAAAAATCTCTCGCCAAAGAAAACAAATCATCAAGACCTGCCCTGAAGGAGGGTGATCATCATATGCCAAAAAGGTTCCTGCCCAATAGCTTGTGGGAAAAAATCCCAAAATAAGAAAAAGAAAAAAGCCCGGCTGAAAAGGGACCTTAAGAGATTTGGAGAAAAAAAACTGAAACGTGTCCACCATAAAAAAAAAGGCCGGAAAAAAAAGAACCTGCTGGGAAAAAAAACATAATATAAAAAAGGCAACGCAATCCTTCTGGGGTGGGGGAACCTTTCTTAAAAAAAAAAAAAGGCCTAACCGTCTGAATTGAAACAAAAAAGGAAAAAAGATCCTCCTCCAGGATTCGCCAAACGGGACGTGATGATCTTCGGGGAGGAACCTCTTCTTTGAGAGGCCCTCGATACCTGGGGGAAGGTTTTCTAGGGGAAAAAACCTGGCATCTGAACTGGGGGAAAAAAATCGGATCTTAAAAAAGGAGGGGGGGAGTCTGTGTGGAGGGGCGCTGGGATCCGGAAAAGGGAACTTGCTGGCGGCGACGGTGGAAAACCAGCGTGCCCCTTCCTGGAGTCCAAATTGGTACAAAACCCCCTGGGGGGGGGTACGGCGGCCCTGTCGCAGGGTGTTTGCTCCGAAGCTGGGGGCTTTCTCATTTGGGCACATGAAAAAAAAGAGACACTCAAAAAAGAATGGGAACACCACGAAAAAAAAAGGCGAAAAGGTTCTTTGGGGCTCCTTGGGGGGGTTCAGTCAAAAAAACACTTGGTCTTTGAGACCCTTATTGCCGTCAGAGGGGGGGGAATATCGGGAGAGGCACGTGTTGCGGAACAGGTGCTCTGCGGAAGACGACCTCCGAGTGTTCCAACCTGAATATGCCGCCCCGTAGAGGGAAAGCTGGGGAAAGGGAAAATGTCACGTCCCGTTGATCAAATCCGCGTAGAGGAACCCGCGCCGCAATCCCCCAAGCAATCCGGCCCCGGGTAAGAAAAGGAAGGCATCCTGGTAGGAGCGGGGCCGTGTTGGGGGGAAAAAATGTAATCCTCCAACCCCGGCTGTGGCAAACCCAGGGGGGAAAAAGGTGTGAACTACGGAAGAGCGGCGGGTGCCCCTGTCGAAAGGGAAAAATCGTCGCCGGTCAGAGAAGGACTGGCCCAAAAAGGACCGCGGCTGAAAAAAAAAGGGGCGGTCGTTACCGGAAAAACAAGCCAATCTCGTTCGTTGGGGCGGGGGGCTGGAAAGGGGAGGCCGTGGTAGCACCAAAAAAAAGGGGGGGGAAAGGTAAGGTCGGGAAAAGAGGGAAAGAGAAACAGCGTGTCCGACGGACGCCGCCGCCGGGAGCGCGAGGCATGGCCCGGACACTTCAGAAGCGGGGCGAAGGCGCGGGAAAAAAAGGGGAGGCTGTCGGAGTCGTCCGTGTCACGGGGAAGAAAGGATGGGGGAAAAGGGGGACGACCCTGCCAAAGGGGAAGGGCTGTCTTCGAGGACACCAGGGAACGCGGACGAGGGAAAGCCCCGGGGCAAAAGCTGTGCTTGCGGGGATTGTTTTGCGTTGGAAATCACGGGTCTGTATTAAGGGAGGAAGGGAAATGTGCCGGGGTCAGGCAAAAAGAGGGAGGTGACCTTCCCTAAGGGGGAAGGGGGGACGACTCCAACTGTGCTCAAGTAGGACTTCCAGGGAAAACGGGGTGGGGTAAGGAGAACCTCTTACCTTGAAGGGGGGAAACAAAAATCGCCAACCTGTAAGGGGGCCTGCCTGAAAACACCTTGAGGAGCCCTCCGGGGGAGGAAAAAATCGAAACCCATATGCAACGAGAAAAAACTCTAAAAAAGGGGGCGCATCTTCAACAGTAGGAAAAAAAAACCAAGGAAAAATTCCAAGGCGGGGGAAAAAAATTTTGACAGGAATCACTCTTTAACAACCCAAAAAAAAAAGGACAACAAAGATTCGTTCTCTCTCTTAAATTAAACAAAACTCCGGAAAAAAGAAAACTTCTCCCTCCCTAAAACTGTGCAACAAAAAGGGTGTTACCGTTCACTGGAGGAAGCGTAATCCCGATTAAGACCCAGTACCTTTGGAAATTTCCTCCTACTCGAAGAAATAAAGGGGGGAGGGAAACTAACTCACGTGTGGAGGGAAGCAAGGTCCCCTGTCCGCGAAAAAAAAAGGGTGTGATTCGCCTATAGAAGAAACTGTCCTAGTGATACTAAAGGGAAAGAAAAGGGAAACCCATAGCAACGGCATGGGGAAAAACCAT
>Ga0179593_1477215_pt1 | contig 18361 bp, 18 predicted proteins | sample CZODoug2_1_08_16_FD_185931 | JGI IMG/M metagenome (GOLD analysis project Ga0179593, IMG submission 185931) | Vadose zone soil fungal communities from Angelo Coast Range Reserve, California, USA - CZODoug2_1_08_16fungal (PacBio error correction) | ecosystem: Environmental > Terrestrial > Soil >...
CACACAATCGTAGTGTTGATTTTTTAACACGCTAAACAGGGCTATCCGACAATTCCGTGAACTGTAGTACCTTTAAGTACCTCGAGGCAAGCAACCCTGCGGTGGTGGCTATAAACCAAGGACAAGAATTTGTAAGGCCCGGAGGGAAGGGGAAAATCGGTCCCTGGGGGAATGAAGGCGGATGAGATGGCAAGTCGAACAAATGAACGTCTGTCGGAGGGATCACACAGTTTCGTTTAAACAAAACTCAAGTAAAGGGAAATCTGGTAGTTCATCCGCCGTGCGGGGGACAAAGAACTATCGATACGTGCTATCAACTACTTCCGATTTGTGTGGGCGGTAAGACGGTGCGTCACACGTGAACCATCAGATTGGTGGCGGAGAGTAAATCCACGCCCCTCCAGAAATCAGAAGAAACACGGCGCAACCAGAGAAATCGGCGTAAAAAAAGGACAATAGGGGACGGCCTGGGGGATTTTGAAAATCGTCAAGCAGCAGCGCATGCTCAGGGCGCTGACAACACTGCTTCAGCGAGTATAAGTGGGACGGAGAGGGAGAGGCAGCATGCGAAACGATTACGGCGGCATGCAAAGATGGTGCGAGATAAAACAGCGGGCTAACAGGCTCTTCACGGGAGTGGGGCAGGGGACATCAGAAGAAAAATTAGGCCATCCAAATTTGAGAGAGAGCGAGGTAGGTGGAAAACGCATCATAGCGGAGGGTAAAGAAGACTGGTGGATAAGGCACGCAAAGAAGAGCGACAGGGAACATCTTCGAAATTATAAATGTGCACGAAGGAAAGCCTATATCACACTGACAATGGGAATAGATCTTATTTGAATCCACTGGGGAGACCTTAAAAAAGGCTGTAATCGCGCTGGGCAGGGGGGCAGGTGTTCGATTGATCGAGAGGGCGATTCGGGGGACCGCTGAAAAGCTAATAAAGCCTATTGAGAAAAAGAGGGAGGGAACACCGAGACCTAAAACAACATGGTGGTAAAACGCTCAACTGTGGGAATTCAGCTTTGGGTGACTCGGATTCAGCCAAGAGAGGGAGACGGGGCCGTTTAATGGGGCTCTAAGCAGGAGGAGGGGGAAAGAAACATGAAGATCCGGTCCAAAGTTAGCGGGCAGGGCGCGAAAAGAAAAGCCCATGAGTATTTGATCAGGGGGTCACGACGGAGGCGCGGGTGATTGTAGGGCAAGGCGCAAGGCGCTGAACACGGAATAGGAGGGTGGATACCAAGCTTCATTTCTTTTAGAACGCGGTGAAATCTTCATCGAAGGCTCCGGGGGAGGGGGGGGGGCAGCTAACACGGCCGGTTCACCTAGTGGGGCGATAAAGGGAAGGGAGGGCACAAAACTCCATCTTGTTGCTTAGACGGTATAAACAGACAAGTCGAGAAAGGCGTGGGCAGGAAGATACAGAGAGGCCGTACTTCTCAGTTGCAGTTACAAGAGATCAAAATCAGTAACAGAGTCAAAAATTACTGGGCAGAAGACTGTGGTGAGAATTGAACGAGTTAATTGGGCTTCGTCCGCGGGTGTTCATGGGCGTTGACGGGGGAGAGGAACGAAAGGTGCTAAGTGAACAGCCATTTACGTCGGGCAACTCCCGAAAGACTGAAAGCTAAGGAGGGGGCATGTAAATCACCAAAGGGGGATGGGGACGGAGTGTATCTAGATCTACCACTGGCCCGGCTGAAGCTGGGGGGGCCGTCATTCTCAGAGGGCAAAACAAAGGGCTGACCCTCATCCTCGGAAAGGACACGGTCTCCATGACTAATAATTGGGAGGGGGTTTATGCGCACAACCGACATCGTGCGAGTTGGGCGAAAAAGGGTCTCCTCGCGAGGGTAGGGGGGGGGGGGTTGGGCAGGAATTCCGTCAAAGACACGGAAGGATGAGATACACTGTTTTTAAACGCCTGGGAGGAAATCTAGAATGGAAGGAAAAGCGCGTAGAATTCAGGGTAGAAGGACAATCTGCGAGAACCAGAGAAAAAGAAAAAATTATGGAAGTGAGAGTAGCCGGGAAAAGCATAGAGCATCGTGCGTCAGGCAGGGAGCCAAAAAAAACTTTCCCAGCAAGGACTAAGACAATCCGAAACAACAGGAACTTGCGGTCCAGCCTTTGCTGAGTCTGAGAGGGGGCTCAGGTTTACCACGCACGGTCGGAGCCGAGATTGAACCTCTAATTTCTTTGGGGAAGAAAGGGAGACACGCAACAAAAAAAAAGGTGGCTGACCGCGAGGGGAAATCAAATTATCCGACGTGGTTTACTCAGCAAAAAAGAAATGTGTGTTCGTGGTAAAACAAAACCGGAGTGTACGTAAGTGGGGACACTTGAAAGCAGAGGAAAGGAGGAAGTTGGGGAAAAAGAAGGGGGCACGCGGGATGATAAACGACGACAGCTCAAAAACTTCAGCGGGGTGTGAACAAGGTAAGGAGAAGTGAGATTCGTCCTGCTTCCAAACTCAGCTGTAGACACAGGTGAGGGGGGAAGTGATCTAATTTTCTCTACTCCGTGTTGCTTATGAAAGAAGCGGGGAACCTCAATGGCCACTTAGAATAAGAGGTGCGTAAATATTGACATCAAAGAAATATCTGAGAAAGGAGTAGGAGAACAAAAAACAACTCGATTGGGCAAAGATGAGATGGAATAGATTTGAAGAGGTGGCTCGCGCAAGCCGCGAGATCCCCGTGATGGCAGAAAGCTTGAAATCAACGAAGGGAGCGAAACCGCCATTACAGGAAGTGAGTTCAGAAATTAACACTTCGGGACGAGAGGGGGGGGGAATCCCCTGAGAAAGGTGGGGAACAAAAGGGGGTCGTGAGAGCCAAACGGGGGCTTCGCGAAGCTCGTCAATGGGGGAAAAAACAGGAAGTGGCTCCTAGCACCATTCACAACAAAGACTTTGGGAAAGAGACCGAAATTGGGGAGGGAGTTGACTCGAATACGACTAGCCATAAGGCAGGGGAACACATCCCTTCCTGCCAAACTACGGGTCCGTCAACAGCAGCGTGTTTCACGGAGCATCGGACAACACACATGTTCTCCGGGAAAAATGCCGACCGGCCCCTCCTGGAAACTAAGTACAGTTGGGCGTGGGGGTGGGGGCGTGGGAGTAGGCGGTGTACATCTTCTTCAAGCTCAGGAGGGAGGATTCTCTTTTTCAAGGCACGGGGGCGAAGGGAATGGGGAGGGTGTGTAGACCAGTGCTTGGGCATGGGCGCACACAATTCACAGTACACCGGCATAGGGGGTCTGGAGGCTTACGGCACAAAAGTGAGGGTCGAACGGAGGAGATAGTCGCCACCCCGTGGGGGGACACATCCACCCAACGCAAAAAAAGGGACGAACAAGGCATATCCGGAGTCCTGAGAGGGGGCGGGGGACACGACTGAATTACAAACCTGCTGAGTCGGCGAGAGGTTCCGTAAGGAGGAGGAAGAAGAGGACTCGGCAACGAGAATGAAACTGATAGAAAGGCAATCAATAGCCAAGCAGGATTCGAGGAAAGGCGCCCATCACCTCTTCTGTGATTGAACAGACAAGGCGAGTGCGCCGTTGTCGTAGGTGTGTGGGCGAATAGGCAGGGTTCTCGAGGACAAAATGGGGATTGTACCGAAAAGAGACAGCACTAGACTGCAAGCGCCCAGAAGAAAGAAAAGGGGGAAAGGACAAAACTATGGGTTGGTTGCTTACCTGTATGTGCGTGTGATGGCCCAGAAGGTCCGCTTGCAGGTGAGTGCGCGGTTACAGTCTCAAGCATCGTCATGAGGGCTAAGACCTAACAGGGAGAAAGTAAGCCTCGCCAATTCGCGAGAAGAAAGCACTCACGCTGATGAACCCCCGAAAGGTGGTAGCAAAAAAACTCATAGGACACTAAGATGCCCTCGAGGGACATACGACAAGAAACCGCCGTAGGACAATAGCCGAAAAACTGCAAGGGGACGTCAGGAGGAAGTGACTCTAGGGGGCAAAGGTCGCTTGCAACAGAGGGTACTTTCCAACAGCGTATTGAAGGCGCCGAGGCGGGAAATTAATTTGTCGGGGGAGGAGCGTCAAAACATCACACACACTGGGGGACGAAGGAAAATCGGTTAACCGTCCGCCCACATCGCTTTGGCACTCTGCAACCGGCATTCCCGGAGAGAGAACAGAAAGGCAATGGGAGTTATACTTGAAGTATGGAGAGAGGAAACAGATAGGGGCAAGGAGAATGGAAGAAAGGGTATAGGTCCCTAGGGTTGAGACAGAGTCGGGGAAGCACGATGAGGTAATGCTCTAAAAAGAACAGTTCGCGTAGAAAGTAGAAATAAAACGGACGGGAAATGTAAAACGAAAAAAAACAAATGAAGGGTACAACAAAGGTCATCAGGGTGGGATACAACGAAAAGACGAGCGAAAGGGTGGTATTTCAGTGGAGTAGGATGTAGAAGGCGACAAAAGACGGCTAAATCGTAAGGCCCGGGATCGGGCTAGTCAACACATCGTAACATAAATTAGAGGCACAACGTGCTAAATTCCGCCGGCTAGAGGAGTCTAAAGAGCGAGTCACAAGAATGCACGGGGTTCTTCGAGTTCACTAACCTCTTCATTTGAGAAAAAAATGAGAACCGAAAGGACAGTAGACCCGGACGCGGCAGAGATCAAGTAAAAAAAGGAAACAAGATCCAGATGGACCGAACTAGCAACGGTGAGAGAGATCATCGTCAGCCCTAGGGACGCTCGAATATGAACGAGGCGACCTTAACTGCAGCCCACCACTCCGTGAACCGACCTAGAGATATTAGACGAAAATAAGGTGCTATTGGACGAGCAGAGCCCACCCAAAAAAAGCCAAGCAAGGGTTAAACATTCGAGGGGACTTGTGACATACCGCGGAAAAAGATTCGTTTTGTGTAGCAAAGAACGACGAACCTATAGAGATCAGGTCGCCGCGATCACCTACGAAATGAGGACTGTGTAAAGGGGCGGCTCCAGAAAATCTCGGCGGGGTGGGGACTGGTAAAGGACAGCGGATTCACAAAGGGGTTAGTCGCGGACTTAACAGCGCAGGGGAAGAGTTGGCTGGACTCCTACGAGGTGAAGATCAGAGCACAGAAAATACGGAGAGAAAGGAGAGGATCAGTCAAAGAAGTAGTAGTTGGTACAACAGAACACTTGTGACTTCCATCGCTGAGAAAAAGAGGTCGGGAGCAGAAGGGGTAAAAGGCGAGAGATTTGGCTCACGCGGTACCCGAAGTGTCGCGGCGAGATCATGATTCGCGTCAACTTTCGGCGGAATAAAAAAGCGGGGGTGGAGGGAGGAGGGCAAAAGAAAAAGAAACTATCTAATATTGGAAACAAGATGGGTGGGGTGGGGGGAGTTGGTCGTTCGGTAAGACACCATGGGGAGGGGACGATGCAGTCGGTATGTCGATGAAGCGAACGACAGGGTAATGGGAATGTATCGATTGGCATGTAAAAATTCAAGGGGAAAAAAAATCTCTCGCAGAATGCAAGACGAGGGCATTGGTCGGGTGCGGTCGGATGGACGCGCGGCTAGAGATTCAGGGAAAAAAAAAAAAGGAGAGGGCTCTTAGGGAGACATGCAAGTGGAGGGGCAAAAAATTTGGGGACGGATACAGAGAGCGAAAGTTAATCGGTTTGCGACAGTGTGGAAGGCCCAGCCGCAGAAGAAATGAAAATCGTCAGAAGATTTAAGGGAGAAGGGGAAAGGGGAAGGCCACTGGGAAGGGTTCACATAGGTTAAAGAGGCCTCAAACTGATGACCGGCAGGGGGAGAGGGTGGGTGGGACGTTGTTCGTGAGGGGGAAAAAGGGGGGTGAGGGAAGAGGGAAGTCGGAATCACCGGAGGCCGGCGCGCCCGACAAAAGAAGGGGGGGGGGCGCAAGGCCGGGGAAAGAATACTCCAAATTAATCGAAAACAAGGAGACACGCAAGTAGAAGCCCGCAACATACGAGGAAGGGGTCAAAGGGTGAGTGAGGGATTAACTGCCGGTGCGGGGCCGAAAGCTATGGGGCGAAGGTAGGACTCGGGAAGGGTTGCGGAAGAGAGTGTCAAAAAAAGGGGAACATCGGAATTGGAATCCTAGCGGTTCGGGAGGAGAAATTTCTCCACTTAATCTATAGGAAACAGCGGAGCGCAACTCTTGTTAGGGGGAGGCGTCTACGGTAGTCGGGATTAGGGGCGAAAATGAGGTAGCTCTTGCAGGGGAGGCCGGATATATCCAAGGGGTGTGCAGGAGAAAGAGTGACTACGCAATCTTAGGAGACATTCTTCCTGGGCGCATTCTCTTATTCGTCGGGGAATGCACCTCGAGCGGCCGGGGTCAGCGCACTCAATCGGGGGGGCAAGTCGGGATCAGATTGGGAAAGGAAAAAAGGGGAGTACGGACGAGGACTCGCGATGACAAATGGTATGACGTCAGGGGGAGGGAAAACTCCGACGGGACGTGCATTCCAACGCGTTGCTGGGAGTTCAGAGGAGGCGATGAGGGAGGAAGCAGGGTGTCGCGGGGACAAACTCGTTGGGGGACCATAAGGGAGGGGAATCAGGGCACTTCATGACCTTCAGACTGAAGGAGGGAAGCGTACACCGACCATCTTGTGGCTAGAAGAGGTATTGGAGGGGTGAATGAGAGAGAGGGAGCGAAGGAAGTATCGGGTTGGACGCCTGTGAAAAGGAGAAATGAACGCGAGAATTCAGGTGGAAGACGGAAAAAAAAAATAGAAAAAGACCATCTGCATCAAAGAGAGAACACATCTCGCAGACGAAAAGGGAAAAAGGAAAAGAACATAAAAAAGAGGCCATCACGAGGGGCTAGCGCGTGCTGGGAGTACAAGAGGTTACCAGCACCTTGTGGCGAAGCCCGAAGTGGAATGTTCAAGGGAGGTAGAAGGGGGGGGAACTGCCTTGGAGGATCGTGGTGACAGGGGGGGCATAAAATTGCGTGGGCGCCAACGAATGCACGTTGGAAAGAGAAGGGTCAGTTGGTCAAGATGCAAAGACTCGAGGAAGGTCTGAAAACGAACATTTTTTGATCAAAGATAGTCTGATTCCAGGAGACCAGAAAAGGGGCAGGGGATGAAACTCATTCAGGAGGAGAAAGTGTAAGACTCTAGCGTTGAAAGTGTTCTGCAAGATGAAGTTAAGTGATGTGCTCTCGAAACATAGGTCTCATAAGGCGTGAAGAGCAGAAAAAAAAGATGTGGTGGAGAGAGGAAGGATATAGTCTGCCGGCCTTTGAGGGGGGGGAGAGAAAGCAATCTTAATTCTCCTGGGTGATGAGATGCTAAGACCAAAAAAGGGGCTGAGGGAAGAGAAAATAGGGAGGGGTGCGTCAGGGGAAGGACTCATACAGTCTTCCGTTGGCACGAAGAAGGGGAAAGCCGCCTTCGCCTGAGGGGGGGCAACCGGGAAGGAGGGGTAGAGGAGCACGATCGCTTTACCAGGGCTCCCGGAGAAGGGGAAAGAGCTAGAACTTGGGGGAACAAAGAGGTGGGGCTGGGGAAGAGGGCAAAAAAAAGTAGACCCTAACGGTCATCGCAAAAGCCTTCGCACCGTCAACATCGCGTGCAGTGCCAGGGAGGGGGAGCAAAAGGGGGTGCGAAGGTTAACCTCGGGAAGAACCGAAAAAAGGCTGAAGCCGACCAAAGGGAGAGTGGGAAGCGCTGGGACGCTGGGGGGAGGCGACCGCGAGCAAACATGAGAGAGTCTTGGGCAAGAAGGGGCAAGGGGACTCAAACACTGATTCTCGCGAAACTTATACGATAAGGCTGTCACAAAATCGCATCGGTTCTCTCCTGCAGAAAAAAAAAGGTTATCACATAATCGGAAACTCAAAAGGAGAAGAGACATTGTCGTGTGAGGGACGAGATAATGTAGAGAGAAGGAAGTTGCCGAATGATTTCGAAATGGGAAGAGGAGAATGACCCCAAAACGGAGGTCTAAAGAAGAGAGAGTAGGGATAACTACAAAAATCCAGCCGGCCTGGATATCAGCGTCAAGATTGCTAGAAAGCAAAGTGGCATCTAGGGGGGAAAGAGAAACCGGACTAACAGGAAAACGAAGAAAATCATTCCCAGCGAGGAAAAGAATGGGCGGGGGATAGTAGACTCTAAAGCAAGTCGAGTAACAGGTTAAATGTCAGAAGCCTCCGTTATAGCGGGGCCATGAATAGGGCAAGCTGGAAAGAGCGAATCGCGTGACGCACAAAGCTGGCGTAAGGAAAATAGGGGAATCTGACCCACACGATTACTAAGTAAAGGATTCCGAACATGAAACGATCAGACGTGATAAAGGGAAAGGGTAAAAAGGGGGAAGTATATATCTGAAGTTTAGCCTGAATAAATAAATCTCGCAGAGGGGGGGGGGGGGGGGGGTGGAAAGGGAAAAGAGAAAACCTCGAGTGGGAAAGGTTTCGGTGGAAAGCGGGAAGGGAGACAAAACGCTAATGGAAGATGTTGCGGGCCCACCTCGAGCGGAAAGACATTCAGCTTGAAGAGGACTGGGAGAAGATGGATTGGGACCGGAAAGGAAACGTGAAAGGGGGTCGAAGGGGGTCTGCAAGGTGAGTTGTCTCGGGGGGTCGGAAACGAAAGGTAGAAAAAAATCGGGTGGATCCAAATAAGGCTAGGACACGCACCATAGAAAGAAAGACAAGAAACCCTCCAAAAACAGGCTAGAGGAAGGACAGAATGGAGACGCGCCTTATCTGCAAGGGGAGGGGAAGACCTATTCGGAAAAACCGAAAAAGAAAAAGGAAAGTAATGACTTATTCAGGAGGGGAAGAAAAAGGACGATGAGGCCCGATGAATCCGCAAGATGGGAAAGTCTCGATCAAAGCTGGGGAAAAAAATCCGGCATGTCGCCCAAAGAAAGTAAAAAAAGAGGCAGGAGAATCAGATCCTCATCCAGCACAAAAGAGACTCGCGGAGCAGGGGTCTAAAGAAATCAATCCAAGGGGACTCATTACCTCGTCGACGCGGAGCGGGGAGACATCAGGGGGAAAAAATTCAAAAAGAAGGGGGGATGGAACTAACAAGAAAAACTACGATATTGAAATCAGGGTGCTTGATGAATAAAAACCATGACGAAAGGGGGTGTCTCCTCCGAATTTAGGGGAGCGAGAGCCGAGAGAAAAGAGGTGTTTAGATCTTTCTAAGAAGGCTCCATCAGGAGTGGGAGTAGGAGGGACCTTTTTGAGGGTCCTCGGGTCATGAGAATGTTCGGTTCCTGGGGGTTTTAAAAACTCTTGGCTCGACTGAAAAAAAAAAAAAAACGAGGAGGAGAGAAAAGAAGAATCTTAAGAATTGGGGGAAAAAGGAACAGGAAAAGTAGGGGTATGTCCCGAAAATACCCTCGAGAAGTCAAACGTCGGAAAAGAAAAAAAAAAATTTTGATCCTCTGGAGAACAGCTACAAAAAGCAGATCAAGAGGGCGACGAAGGGGGATGAGCAGAGTAACTAGGGGGTTCCTTAATTAGAACCAAGAAGTCGGAAGAGAGGTCATGGCCGTCTTAGGAAAGAAAATAGAGGGAAGTCAAATCTCTGATTTTTTTGGGGATGGAAAAAGAACGGATTGTGTCAGAGCTAATGGGTTGGGGAGGGAGATGCTTGCGCGAGACGGGAGGGATATAGGGCGTAATTCGCAAGTCGGCACCGAATTTACTCTCGACTGGACATTTAAAGCGTAGGGGTTGGGGGGTGCATCTTGATGAGAAGGGAGGGCTTTCCTCCTGCGACGGCGAGGGGTAGTTGTAGACATCGCGGATGGGACCAGATTTGTGGGTATCAAGAACAGAGAGCGGCAGGATAGAAAGGTTGCGCACGAGACAGGGTGGAAAAACGGCCCGCGCCGCAATCGCTCAGGGAACATCATCAAAGAGGGGCCTCCTGAAGCATATGGAGGTCAGACAGATTTAAGTCGAAAGAAGAAACCGGAAAAGGGAGGGAAGGGAATCAGCGTGGGGAGGTGGGGGGTCGTGGTCGTAAAGGGGACTGGGCGGTAACTCGCTTAAATTCGAACAAAGAGGAACTCGCCCTACAATCCGCAGCAACGGAAAAGGCGTAGGGAAAGCAATAAAAGAAACAGCTACCAATTACAAAACCAAAAGAAGGACCCGTTATCAAGAAGGATCTGAGGAAAAATTCTCAATGAAACTAAAGGGCTTTAAGAAGAGGGGGAGGGGACAGTAACGTCGAATGCTAGTTGGCTCCCGTGGACAAAGTGCAACAAGGGAAAAATAATCGGGAAAGTAATCATTCTCTAGTGGTTGGGGTAAGGGAGAAACTGGTTAGAATTGGCAGTCCCAATTCGGCGCTGCGGATGGGAGAAAAAAAGGAGGACGAAGTTTCATCATGAGGGAAGGGAAAGGTTGTGGGAAGATCCACTAGGGGGTGAACAGGAGGACAGAAGGACGTACTACGGCGAAAATAAAGACTGTCTCAAGTCTCGGGAAGGGGGAAAATCATGAAGCCTGAAGACGAAGGGACCTATGACAGTCATCCTAATTATGGCAAAATACGGATGAAGAGGGGTGGTTGGGTGATAGGGCTGGTAGGGGATCGATCAATGGGCGTCGAGGGAATCGCAAGTCTATGAAACCAGGCGGACTGTTCGTAGAGGAAACCTCAATAGGGAACGGAGGGGGATCGCTAGGTGTACGAGGGTGTCGTGAAACTGAGAATAAAAGGTGATGTCTTATCAGGAAAGGATGATCTGGGGTCAGTCTCTAGGGTCGGCTATCAGGGGGAGAGGACGGCGAAAAGGAGGAACCGGAAAGGGCTTCGCATACCTTAATGTTTTAGGAACTCTGATACGCGACCAGGGGGAGGGAGGGCGATTCTGTCGCAAAAGTGATGGGAGGGGGGAATTTCTCCGTCTGCAGAAAAGAGGCGTGGGTTAAACTCCAGGGGAGGGTGGAAAGGAGGCAGACTCTGAGAAACAGGAGGTTTGAAGAATCTCAAAGTGGGAAAAAAGTAGGTGAAAATACCAGCCCGTTCGAGACGCATCGCGCTAGCACGGGAAAAAAGTCCGCGGACTGAGAAAAAAAAAAACGAAGATAAAGGGTCTCGGAAGGTAGAGGGAGTCGTCTATCGTCGTTTACAAGGGGGGGGGCGTCCTCCTTGTAAAAAAAAAGGGTGACTTTAAACAAAGGGAAAAGGGGTGCTGACCCTTTTAGGGAGCGGGGGGGACGAAAAAAATAAGTATGCCTACGGGAAGGGAGTCACAAATTGTCTCGAGCAAACGGAAAGGGGTCAAAGGGCGAAACTGGAGACGAGCTGGGACGAGAAGGGTGCTCAGGAAGCGAAAAGGCGTTCCTCTAGGAAGAGCAACGGCAGCTTTGGATAGAGGAGATTGCAGCAGAGTAGGGCGAAGGAAAAAGGAGCTTGCGGGACGCCGCCACCAAAGGCAAAAAAAATCGGAAATCGAAAAGGAGGGGGATAGCTATAATGAAATATTCTAATGTCGGTGGAGAGCGCAACCGAAAGCGGTTAGAAACATCTTGCTGAAGCAAAGGAGGCGGTTGAGAGAAATCTCCGAAAACGGGGTATCGCAAAAAGAGGAAGAGTTGGGAACGAAGGGAGGAATATAGGCCTGAGGGAGTGTAAAAAAAACGCTGTAGTCTTCTAAATGTGGGTCACAGGGGAAGAGCTGTAACAAAAAGCAATCTAGTATAAAAAGAGGGGGGAACTAAAGAAGTGGTGGGAAACTAGAATGTACTATTGGTAAGAGCGGTGAGTGGGGGGGGGGGTGGGGGGACGTAAGGAGAAAAAACTGCTTCAAAAGATGCTAACAGGGAAACACTCGGGGAGGGTTTGCATCTTCCTTGCGAAACCTAAAAGGAAAAAAAAAACTGGTAAACCGTGGGGGGGGGGGGCTTTCCGGAGGAAAAACGTCTATCAACTAATCAAAGGGGGGGTCGGATTGGTAGAGTAGGGAGGTATAGGAATGAGACCTCGGCGCTAAAGATGGGAGGGTGAGCGAACGTCTCTTGCTTTGGGGAGGGCATCGATTCTAAAAAAAGTTATGAGGAGGAGAAAGAATGACTCCTGCAAGGGATGCAACGAGATAGGGGGACTGTCTGTCCTGTCTCGTCAGGCCGAGACGGCATCAACGAAGAGGGGGGGGGGGGGGAAAAAAGGAGGGGCCTCCTATTGACGTTTGGAAAGCGGGGAAAAAAACTTATATAGGGTCATAGTTGGAATGGGGTTATTCTATTCACATTGAGCGGCAAAGTCTAGAATTACCAAAGGCCATGGGGGGGGGTCTCTCCACTGCACGTAGAGGGAGCGACTTTGCCCAGCAATGTCTGTGCTCTTTTAGTGAACCAAGAGATTGCTTCCCGTAGAAAGGGAGAACACCTGGGGGGAATACATATCATGTTCAGAGTCGGAAAAGAGCACCGACTGCCTCAAGTGATACAGCAAAGAAGTCAGTCAGCTCGCAACTTGATGAGCAAACAAGACTTGGGGATACTCCGGGTGCTGACAGGGGGATTCGGTCGTTTCGAGAGGAAAAACGCAGGATCAGCGCCTGATCGAAAGCTCTAAGAGGAGGGAGGGCGAGAGGTCGGAAAAAAAAATGGCTGTCTGCACATCGGGGAGGGGACCAAAAAGAGGAAGACGAACTATAGGCAATCTGCTTCAGAAATACAACCGAAAGTCTCAATGAAGCGGCGGGGGAATTCGTGTAGCTCAGAGAAGCATTCGAAAGGGGGGAATTTGCCTACCTCACCAAAGCGAGGATTAAATCGCCCAGAAAAGAAGGGGGCATTTGGGGGAAAGAAGGCTGGGAAAACGGAGTCACATCCGAAGAAACGAGAAAAAAAAGGAAACCTCGCGTCGAGTAGAACGCTAAACCGGGGGAGAGGGCGAAGGACGGGGTCATCACAAGAAGGGATTGCGGCCTGGCAAAGGGAGGAGTGGACAGGGGGGGTTGAAAGAGTTCATTTGGGAGAAGGTGTATCGCTCTTTGGCAGGATGGGGTAGTGCGAGGAAACGTCAGAGGGTGATGGGCTGAATAACGAGGTACAAAGCCAATCTCCATGACGACTTGCAGGAACACCAGATTGAGGGCCGTTCTCATGGGTACTAAGAAAAAAATGTAGGAGGGGGGTAGAGCAAGAAGGAAGGGAGGGAAGTAAAGCGGATTACTAGGGTCATTCAGCGAAGTGCGGCGCGGGCCGGAGGCAGCAAAAAAGAGGAATGACACTCGACTAGAGAACGAGGGACAAGCATGTCTAGAAAAAGAAACCTGGGGGGCGAAAAGACAAACGTAATGAATCATTCTAGGGATAAAGGAAAGCCGAAACTATCAACCCATCAAAAAAAAAAAGGAAGGAGTCGCTGATCAGTAGTATAAGAAATCTTGCGGAAAGGGAATCTGCAGGAGGAAAAAAACTCAGTTCGCGAATCGAATCTGGAGTCAGGATTCTCTCACCACAATTGGGGAGAAGAAAAAGAAGCAAGCGCGTTTAAAATCATTCACGTTTCTTGATGAGCGGTGGTGCTGTTTGTGTGACGCGCGGAAGGGACTATATCAATCAAAGGCGGAATGTGGACGGTCTACTCTGATAAAGAGAGGGTTGGGAAGTCTTTGACTTCTCTCGTAGGGGAGGGATATGGGAAATAATGTTCTGTGCCTTGGGGGGGTTCACCCAAAAAAGAAGAGGGAAAATGATCTCAATCACAACAACACAAAAGGAGGCGTAGGAGTTTTAAGCTAAAATCGGCACCGCACAGGGGGTGGCTGCAACATAGACCTCGATGAAAAAGCTGCGGAAAAACTAAGGGGAGTTTGGAGGCCCGAGGGTAGAAAGAAAAAAGGAGGAGTGAATGACGGCAATCGATAGTAGGCGAGGAAAAGAGGCTGCGGAGCAAACCGGGGGAGAGAGTAGGTCAGGCCTGCTTCATGCAAGATCGATAGAAGAGCGGGTTTTTGGGCTTGGACGTCAAAGGGGGAGATACTTGGGGAAGGGAATTAAAGAGGGGAGGGCGGATGCGTCTGGAAGAGAGTCGCTGGGATGGCCTCAAACTCTGAAACAGGGGGGAAAAAGGAGTATAAAAGCTTGGATGTTTTGAGGGGGTTCAAAAAAAGGATGCGCGCTTAGGTACTCCTGCTGGCGGCTAAACTTAAAACGGGGGAAGGACATGGGGAGGAGATCATTGGGGAGAGGAACTGATCTCGCTGAGGAAGGAATGGGTGGAGAAGAGACCGGACCGGCCCCTCTCCAGGCTCGGGGGGGAAAAATCTTTAAAGGATGATCGGAAGCCGTTTCTAGGAAACAGGTGGGGGGGGGGTGTTTGAGGAAATAAATTTCGCGGCTTGAATGGGAAGAAACCGCTTATGCCCGGAAATGAAGGTGGGGGTGTTCTTGAGGGAAGGGCGGGCGGATCGAATCGGTCAACGAGGGACGGCTTCAAAGACAATATCAGGAGCTTCTCAAAGGAGAGACACCAGATCAAAAAAACATTAACCATCGAATTGAGACAACTTTCTCAAGGGTCCGAAGGGATGTTCAGACCTGCGAGGAAAGGGTAGGCGGTCGCTGTCTCAGCTGAGGGGAAAGAAGGGTTTGTTCTACTTGGTGACATGAGGGATTTAGACGCAGAGCCCGGAAAAAAAAAAAATTAAAACCTCAAACGAGGGACTCTGTTACAACGGCCAGGAATCTGGAGCGAGGGGAGGGGAAAAGGTTCTCTGCACTTGACAGAGATAGGATGGGAGTACGTCTTCGAAAGCTTTCGGGCCGGGCGACTGTAAATGAAAAAACTTGTCATGGGACGAATCAGCCAAAAGGGGAGGAAGTGATATGATGAGGGGTGGGGAAAGATCAAGATTTTTTCATATTGGAGCAGCGGGGTTTTGCATTTAAGTCACTGCGAAAAAAAGGGGCAGGAGGAAGAAATAAGCTCTTAGACTGGAGCTGACGAGGACCTAGAAAAACCTGCAAGCGTGAAAATAGGGGAAGAAGAAAAATGAATCAATCTTTGGGGTGCTAATGGAAGCTGGGAATTCAGAAAGGAGGGTTTCGATTTAGTCAGGGGGGGAGAGTTCATCAGGGGGGAGAAAAAAGGACACTCAGTAAGGGTGCGTGAGGGTGGGGTCGAAGAAAAGACGGGATCTAAAAGAGGAAATTATCACGCAGTTAATAGCGTTGGATGTGGAGTCCTCAAAACGGCTTATCTCAGTTCAAAAATGATCGTCTTTTTTTATGGATGCTTGCAGTAGCTTAAGATACCTCAAGGCGGGAAAAAAAAAAAAAAAAAAAACAAAAAAAAAAAAAACAACTGAATGAAGAGACATTGTTAATTTGAAGACGTCTGAGAAACATCGTTTTCTAGCTACGTGGGAAACTCGAGAGGAAATGGAACGGGTGTTTTTATTTCTGCAGACTATGGGATTGTCGACTTATGCTGGGGTAAGGGAGGGAGAATAGAAAAATTCTTTGATGAAAAGAAAAGGAGGGGGCTCTACATAGTTGGAAAACATTTCAAGACAGCGCAACTGCTAAAAAGCGAATCGATAAGCGAGAGGGCCGTATGTCTGAAGCTTCCAGCAAAGAAGAAGGCGAAATCACGCGGGTTCGTGTGCAAAAGACGGGACTAAGGGAGAGTCTTCTGAAAAGGGGGAAAGACGATTGGGGCTTACGGAATTTGGCAAAAAGGTCGATGGGTGTCGAGCTGTTTGATGCGTGGATATCGTGTGGTACAAAAGATGATGTCGGGAGGTGGGATCCAGTAGTGGAAAGGAATTTGTCTGTCTATTTCTCCTCTGGAATTGAGGGGTTCTAGAATCGCGAAAGGGAATGAAAAAAAAAAGGGGGGAAAAAAGAAGGGTTCAGCAAGGGCGAGGGAAGTAGAAAATAAATCCTCCTAGGCGTCATAGGGGATGGACGACACATTGAGGGTTTGGGGTGTGTTTTATGTGGTTTGTGGGGGGGAAAAAGTTGGTTGATCATGTCCAGGAAGGTCAGGGAAAAAGGGATTTTTCAGATGTAATCAACTAGGGGCGGCTCTTCCTCACAACTCTCTTTCGGAGGGCAGGATCTAGTTAAAACGACACAAAAACTTATTAGTAGTAAACGAATATAAAGGGATCTTAAGGCTCGTTTTTCTGTAAAGCAAAACCCAAAAAAAACACACAAAACCCACCAACCCCCACAAAAACCCCCCAACAAAAAGCAAAAAGACAAACACAAAAAGAAAAAAGCATCACTTTGGAAGCATTTCTGAAACAACGCCGAACTCTTGAAAAAGGAGACTCTAAGAGTTATTCTCATCAAGTTAAAAAAAAAAAAGTGGGAAGTGGGGGGGGGGGGGGGCCTAAGTGCCTGGGTTGGGCAAAAAGGAAGGTGAGAGTCGATCTCGCTGAAGCGTGACGGGTGTCCTCGATTGCTAAAAGAGACAGGAGAGTGGGACCCACAAGAAGGGAATGGGAAGGACAGGTAAAAGTATCCCAAAAGGGGAAAGCAACAACTCGGAAAAAAAAAGCTGCCACGCTGTCATCCAGAGTGAAAATGCAAGGACGCCCACGGTGGTGTCGCGGGGTAAAGAAGAAGACTCGGCACGTCTAAGAAAAACCAGGGGGGGAGGGGGGGTAGGATTCTGTCCAGGGGAGAAAAATGAGCGAGACAGTGAGGAGTAGCTATTCGAGTTCTTAGACGGGGGCGGAGCGCATCGGGAATCTTGTCGATTCTCGGCACCTGGGGGGAAAACTGAAGAGTTAGGAAAGGGGAAAAGGGATTTCAAACACAAAGAGAAAGTAGCTTAAGGGGGCGCAGTACGCTCATCCACCCAACAGTTCAGTCAGCGAAAAAAGCAGAAGACAACATGAAGTGGTGCAGGGCGGAATTCAAAACTTATTTAGATTACTGGGGTTGGAGGGGGGGAGGAGTCCTCTTAAAAGGAGAAGGAAAAGGACTGTCCCGCTCCTGCAAGATGGCGCGCAGCAGCGGGGGAACGACCCGTTCAGCAAGCGGGACAGGTAAAAAGTCCGGGAGGACTATGTTTCGTGCGTAGCGAAACTCCGAACATTGTGTTCATGTCGGGCGAAAGAAGACGATAACCGCTGACGCAGCCAAAAAAGGGGGATGCAAAAAAGGGGGGGGGGTTGAGAGGGGAAGTACTAGCTTTTCCGACTTTCATGTTATGCGCGTAAATCGGGAAACGGCCGGGAAAGAGTCCTGATCGTCGTCTTTAAACGTCGGAAAAGAATCGGGAGGCTGTACGGACCTTGGGCAAGTGGATCAAAAGAAAAACACCGGGAAAAGTAGAACGAGCTCGAGGAGAGCCGACTACTTAAATTCGCACCGAGACGTTGATCCTACTTGCAATAAGGAAAGAACGATCCGCTTTGCAGAAAGAAAACAAAAAAATCTGAGGGGGGAAAGGCAGACCCCAGACGATGGGGGAAGTTGGGGTTTTTGGGTGTTGGGGGATGCACCGAAAACCGGGAGGGCACACGCGAGAGACGGGAGCAACCCCACATCTAGGACGAAGAAAAAGGATAATTAACTCTAACGGATAAAAAAGACCGAGGAATGGCGATCCCGAAAAAGGGGGAAAATCAGATTTTTCGAGGATGGGAAAAGACGGGGGGGTCTGAGGAATGCGCATCAAGGGGGGAAAAAGGGCGGCCTTAAGTCGGGTGCGAAGAGAGTAGGGTGAACACAAGGGAATTACTACAAAACGCCAGAAAGAGGAGGAAGCCGTTAGCAGGTTGGAGACAGGGACTTAAAAAAATTGTAGTCATTGGGGAAGAAGGAAAGGGAATTAAAAAAGAAAGGGATTAGGACGAATGGGAGTTCTCAGGATGCGGGCCGGAAACCAGGACTTAGAAAAGAAAAGCTGCTATTAGATTCTCGAGAAAGTCTGGGAATACTAAGCAAAGGAAAAAGTAGAACACGCAGAAAATCGGTTATAAAGAAGAATACGCCTCTTCCTTCAGAATACCCTGAAGAGATTAGACAAAAGGACTCTCTTATCATTATTAGAAGATAATCTGAAAAAGAAAAACGGGGAGAATTCCCTCTAGCGAAAACGGAAGAAGGAGTCCTGTCATTATTCAGGCCGAAGCGCAAATGGGGGGGGGGGGGGGGGGGGGGGGGGGGGGGGGGGGGGGGGTGGGGGGGGCGACGGACACTAAAAAGACGAAGGTGTAAAAAAGAAGGATATGTGGTGGAAGAAGAAACGGTCCGATTGCGGGTGGGGGGGGACAACGCGAAATAAGGATCATCGACTCGTCACCTGCAGTAAGAGACGCGGCAATCTCGGCTGTTGTAGCTGTGACGCGGCGTTACGAAAACGTTGGAACAGAATGGACGTGCCTTGTTGGTAAAAAAAG
>Ga0179593_1478161_pt1 | contig 18359 bp, 20 predicted proteins | sample CZODoug2_1_08_16_FD_185931 | JGI IMG/M metagenome (GOLD analysis project Ga0179593, IMG submission 185931) | Vadose zone soil fungal communities from Angelo Coast Range Reserve, California, USA - CZODoug2_1_08_16fungal (PacBio error correction) | ecosystem: Environmental > Terrestrial > Soil >...
GTGCCAGGGTATGCAGCAGCGAGCAACCGCTACCAGACAAATGGGACGGCAAGGAAACAGAGTGGGTCAATCCGTCGTGCGCTAGCAAAAAGCGGCATTATATCTCCATCAACAATCTTCACGCGTAACAGAAAGAAAAAAAACGCTTACGAATTCTAAACTGGAAAGACAAAGGAAGGCGAAGGGGAGGAAAGAGCAAGTCCAAGAGATTAAAAAATAATCTGTGGGACCAAAGGAGGGATCTCCATATCCTATCTTCTTCTGGAAGTGACCTTTTATCTGAGGAACCTGAGCCGCCCGAACACAAGGTCGCAGTCAGAACTGCAGATCAGAGAAACAGGGCGTGAAAGGGGTAGCTCGTAAAGTCTTAAAATCGTGTGCTCATCTGACAAAGACATGAGAGGTGCCCGTCATCAAAGAAAGACAACGACCTCAAGTGGGTTAACTGAGACTTAAAGAAAGGAAACAGCAGAATGGGAAGGGATCGACAAGTGCAGATGAGTACGGATCATCTTGCATCAACATAAAGAAAAGACAAATCCCTCTCCAAGATAAAGGTGTGCGAAAATATAAAAAGCCTGCAAAAGGAAGCCGTGAGAAATGAAATGGGGTGCAGAGGGACCAGCCTGCACAGGAAGAAACTCAGGGGCCGTGGCAGTGCCGAACAGAGTGTCGCAGAGGATGACTCCAGGGAGATAGAGTAGTAAAAAAACCGCTAGGTCAGGCTTGCCGGGGGGGGGAGGCAAAAAATAGATCGTGACCGGATGAGAATGAGCCGGAAAAAGAATTCGGGAGCTGGTCACCTCATTATTACGGAAGCATTGAAGAACAGCTCTGAAAAAAGAGTGATTCTGCTGATCTCGATAAAACTTAGGACGCAGTGAAGGAGCACTCAGGGTCAGGACGCAGCAACGCGGAGGAAACGAAGGGGGACCAATGAGCGACAACGATGGACGATGCCCGCGAGCAGATCGTAACTTAAATGTAAAAACCAGGTGGCAGTTTGGGGTGGAAAATTTGGTGGGGGACCGTCCTTTGCGGAAGAACGATCACAGGCTTGATGATCCAATTCAGACGTGCCACGAGATAAACCACCGCAGGAAAAGACGACTGGCCTCAAGTACTGAAACGAGATAACGAACTAGGGGTGATTGATCGCAATAGTTTGCACACAAATAAAATAAGTCTCCGCAGAACAAAGCCGATGCTGGCCTAGGAGTCACATCCATGGACCACGAAATACAAAAAATTATGTAACATAGCACAAGCCCCGCTACAAGGCCAACGTCCTTGTGAAGAGGGAGCAAAGTGGGAAGGCTCCTCGGTGTGACCGGGGGCCGGAATAAACAGAGAATGGGCTGGTGACGACGAAGGGGAAAAGGGGGACAATAACAACAACACTAAGTGAAAACATTAGAACAAACAAATGAGGGGCACCGGGAAACTGAACGAACAAAAAAAAATCGGATAATATTAATTTGAGGAAAGCCTCCATGCATACGAAAAGAAAGGGTGCAGTGGGTCGTGAGACGGGAGGTTATACGGTGGTGAGACATAGACAAGACTGGTAAAGCCAAGAACCAATCTGCCGCCCAAAGGAGAAAAACGCCGAGAAATAAAAGAAGGTCAAAAGAGCAGAGTCAAGCAAGCTTGAACAAAAAAAGGAAACCGAGAATAACAACGAACTGCGCCGTGTCAAAAATAAATTCAAACAAAATCCAGCTGCAAAAGGCATGATAGGGTGGGGCCAAGGACAACTCCAGGACACTAAAGAACCGCAATCTCGGAAGAAAGGTAGTGAAGTACCGGAGAAAGAATTCGACACGGGGACATAACAAGTCATTGTAACTCCCATAGACCCGGGAACTGCAAAAACAGAAGAAATGATTGGATCACACATGGGGCACATCGGGGGGGAAACAAAAATTCGTCACAATCAAAATAGACTACTTGGGAGCTAGACACAAGGTGGGTATGTCTCAAAACGCGGCATGATGGTGACATCTGGGGGATCTGCAAGGAAATTAAAATTGGGTTTAACTCTCGAGGTCAGGCAAACCGAGAGACACCAAGGAAACCAAAGTAAGCTTTCAGGCCTGGGGAGGAATGAGACAGTGGAGGCAAGCAAAAAAAAAGCAGGGATCATACAAGCGACAAAAGAGTGAGTCTAGAATAAAAAACTGGAAGAGCTGTAAAACCAGTGGTGGAAATCAAAGAGTAGGCCATGTTGGGCATAAACGGACATGATGATGGGCAAGGAGGCAAAACGCGGGGAAGTAGGGTCGATACAACCGCAGGAAACCGTCCGAAACGCCAAAGCACAAATGACACACTGGGGCACGTTAGAATATGGGCATTTAAGGAAGAGGGCAGAGGTAAGGGGAAAAAAATATGGGGGAGGGACTGACTATGGGTATGGTGCAAAACGAAGGAGGTACTCGACATCAAAAAAAACCCAACGACGTCATCGGAACTTCGGCCATCAATACGTGCACACACGGGTAAAACTGTGTGTATGTCGGTGTGCACCTAGAAGAGCATAAAGGTGGGGAAGTGATACGCCTCCGAGACACCAGTCGGGAAGCCGCCAGTGAAAGGAGAAAGGGAAAAGAAGCGGTTGCTCCAACAGTGAGAAAAAAAGAAGGAACAGTGGGAGGGGATCCAAGATCATAATTGTCGTTTCAGGGAAGAGACTGGTTTAAAGGGTACGCGTTCCATGGTAAGAAGAGGAGAAGACGCGCCAATCGGGAGACAAGACAACAAGAAAAGGATGAGAAAAAAAGAGCTACAACCATGGAAGGCTGAGAAGAATAACTGTCAGAGGCTGACAGTGCCCGGCAACGAAAGTCAAACATTAAAGAACAATGTTGAAAAAAACAAGACCGAAAAAACAATCCTCAAGGGGATCATCGAAAAGGGAATATGGGCCAAAAAAGTTTGCTAAAATACACGGGAGGCAGGTCTCAGACGTACGGGAGCCAAAGTAAAAGGACATGATACAAAGCTCGCCGTCAGCAGGAAGAAGGGGGATTTCACAAAGGGACTCACGTCGAAACAATGAGAGTCCGAAAAACCTTTGGGGACAGACGAAAAAAAAAAACGAAAAAGGCGGAGACACGGTAAGGGGAGGGGGAAAAGAAAACAAAAAATGGCGAAGGGTGGACTAAAGAGGGAAAAAAGCTATTTATCAAGGGAAGACCCCCAATACGGAGTGGGGGGGGAGGAAACAGAACAGTCTAAGTCAAGGTCGGATCCATGAGCGGCGGCGTCTGAGTCGGGGTTTGAGGGAGAGAAAAGAAGTCAAGCGGCTTTGTGGTGAAGAGTGAACAGAAATGAGGTAACGAGAATCTGTGAGACAAAAAGTGAGCGCAGGAGGGTAACTATTTAATGAGGCATCACCATTGGGTCAAGAAGGAAAGTGTTATGGAGAGTCTAAAAAAAGGGGGAAAGCAAAACGAAAGGGGGAAGGTTTAGAAAAAGTAACCAGGTTTTGAGAAAGGCGAAATGGGGTGAAAAGAATGGAAGAAACAGGAAATGTAACGAAAAAGACGTGAAGACTACACAAACAGGTCAAGAGAAAAAAGGGGGGAGGCCTTCAGGAACAAGGGGAGGGTGAACGATGTCATGAGTCCAGCACCTCGGGCGGGACAGATTGGCCTGCGAAGGTCTTTCGACTTTGGCCACGTCGCAGGAGAGCGTACTTCAACTAAAACATGGGTTGCTGGCTCTTGAAGAGGCTCCGGGGCCTCCTGATGGGTCAGGGAACCTATTCCAGGCCTTGGTGGCAAAAGCTGAGGGGGGGCTGGGGGGTACGAGCCTAAAAGGTAAGAAAAGGGGGGGCAGACCCCGCCCGCGGAGATTTTTTTTTGAGGGGGTGAACGAAACAACTAAGTCTTCAACGAAGGAACGAATCGTGGGGCAGCAGATTCGGAAGAAAATTTAGGGGAGGACTGACAGATGGGGAGGAGGGGCTTCAAGAAACGGGGGTATTCAAACAGAGGGGGCAACCCATTACAACCCATCTGCAAAAAGGTCGGACCCTGGAGGATGTGGAAACAGGGGACGATGGGGTGTTTTCGTGGGAAGAAGGGTTCAAATGTCACCAAGGATTTTGTTTGGATAAGGAATAGACAATCCACGGTGAGGGGTCTTGGGGGAAAGTGGCCCACCACCCAAACGAAAAAGAAAGGCTCGTAGAAAAGGACGAGAAGGGAAACCGATGAGGGGGGACAAGGTATTCGCCAGCAAACAAGGAAGGAATTGGGGAAGCCTTAAAAGGTCATTTGGGATGGCCAGGTGCTGAAAGGGGGGATGAACAGAAATTGGCAGAGGCGAAGGAGATCAAATCGAGGCATGAGGGGAGGAGTGTTTTCCAGTGTTTTAATCTAAAAGCAGCACTAAAAAAGCTAAGAAGGAAGCGATGGGCAGATCGAGGGGGAAGAAACTAGAGGACCGAATCAGGCAAACGGGAAAGAAGGAATCAGGGCACAAATTAAGACGGAATACGCAAAAAACAAAAAAGGAAACACAAATATCAACAAAAAAAAAAAAAAAAAAAAAAGCGTACGTACGAAGGTGCTCAAGTGACCAAGAAAGGACCTTTGGGAAAAAAGGCGCATATCGAGCTCGCAGCAAGGCAAAAAAGCGGGCGACGGAAAACGAAAAAAAGGGTATCGAGCATGCAAAAATAAGGTTAAAAAAACGATAAAGGGAGACACGAGAAAAAAAAGCCCAGCCAATCCTAAGCAGAGAAGATCGGGGGGGAACGCTTAAAGGAGGGGGAAGCCTATCAGACGATACAGGGCTATGCCGCCGGCAAGAAAACGGGGTACAGGAGCTGAGGAACGGAAGCGACTTCAAAAGGAATCTCGATACTACGGGGGCTGCAACCGGGGGTCAAGGCAACAAGGATGGCCAAACTCCCAGAAAAAAAAAACGTTAGTAGCCAGGGGCATCCCCTTCACCATGCAGACCCATGGAGGCCTTGGCTGAAGCGGTTTTCCTCTGCAGCCTGATCAACAAAGGTTATTTGGTCGGTAAGAGGGGGGGTAGGCGATCGCTTGGGTTTGAGCACATGGAAGCACGTAAACATAGTGCGAATGGACGATCAGGTCCGTTGGCAGTTCGGGGTCCGTGAGCGAAGAAACTTAAAAACCTCGCGGCGGTCAAGAAAATCTCTCTCGAGAAGGAAAGCGCACATCTTTAGGAGGTCAGAAGCCTCCGCACTAAGTGAAACAGACTCATACGATGAGAGCGGAGCGGGGGCGCGCTCTTCCCAGTCAGTCTTAGGTTAACGGGCGATGCAGAACAGATAAAGGGACTCTGAGAAAGACGGCGGCGCAACATTCGTGAAAAGAAGACCGAGCGAGACAACTTCAAATGCGGGGGGGGGGGGGTGCTAGGGCAAGTAACCTTATGGACTCGTTTCTGGTGACTGCTAGGGAGGATAGGTGGAGTCTGGGGAAAATCTTGGAGGCACAATAGGGGGCTTTTCACCCCCCATGATACGAGAATGGGTCAGAAAGGAAAGGCACCTGGCTCGAAAAATTCAAGACACAAGGGGCTCGGGTAACGAAGGGAACACTGCGGGCCCGGAGTGATAGCGGGTCAGCCCCTTCAAAAGTATTGCAAACTGCATGAAGACTAGGAATGAAATGACCGGGGGTGTTCGAGGGAAAGGTGCTCCGAAAAACCCAAAACCGAACCAGTCGAAAAGAAAAGAAAGGGGGTGGTCGTTTCCGGCAAAAATTGTTGAAAAACTGTTCTCCAAGATTTCCGGTCAAGGGCGCCGAGGGGGAAGAGGCCGCATTAGTTTAGTCGTAGGGGGGGGGGGGGGCGGTTTTGCAGGGCGGGGTCAGAAAAGTGGGCGACAAACTTTGTCTTAAGATTTGAAGTTCCGACAAGGGCGAAATCCAAAAGCATTGTGTCTGACTCCCTGAGTAGAGTCGTGTCGCAGTAAACGGTGCGAGGTCCAGCAGGAGGGGTTGACGAGATTGTGGGGTAGGACCGCGCAAGTAGCATGACCCTGTGGATAAAAAGAAGAGAGAAAGCCTAAGGGAGTGCGATAAATTCACTGGGTGGCTAAAAACGCCGGGGAACTGAGATTCGAGAGGGTTACAGCTTCGGGGCATCGGAAAAGGTTGGGGAGTTGTAGGTAAATTAGGCAGGAATGAACAAACCGGCGCGGTGCATGGTTAAATAGAGAAGAAGACCGCTGGGAGGTGAGGGTTTCGGAGCGAAAAACCGGGTTAAAAGGTCAGGTAAAAGGGCCAGAATTGGGGTTTCGCAGCGACTTCTGTACCAGACTAGAAAAGCAGGAGAAGTAGGTGAGACTCCTTTGCTAGAGGGAACGGCTTCGAGAGGCGTCGGTCGGTTGTGAAGGTGGTGTCAGAAAATCAGACAGGCGGGCAGAGGTCGTGGCGCCCAAAGTTCCAAGAGGAGGAAAAAAAATGTAACGCTCGTCAGCAATGCTAGCGCAGCAAAAGGTCGCCTGAGGAGACGATTCCAGCTCGTGAGAGGGAGAGGCAAAAACCCAGCACGGGAGGGAGGCAAGACCGCTAAGGTAAGACCGCCTTGTTCGCCGAATTACATTCTATTCGAGGGGGGGAGAGGACCACGAGGGAAAGGAGCATAAACCTTCCAAGAAGATTTCGCTAAATTCCGGGGGGTAAGCAGTTGGTATGCGGTGGGAAAAAAGATTATGATTGAGGAAGGGGGTCCTCGAAGCGCCTCCTTGATGCCGCTTAAGGAGGAAAATCGTGTCGGAGAGGGCCGAGGGGTCCTCTTGAGAGCATAAATCCGAACAACCCCATCGGGCGGAAATGGGGCCAAAAGGAGGAGTCGGGGAAAAGGGGGGGGGGCGGGTATAGAAGCTTCAGCGGGAAAAACTCGCCCTTTAAAATCGAACTACTCCGACTTGACGGGGGAGGCGGAGAGAGTCGGATTGAAGTTATAACTAACCTTTTGGAACATGCTTGTGGGTGGGCGGATACGCGCAGGGACAATCAGAGGAAGGAAATGGGAGCGGAATAACTACTTAAACGTCTCGAGGAAGGCAACAAAAAAAAAAAAGAAAAAAAGTTCGGCTATTTCAGATGAAGGATGTTGGAAGACCCAGGTGTAACACTTCTTCATACCAAAAAGCAGCGCCAGACGAGAAAAAAGGAGAAAGACAAAAGCACAGGCAGAGGGGGATCATTGGCAAAGACCTGCTGTAACACGCGAGAGGGTCCGAGACACTTCTCAGTACGCGTTGGCCACGTCGGGACAGGAAAATAAAGAACCAGACCGAGGACGCAAAAGGAAAAGTGTCTCTTAAAATTTCAGGGAAAAAGAAAAGAGCTCCAAAAAAGAAGATAAAGGATTCCGGTGATAAAAGTAGGAAAGAGGGGGGTACGTTACAAGAAACATCCAAAAAAGAAAAAGGGGGCGCGTGCGGCGCCTTTTAGGGATAATTCGAGTATTCTACAAACGCCGCTAGAAAGAAGGGAGGAGAGAAAGGGAACAAGTTACGGGAAGGACGTAATTCCTGGAGGAGACAAGAGAACAGATGTGTCGGTAAGACCTCCGGTTTGAAAGGTCACAAAAAAAAACAGAGGCGCCAAGGTGGAAAGCACAAGCGAAACTTAAAAAAAAACGTCTCGATGGGCGCGGTCAGATTGCACTGACAGAAAACAAAGTCTGCAGAAGCCGTGCTTCGGGAAGGAAGCCGAGGACGCGCGAGGAAGGGGGAAAGAAAACTAGTCATCAAGTGATTATACGGACCATCTAGCGTGGATAAAAAGGCCGAAACACCAGTTCTAGTCTTCGGAGACCAGCCGGCCAAGCGATCGAAACTGCTTAAGGAAAAAGATCGAGGAGAACACGAAGGAATCAAAGCATAGAGCTAGACCCTAGAAAATGCGCCGTCAATAGAGAGAGCACAACAACAACGGGAGGGGAAAAAAGAGAAAAAGATGAACGGCGCGAGTCGAGGGGAAGGGTCGGGGCGCGATCTATCGCGTTTGGCTGTCCGCGGCGGTGAACGATCCAAAATCGATCTCATGAAAAAGACATGGGGGAGAGACGCAGATAAGGGAAATCTACGAAGAAACGGGTGGTCGTGAGAGGGAAGAGGGGGGCGCCGTGAGGAAGAGATCCCGGCTGAGGGATAATGGGCCAAAAAGCTATCGAGCGCAGCAAAGAAACCGTTCAAAAACGAGGAGGAACGGCGAGGGGGTCAAAGGGAGTGCAATTAAAACGCGCCTATCGATACGTTCTGGAGGGGGGAAGTCGCGACTGGGGGAGAACGCTCACCGTTTATCGGTGGTTGGAAAACCGGCATGTTCCAGACCAAGAGTTCAGAGAAATCTGGCAGAAAGATCGAGGAACTACGAAGAAGTAAAGCGGGCGCGCATACTACTTTAATGGGAGAGGGGGCGGTTTGAGAAGGGGATCGACAAGAGCGGCGCGAAAAAAAGCAGGTAGGATTAAACTGTTGGGGCTGTGTTCGGGAACAGGAAAAGAGAGGAGGGGACTTGAGAGAAGAAGGAGGGGAGGGAAAGAGTCACATTGGACCTCGGGAAGACAGGAAGAGTGCATAGGACTTTTGAGGAGATGCCTTCAGGGCGTCGTATGGAGCAAAAGCTGAAAACTCTGTACAGGAAAGGGGGGCCGGCAATCGAGCGCTGAAGTCGAGAAGCGTCCGAAAATAAGAAAGAAAGAAAAAGATCGTCACCTGGGGCGCAAGAAAGAGACTATTCTGAGGGGGAGAGCTGGGTCATTACACCTTCAAAAAAAAAGGGCCGTCCTCGGGACCACGGGGTGAAACTCAAGCGCGACGGGGCAGTATCAGGGGGGGGGGTACAAAAAGCAAATGATCATGAGCAACTCGAGATCTCGAAAAAAAGAAGTGGGAAACAAGGTAGTCTATAAGGAATCGCTAGGAGAAGAGAAACCCGAAAAGGGAAGATAGAGGAAGCTTCAAGGGCGAGAGGAAGGACGAAAGACACAGAAGCCGATCGCAAAAAATTGAACTCTCTGGTCCGGGGAGGACATCCCTGAGGAGGTTATTTAGCATCGAAAAAAAAAAACTATCGGAAGAGGAAAGGAGAGGAAGCCGAGAGAAAAGGGATAGGAAAAAGAAGCGCAACAAGGAGAGACAAAAAGGCGGAATCATCTCTAACAAGGGAAGGACTACCGGGCTTAATCACAAATAGCGAGAGGAAAAATCGGAGTCATGGCGGGCGAGATCGTCGCGAGAAGAGAAAAAAACGCTAAAAAAGTGATATCGCGAAAGGGGCGTCCTAAGGGGAATGAGGGGCCGTGACGAGATCCGCAATGTTTGAGAAACGAAACATTTCTCAAGAGTAAGAGGGCACGCTCCCGAACCTGGGGGGAAGCTCGCATGGGGCATGAAGAAGAGGGAAAGAGGGGGCACGCGAAGGGGAACCTGTCTCGCAAAAAGCAGCCCGTAAAGTCGGAACATGACTACTAAAGACCACTCCCGAACGCATCTCGAATAGTCATCGCAAAGAGGTTCACAAAAAAAATAATCGCGACTGGGTTTCGGGGGAGGGACCTGGAAAAGTGCCAAGGAAAGAAAAAGAGTGGAAAGGAAACGCGACCTGGACGGTGGGTCGCGCCGAAAAACACGGATGCTTTCAGCAGAGGGAAAATAAACAGAAAGGCACAGGAGGGCGCGGTAACGCACCATGTTCGCGCCATCCCTGCCAGAAAAAAAAGGCGATGAACCCGAGAGGGGGAGCGACTCGAAGAAAATGTACAGAGCAGGCCACCCCCGCGAACTAAGGAAAAGGTAGGAAGTGCAAAAAAAACGAAAGCTGCTGAGCCGGCTACAAGGGGCACTATCAGATTGAAAACAACAATGAGGGCAGCAAACGAAATTCCGGGAGACTCGCCACCAAGGAAGAAACGCTCGATCAAAACATTTCGTCATAGAAAACGGCTTGAAGGACTACCAGTGGAGGATGAATCTCAGACCAAGGAGAGAACCCGGGGGGGAAAAGCCGAAAAACCTCCAGCAAAAAAAAGAAGAACGTCCCTAGTCAAACCGAAGTAAGAAAGGGAAACCGTAAATGAATTTCGAAAATATATAAAACTCAAGAGAAGAACACGAAAACGCCCTCCATGTGTGCAAAGACAGTCTGGGGGGCTGCGATCACGGAGAACAAACGTAAGAAATCATAGGGAAATGTACATTTCGAATCACGGGGGCGCAGGCGGCAAGGGAGAGAGAAAGAAAAACTCCGGAGACGTGTTCGTAAAAAGGGGGACAACCGAAAGGTTAAAGGGGGGAACAGCAGGAGGACCAAAACGCCATCTCCGAATCGAAAAGGAGGGATCAGGCGGGGAAGAAAAAACACGACTTGACAGCTCAAGCATCACTCGAGAAAAGCCAGAACAGGATCGACATCAGGTAATGGAAAAAACCATAGCAAACGAGGCAAACAGGGGGGAGGTCCGCGAGATGGACAAAGTCGATTATGAAGAAAAATAGTTGCTAAGCGGGACGGGGGTCCCGAGAAAGGGGAGAGCTTCTGACTCGCACGGAAGAGAAAAAAAGTAATCTGCCGCCCGCTCAACCTGATCATCATGAGAGGAAAGGAGCCTCTGCTTCACGGGAAAGCAAGAAGGAATGCGAGCGAAGGGGACGGGGAGAGGAGGAGAGAGAAGAGCGCCGCGGAAAAGGAAGGGAAAAGTGACGCTTATATAACCGAATGCATCAACCATCTGGGGAAAATGGGATAGGAAAAATCATGAAGGGAGGATACTGGATGACATGGGGGAGGACAAAACAGAAAAGGCGATCAGACTACCTAAAAACTCAAGGAAGACGGGGAGAATGGGGCGAAAAGATGAAAAAGCAGGCAGAAAAAAGGACCGGCTAAAACATGGTGGTGCATTTGGAAACACACGAAGGCTAAAAACCAGGGAAAGGGCATAGGAAGGGAACGTGCCGGGGCCGAAGAAGGGAAATCGGGAAGATGACTTGGGGTCGCGGCGCTAAGCGTCAACAGGAGGGATGGGGATTTCCTTTCGTCGGTCTGTAAGATCTTTGCGACGGCTAGGACATGAGCCGTGCACACAAGAGAGAGAGGGTCAGCCTCGAGGAGGCGCCTTTCGTAGCGTGGTCAACTCGATGAGGAAAAGGAGGGCTTCGCACTGATCAGAGGATAACCTTATTATTCGTTTCTGGGCGCCGCGTTTTGCAGGCTTGACGGGCGCGACCGAGAAGGGAAAGACGGGGAACAATGCGAGGCCCAAGGGAAAAGAGAAAGGAGGGAAAGGAGAGAGACTTACGAATTGGGGTGAGAGGGTTGGGGTGGACCTGGGGTTGTTAAACGTAGGCGTATAAATAAGTCGAAATTGAGCTTTAGAAAAGGGAACGAGTTGAGGCCGGTCGCTAGAGCAAGGAACCTCGATCGCAAAAAAAGCGAGGGGAAGTTCGCGTTGACCAGGGGGGATCGCCTAGAGTTTCACAAAAAAGGATACCCCTCAATCAAAACTTCCTTTACAGGACGATGAATGACAGAGCATCGCGGGGGAAAGAAAGGGTTCATGAATAGCCATAAGAATGACGGGGGGGGAAAATAAAAAACGGGGCCTTAGGGGTCTGAGAAGGAAACTCCTCTGTGGAAAAGCAGGCATATAAGAGAAGCTTTGGAGACTAAACAAGGGGTCGGCTAAACTAAACAACACACTCAGTGGAGGTAAGAAGTCAACCTGAAACAAACGGACATTGGGTGACATCAGCAACGAAGGGGAAAAGACCACAACACACAGTCCTTTGGTTTGGGCGGATGAAGGGGGACAACAGAATCAAGGTGGATACGGAAAAATTCCGGGGCAGAGCGTGGCTACTGTGAAGATGGGAAAGTAGGGGGAAGAAAAACATAAAGCTGTCCAGAAAGGGGACCCATCTTCCGCCGCCTTCAAAAAAAAAGGGGCGGGCTCCGAAAAAGGTACGCAAGTGCGCGATCAACAAAAGACCACGAAAGAAAACCCACAAGGCAAGAAGAAGGCGGAGGGAGACCACACGGGGAGAAGTATCGGAAGGTTAACCCCCCAGCCAGATCCCAAAGGCAAAATGAAGGGAAGATGGTTCAAAGGTGACCAGAAAGGACACGAAGAAAGACAAAGAAAAAAGACTCAAGGGCCACAAAGTGGGGGGAGTGAAAGTAGGGGGCTTCATAATGCCGGGGGAAGTGTCATTGGCTCAAGGCTCCCTGGAATAACGTCAAAAAAACGAGGATCTACATGAGTGATCACATTGACATCGGTTAAAAAAGGAAAGAGGACAAAGGGATCCTTTTTGGATCGGGGAAAGGGGGGGGTGTCCTCAAAAGGACTTTTTCTTGAACATCATTGTTGGAAGAAATTCCTGGTAAACGAAAAAGTGAGAAAACCAGGAGCATGAGACACCCGGAACAAAGGTATGCTTGGCAGACACGGATCCTCCGAAAGAGGTGCAGGAAAAAAAGAGAAAGAGCGATACGACACATGCGGGATCAGGCAGAATAGTGAAAAGGACGACTGTTCACAGGAATTGATCGCCAAGATTGCCTGTTAAGAAGCGCGGGGGGGGGGGGAAGGAGGACAAACGCTGAGGGCCCGTATTGCTACCACAAAAAAAACCGGAAGACGCCCAAAGCTTGAAGAGGATAAATACTTTAGCCTCTGTACCTGAAAAAAATCAAGAGGGTGGAACTTTGACTGGAGCCAAGTCGATAACCATAAACAACCATCCGCCTTGCGGAGGGGCTGCCAAGACCCGTACAGTGGGGATCGGAAGATTCTGGGCTTTCCCAAAGAGGACAGGACGGGACTGAAGGAATACTTGACCTCGGCTGCATAGCCAAAGGCAGGGAGGACCAGAAATAAACTCGGGGGGGGGACATTGCGCATCGTCCACAAAGGAGAGCAAAAGAGTCATTTGTGAGGAGTGAGGAACGCGAAGCCTTGGGGGAAAAAAGGTTTAAGAGTTATGGGAAAGCCAAGTCTTCAGAACCTCAGAACTCTAGAAAAAAAACAACAACGGGAGGAGAAAAGGAGAGGGAGCGGCTAAAGAAAGGGGCGGTCTCAATCCGGAACGGGGGGGAAAGTTTAAAAAAGGAGACCGTTAAAACTCCTCCAGATGAAAGTGACTACAGAAAGTGGGAGTATGTGACTGACAAAACCGATTTCGATAGGTCAGGAGGAAAGGCAAAATGCGGGACTAGGACAGCCGTGCAAAGAGGAATACGGCGAAAAAGTATATGAAAAGACTGGGGGGGAACCGCAACTACTACAAAGGCTATACGGGAGGGATGCCAGAAACTAGCGGGCAAGGTGAGAAAGGGAGAGGACAGTGGGGAGGGAAAAACAGTTCCACAAGACTGAAAATTTTTGGGTGGGGTAACAGACAACAAAAGGAGGAAAAGAGGCTAAAGTTCAAGGGTAGTATAGCCTAAGAAGCGGTGCGCGGTCTGAGTCTTTTTGGGATCAGCACATACGGTCAAACGAGGGTTGGGAGAATGAAATCGATGATTATTGACACAAGATCTGGGTGAGAAAGAAGGGGGCGCGGATGGAAAAGGCACAAAGAGGTAAAGGAAAGATCCCTAACTCATTTTTGGTCAGTATAATAGGAAGCTTAGTGTGTTGGAGGGAAAAAAAAAGGTCCGCAGGATAGAGGAATGGCACTGCAAAGCACTAAAGGTTGGTGGGACAGGGGGTCAGATGAATCTGTTGCAGCAAGGACGCGTGGACAAAGGGGCACTTCACAAACAGATGTACTAAAAAGAAGTGAAGAGAAAAAAAAAAGTGACGATCAAAAAGGGAAGGAAGGCGGGAAGAAGAGGTTTAACAGCTTTCCACGGGTAAAAGCCCGAAGAATTTAAAAGATCTGTGCCTGTCAGTGCCAGGCAAAGGGGGGAGGTGGAAAATAGGGCAACGGCAGACAAGGAAGGACGAAGGGACAGGCAACGAAACCATGGGTGGACCGGGGGAATTAGGCGGAGGCCGAAAAAGAACTGATTTTTCAAGTAAAAACGATTCAGGAAGGTTTGCAGCTGGATAGGGGGCTTTTGGGTACACTAGGGAGACCCGTATTAGGGCAGACGCGTCATCGTCTGCGCGTTTTTGTAAAAAGGGGGGAGTGACTCTGCAAGAGGCGGACCTTCTTAATCTAGTCGCATCGTGTCATAGGGGGGGAGTTAGAGGGGGCTGGGCTGGACACTTTTATGGGTATCCAGACGGTAGCCAACAGAGGACCAGTAGCCACGCCCTCTGCAACAGGCATGGTAGGAGACCATTGGGAATTTTTTCGCAAAATAAGAAGAAGAAGAATGTGGGGGGGGTCTTTGACGACAAAGGGGGAAGATTTAAACAAGGTAAGGGGGGTTAGCAAGAAAGGAGTAGGAAAAGAAAACGGGGGGATGGGGGTAGGGACCGAAACCACGGGGAGGAGAAAAAGCCATTTCTCTGATAGGAAGGCCGAGCTGCCACAGAGGAAGTGAAGAGGAGTAACGACCCACGAAGCAATGTGGGTCATCCAACTTAGGCAGGAAGGGAAATTGGGGGGTCATGAACAGAAAGGGGGGGGGGAACACGGAGAGGCGGCAGGGGATGCTGTCATCAGGAAGGGGGCATGAGGGGAGGAGGTAGTGTACAGTGGGTTGAAAACTGGGTCGCATCAAATGGCAAAGAAAAAAAGGAAGATTTTGCAGAGAGGAGGAAGTCGAGGAGAGCGAAGGACGACGCCGGGCAAAGGAGGAATGAGAATGCGAAAGCATGGAACGAGACCAAAGGACGCGGAAAAAACAAATGAACAAAAAAACGAATCAAAAAAATCGGAAGTAAGAAGATGGCTCTCGTGGGGGACCAATGGTGGAAGCGGGCTGCATTTGTGTTAACCCAACCGGCGGTCAAGATCGAGGGAGAGAAAAGAGTCAAAACGAGGCTACCAGAAAAGGTACTCACCTAGGGATAGATGGGGCAGGAGAGAAGACGGGAGTCTCCGCCAGCGAGAAAAAATAAAACGCAAAAGTCGAGAAACCAAACTTACCGGAAAACAAGATTCCGAAAGAGGTGTCACGGCTTCGGAAGGGAGCAGAGAAAAAGATATAAAGGTATATCGAAATGGCGGCAAGACTAGAACGATGTGTAGCCCTAGAGAAAAGCGCCTTCGACTGCCAAGCATCGCGTGACCCTACTGCGAACCTGCACTTCAAAAAAATGAAATTCGCACCCAGGAGTCGAGTAGAGCGGGGAAACAACCCTGACCCAGGGCAGAGCCCGGCTAAGTTTGTCGCCAAGGCTTGGTTTCACTCTTCTTCCAGGAGTCCCCTGTAGCGTAGATTTGGGGGGATAGAAACTTTGAAAAGTGTTTGTCGCAAACAGGGTGAAGCACGTATTCAAGGCAGAACGAAGTGTCGATATTCCTCACGAGGTGGGGGGGAGGTACTGGGGAACGGCGGGATACCCGCGGGAAAACCCCGCGCGGGCCGCGGCGCGTCTGCGTTCGATACAGCTAAGACAGCGTCGCATCAGGGAGGGAGCAAAGATCCGAGATGCAGGAGTCTCAAGTATGATCGGCGACGGGCTCCAGCGTAATCTAAATTATTCAAAAGAGGGACATAAGACAGACGAAAAAGGGGGAAAACGATGTCCCCGCGGCGCAAAAGAGGCAGGTAATAAGACTGGTGCGCTCGGAGGACTACCTGGCGGAACCAAGGAGGGGGGTGCTCTTAAAAGGAACCTCTTTACCTTTCTTTAAATGAAGGCGTTAAGGGATGAGGGGATCTGGCAAAGCTGGGGGGATGCGCAAGTAGAGCGCTTTCCCTGATAAGGAGATGGTCGCGGAGGGGGGCGTCGATGCTAAGAACAAGTGCAGACCGGAAGGGACTCGTTGAAAGAAAAACAAGGCAGGGGAGAGGGGAGAGTCTCAAGGACCTGGACGGCAAATGCCGGGCCCGAAATGACGAAAGGGTTAGTGGATGCGGGTGTTCGCGTTTTAAGAAAGCAAAAGAACCTACCGAGTCGGAACATCGCATGGATTGTAAGGGTCCGGCGAGGTGAGTTTTGGCTCTATTCGCAAGCGGGAAGGGTCTCGCCCGGAGGTTGAATATGCGCATTAGGTGAAAATCTTAGGTGAAATGGAGGTGGGGAAAAAACGTCTCCAAGGGTGTCCGCGAACAGTGGGCTGCCATGGGCAATTAGAAAAAAAAAGTCTACTACCCGCAATGGGGTGATAGGACGAAAGGAATGAGCTCGGTCGGTCGGTGGCGTGAGCCGAATGCGTTTGCAAAAACTAGGTTGGTAGAAGAGGAATAGCGCAATTGGTATAGCGAAAGAGCGGTGCAAGAGAACGGTAAAGCAAGGATTTGGAGCCTGTTAAACGGGGAGGGGGGGGGGGGAGCCTGTACTAGTGAATTAGAAAAGGCGTTGAAAAGAGACGGGCATCGCCAGGGTTGGGGGAAGGTGTATGTACAGATGTGACACTCACCCGCCGACTGAGAGAGGGGACGGGGGGGGAGGGAGTAGTTGCATCGGACTAAAGCAAATCCGCGTGAACGGTCGTTGTTCGACGAAAAAATCCAAACGTAAACGGAAGAAGTGGTGGTCTCGGCGGCGGCACTTGCCAGGAAATCTAAACGTCTCGATGAAACTGGGGGGGAGCTGGTGGATAGGACGCTTCGAGCTGCGATAGGATTGTAGGGATAAGTAAAAAATGGGTCAAAGGGCCTAGGTTCTGCGAGAAAGGTCAGCATAGTGCTTCGAAGGTACGGAGAGGCATGCAATGCGAACCTAAACTGGTCAAACCAGGGGCGCCGGAACGCAAACTGCAGTATAAATAACTTCAAGGAAACCACGCGAAGCGATCGGGCAACGTCCAGTCGAAATGACACCCCCCTCCTTGGTAGAATAAGAAAAAAAGGTGCTTCGCGTTGTGGGATCGCCCTCCGCGAGAATCTCGCCACTGCCAAATGAATATTGGGAAAAAAAGAAACTCGCTCCGTTGAAAGCGGGGAGGAACTTAGGGGGGGATATTAGATTGATCAAGGTCCCATAGAAGAGAAAGACTTATTTCCGCTTCGTATGCAAGAGTCGGGGCGAATCCAGGGGAGAGTTAATTTCCGATTCCCGATCGAAGTATGGACACAAGAAAAGCAAGGGGGCGAAATAAACCGGCAGCGAGTGAAAGGGGTTGGGGTAGAAAAAACGTGGCTTCATAGGGGTCTAGGAGCAACTTTAAGCATCGCTATAATCTAACTATCGTTGCGGGTTGGAGAGGGGACAGAGAGGAATTCAGGGAGGTGACAAACGGAAAAAAAACGAGTTTGTTGGTCGGAGAGCGCCTGGATCAGAGTGGACGGGGGTCTGGAAAAAAGACGCGTGATATAAAACGAACTGAACCGTCGCGGTAGGTTTCCATGGTCAAAAACAAAAAAACAGAAAAACAAGGCGGCTATTTCGAGGCCAAGGAGGGGTTGCGAAAAGGTGGAAGGAAAACGCTTCGAAAGAAGAAGAGGCGCACACGAATGATCCCAGTTTAACCTCTGAGAATTCCGGACGGAGCAGGGTCGAAAGCCACGTACTGAGGAAGGGAATCGCGAGATGGTCAAAGAGCCACTGCTACCAAAACGGTACAGTGGAAATGACGGATGGAAAAACGACCGCGCATCAAAAAAACGCAAGGGAAAAGGACCTTTCTGGCGCTCGAGGTCGGAAAAAAAAAAAACTGAGCAAAAGAACGACATGACCCGATTCTGATCCAAGGCTATCACGAGAAGTGTAGGGAACGCCGGAAAAACACCGCCCAACAGGATCCACGGCGGCGGTAGGTAAAAAAAAAAGCGCGCTCTTCGAGTTCTAATCTTCAGAAAACGACGATCGCCATAAAGTAACAGGACGGACGAAAAGCGTTAAGTAGCGTGGAGGAGGGGGAGAAAAACAAGATCGCGATAAAAAAACACCGCGTTTGGGCAAGTAACATCATTTGGAAAAAACGTCACGAGAAAACGGGCGCGCCGGGTTAATTCCTCACCCGCGAAAATGCAAGAAAAACGTAGCGATAGGCGCGGTTGCCAGGGGGTTGGTGCACGGGGGAAACGGTGAAAAAAAACATCAAGCAAACGCGAATTCGCGTGCGGTGAACGAAACGCGGCGGGAGAGATTCAGAAGTGTGGGGACCTATAGATCCAGGGCTTCCTCGAAAAAATCGAGGGCGCGTTCCTCCCGGATTCAAAAAACGTAAAAACCCGTTCTCTGGGGCGGATGCGCAAAGGGCCCGATCAAATTCTAAAAGGATCGAGGAGCAGCACCTCCCGAGGAAGCCCGCCATATATAAACAATACCCTGCGATATGCGACGTCATA
>Ga0179593_1340188_pt1 | contig 18358 bp, 23 predicted proteins | sample CZODoug2_1_08_16_FD_185931 | JGI IMG/M metagenome (GOLD analysis project Ga0179593, IMG submission 185931) | Vadose zone soil fungal communities from Angelo Coast Range Reserve, California, USA - CZODoug2_1_08_16fungal (PacBio error correction) | ecosystem: Environmental > Terrestrial > Soil >...
GGATCCAGTGGGAGAATACGGAGATGAGATATCTAAAGGGAGGGGAAAAGGAACCGGGCGGGGGAAAGAGAGATAAAAAGAAACGGGGCGTAAAGGTTCACACCCTGTTCAAAAGAAAATAACATAGATATCTAAGGAAAGACCGAGGAAGAGAAAAAAAAAATGATTTCGGTAAAAAAGACGAGGAATTACGAAAAAGGTAGGCAAGGCGGAAAGAAATCTAAGCACAACTCCTTAAAGGGTCGGGCAGGAAACGGGAGCGAGAAGAGAAACCTCACGAAACAGGGCAAGCAGTCGCAGGGGGCACCAAGTGATGTCCGCGTAACAGCCACAAGGCCTGTGTCACAGCCTGAAACTAAACACTCAAAAGTGGAGGACACAAGTTGCGGCTCGGGCAAACGACACCGATGAAAATGGGGGGAGAAGGAAGTGCTACGAAACGAAGGCACCTTCGACATCGTTTCAACCGACGTTACTATCTTCTTCACAAGGGAAATGAAGTTGACGAAAAACGAAAAAAGCGCAAGGAACAAAACCAGGAAAACTGGGAAGGAGGAAAAACGGGAAGGGAGGTACAGCAAACATGTGGAAATTGCTGATTTGAGGTAGAAATAAGGTGCGGACAAATGAGAGAAACGCTCCAAAAATAAATTTTGGATGAAGCCAAGGGGGCTGGGGAAGTGGGGAACTTCTAAAAACACATGCGTAAACTTAAACAAAGCCAACGATTTGCACGAGGTATAGAACTATAAAACCCGTACAAAAATGTTTCGCAAGATCGAGAGGCGAAAGCAAATGGAAGCGCGGAAAGAATGAAAAAAAAAAACACGCAAACAGGTGCAAAAGGAGAAACGGAAGAAAGGGGGGCAGCAAAAGACGCAACTCAACCAGAAAGGGAGGAAGCTGGAACGACCGAGACAACCAAGAAACAGGGAAAGAGAGGGACAATCCAACAACTCGCACCTATAAACGGAGAAAAAGAAGGGAAAGGAAATGGGCCGGGACCTTAGCGCATGAAAAGAAAATTCGGAAAACAGCATATCCCGTAACAGATCCCTCAACAGGAAACAGCAAACAGCAAACTGTGCGAGTAGTAAAACAAGAAGGCAAGGGGAAAACCGAAGAAAAGGCTCCCAAAAATCAGCCAACACTTGGTCAACAACACCGAACACCAAACGAGATTGGAAAGAAGATCATGCAATTGCAGGAGAGAACAGGGAACCTGCATTGGGCCACCCGCAAATTCTCCGAAGGTGGTGGAAAGAACGCGTAAGATCGACGGTCAGCACATCTGAAACAGAATGGTGACAGGAAGGATCTAGAAGGAAAGGAATTCTCAACTAAGGGCCTGGGGAAAGAAAAGTAGAGAAAAAAGGCGGCCGAGGAGGGAAGAACAGTTGTGACCCACGCAAAATGCAAAGGGAAATCCTGACAAAGGAGGGGAGAAAGACCAAACTGAACAGTGTTGCGGGGGGTGACTTCCCCCGAACCTCATGATGAAATCTGGAGACGAGTCCACCATCTACCGGTCCAACCAAAAAAACGGCGACTGGAGAAACGAAGACGGTTCAAGAAAGGAGTTGCAAGGAGGGCAAATGTTTCACGTATACGGAACGCGTTCCACCCGCGGGCGAGCAAAGGCACGTCTTTGACAGCAACGCGAAAAACCTTTTACAAGCAAACAGAGACAGCGTTCAGCCTGTGTGGGAAAACTCCCATTGCACACCCCAGGAATCCCGGATGATGGAACAAGAGGCAGACGAAACCAGAACAGTGTCGATACAGCCTGGGGAGAATAGTACCAAAAGAGAGACACAGGCCGAGATCAAAAAAGAAAGAAAGAAAACGCAGACCGGAATGAAAGAAGCACCCAGTCGAAGATCTTCACTCGAATAAAGAGACGGAGTTGAAAAAAAAAATCGGAAAATCCTCTAAAGAGAATAAAAAACAAACACGAGGAAGAAAAAATAGATATCTGTTCGTGAAGGAAGTAAGGTGACAAGCGCCAGCTTGGGCCAGCCTTCGCACGGCGCTTGTAGAACGGAGAATGTAGATGAATCAAACGCCCGGTCGGCGTCGATACTTCTTACCCACCGAGAACGGAGGAACCAAATAAATCAAACGAGGGGACATGGAAAAATAAGGAGGGTGTTGCAGCATGGCTTCCACAGGGACTCGGGCAAGCAGGGGGATCGAAAAAACGAAGGCTTACACAAGAAGGCAAAGCAGAAAAACTAATGAAGCAAGAAAGGGGAGGACGGGTCCCCATATCACAAATCCAGGGAAGATGACACCCTCAGGAAGGAAGTCACGGCTACAGGAACAAAAAAAAAAAAAAATAAACAAAAAAAAAAAAAAAAAAAAGACGGCTGAATTGTGGTAGTCTTTGTGCGCAAACCAATAGTGGCGTCAATGAAAATTCGGTAAAGTCCGGGCCTCAAATGGTAGTGAAGAAAAAGAATTCAACAAACGATTGTGTCCGGAGGGGAGAGACATGGGGGAGACGGCTCCGACCGGGGGGGGGGGGGGGGGGGGGGGGGGGGGGGCTAAAACTGTTAGCCGAAAAAAACGCGGAGAACTGGAGGTAGGTCGCCCAGGAAATGTCGGCGCCAGGTTGAAGGCGCGAGAGAAAAAAGCGCACGGGATGAGCATCCAGACGAGGTGGAGAACCATCGATCCCGCACCGCGTCCGTCCAACTCGCATCGTTGGGAGGGAAACCAAAGCGACTAAGAGAGATCAACCGCTGAAAAATAGAGCCGTCAAAAGAGAGGAGATGCTGAGAAAGGACAGGCCAGGAAAAAAGGAAAAACAGGTAGTGGCGGAAAGGACACAAAGTCACTTGTGCCAGCAATCGCATCCAGGGAAAATGTGGGACGACCGAGAGTAGAGGAAAAAATAAAGGATCTGAGAAGGTCACGCCGAATGGAACGGTTGGTCGTTTCGAAGGCGGGAACAGCAGCCGGAAAGGGATCGCGTAAGAAAAAGGGACAAAAGGGAATTGGCAAGATAGACGCAGGGGTAAAGTCAGGTGGGAAAGGTCCCAGAACCTTAAATATACGAAGTGGAAGCCAAGGTCGGTCAGTCGAACGGTGAAAAGGGAAACGAGTCAAGACGCAAAATGTAGAATATGAAGCCTCCAAAAACAAAGAATCGTCGACTCGAACAGCCCGGGGTGAGAGTCAGTGCCTTAGGCCATCTGGTGAAGACGACTGGTGAGACGAGATGCCATGGGGAAGTGTGTACCTACAAAAAAGAACCGCTTGTTCAATACGCGTGGTGGACACGTTAAAGTAATTCGGCAAAACCGACCAGAGGAAAGTGATGCAAATCCAAGAAAAAGCAAAGGTGCGCGACGAAAATCCAAAACCATGATGGGAGAGCGCAAGAGTTTTTTTCCCTGCGAGTCGGGAGGAAGTGGAAACTCATAGGACCTTATGGAAAAGAGAGGCCACAAGGGGACCATGTGCAGCGTACAGATACTGACAAAAGCGAAAAAAGCAAAAGGGTCAGCTTGAACCGGCTAAAGGGGCACGTTGGACCTTGAAACAGGGTTAGCCTGGATGGAACAGCCGCAGGAAGGGGGAGGAGAGAAAAAGTTGCAGAACGAAAAGCGGACACCTTGGGCGGAGCCGAACCGGGGGAAAAGAACTGACGGTCACTGCGCATTATCAGTCGCTGTACACTTAGGCAAGAGAGGGACGAAAAGGAGAAAGGAAAAAAAGTCAACCTGTAGGAACCGTGCGAAGGGGAGTGGATTGAATACGGGTATGAAAGGCCAGGTTTCAGGTGGATGAAACCTAAGGCTGTCTCAGAACAACAACAAGGATCGATGAAAATAAACCCAAAGTGGTCCATCAGAAGGGAAAATTCGGAAGAGACGAGGTAAAAGAAACTATGCCGAGTCAGTCAAGAGAGAATCCTGAAAAAAAACGGCGAATCTTGCTACAGTACAGCTACCTTCGCAGATGTGCACAGTTTAAAAAGAAGAGCGGGCCCGGAGCGGAAAGAACGCCAAAGAGGCGCGGAAAGGTGAGAGAACCAAGAGGTCAGCTGATACAAAAAACCAAGAGTGTTCAGCCGTCCAAAAGCCCTGCTAATGCGATAAAACGCTGTGAGCGGGGAGATAAAAAAAAGAGGAAAAAGCGGGTTGACTTGTTCTAAACACTACAGAAAGAACAAGGAGACATCGACAAAAAGCAAGAATCACTTATCAAGGATCGATGAATGTCAGCAGTTCATCTCTCCAAAAGGAACAATCGAAAGACCAACGAAAGCAGGGAAAAAAAGAGGGAAAGAAAAAGAAGAAAACAAGGACCTGGATAAAAGAGGAAGAAGCGGACTAAGAGGAAATACAGCTCCTCCCAATAAAATTGGATCACGCAAACGGCGGGGTGAAGAACAAAAAAGAAACGGGGAACGCATCGCGTGCTAACCAAGGCAGAGCCGCAGAAGCAGGACCAAGAAGATCACAACCAAGTGACTGTTTCAGTCATCGAATGGGGCACGCACCATCTTTAGGACACAGAATACAAAGTGTCGCGAGACTGCAAGCCCGTTCAAACCTTCTACCCAAGAAAGTGTGGCCCGCAAGTAGGACATAAAAAAGAGGAGCCTACGAAGGAAACGCAAAAAAATAAAAAACAAGAGATCGGAGAAAAGCCTTCCGCCAACAAAAAGGTCCCTTTTTGGAATCGTGAGAAGAGAAGAAACTGGGAAAGGGCCTCTGTGGACCAAGAATACGCAAACCACTCGAGATTTAACTCAAGAAGTGGAAACCGGGAAAACGGCCAACAGCTACAACAAGTACGGGGGCAGAGGGGAAAAAAGAAGCAACGGGACCTGGAAAACAAAGGGCTTCCTCTAGCAGGAAAGTTGACAAACACCACAAGGGAGCAGGAAGGAAGAGAACATACGTCGATAGAGGGACGACGTTTGGCAACTAAAGCGTGGTCCACGGAGGGGGGGTGGGGGAGAACAGAACCGCAGGGACGTTCATCAAGGGCGACAAAAAATGACGAGGGGCCGAAGCCCCGGCTCAAACCTTCAGTAGGCGAAAAGGGGAAAAATAAACACAGTCAGGAGTCACGAATCGCAGAAATGGCCAAACCATGGACAAACGAGCCATCTGGCGTCGATCACCTACCGGAAATCACCGGTAGAGGAATGAGACCACCAAGGAAAAGTGGAAAGAAGGTGAGACACTACACAAGATTTCTTGAAAAAAAAAAAAATGCGCAAGCCACCAGAGAACGTGTAAAAAACATACAGACATCTGGTTCAAGAAAACAAGGGAAGGGGGATCGAAAAATATATCCGGGCCATGGGAGAAACTATCCTGAACAAAGTAAGAGGGCAGCGGCCACGCTCTTCGAGGGTGGACGCCGGGAAAAAAAAACGGTTAACAATCCACTGCTTCCAGCGGGATCCGGTGTGGACAGGGAATTGGGAACGCCACGCCAGACCAGGGATCCATGGCACCAGGTAAAAAAAGGGTCACCGCCATGGAGAGTAAAGACGGAGAGATGATGGGAAAATAGGGCGTGCCAGTCAAAGAGATCAAGCACGGCAAGAAAAATTCCGAAATCTGGGACGAAGTCATCCGACCCAAAGGATAAGTTACGGACAAAAGTCAAGTAGGAAGCAAGCAACGAGCGCTCAGCACAACTTCGATGAAAAGAGAAGAGTCGGGCGACGCCGATTGAATGAAGGAACACTTCCGGGTGGCGCAGAGACCTTCAACCAATCGAGGGAAAAAAAATTGAAGCCCATTGACCGGATGGATAAGGGGTGATAGGCAAGAGCGCTAACGCTGTCCTGAGGCCTAGCCGGAAAGCTACACCGTACCAAGGGAAAAACGTCAAGCTCCGGGATTATGTCTGGGGAGGCAGGTACGAAACACAAGAAAAGGGGGAGGCCGAGCAATGGGGAGAGGCGGTTCTCAGAGGGTCCAACCTCGAAAAAGAAGGCAGCAACTCAACGCAGGCGTTCGTGAAAAAAATGCAAACGATATACAGCAATCATCAGGAGAAAAAATTAAAAGGCATGCCGACGACAGAAGACAGGGGGGGAAAGGGGGGGGGGCAGGTCGCGTAAATCGCGACAAAACAGTGGGTCCTTGACACTTGGTGTAGGTACAGGCACCCCAAGGAAGAAAAAGGTTAGTTTTAATGTCATCATCAGAAAGAGTGAAGGACTTGAGCGACGATAGGAGCCGTCCTCCAGGAAAGGGGGGGAGGGGGGGGGGGGGGGGGTTTTTTTAGAGCCCGCCGCTGACCGCCCTGGGGGAAGTCAGGTCGCCCCGGCTGTACCAGGGGCGCAATACTGGAAGGCGCAAGAAAGCTCAGCCATCGGAGGTTGAAAAAAGAGGGGGTGAGAGAAAGCCGCGTCGTCCAAAATCGCAGGGAACGCAGAAAACGGAATGGAACCAATCTCGGGGCAAGAAACGTGCAGACAGGATGAAAAAGGCAAATAAAAGCCGCGGGGGGGGGCAGACCGAGAGCGGTCCTACCGAAGTCTACGCGTACAAAGGGGAAGCAAATTGTGAACCTGCAACTCAGGGCAGGGGGAGTGTGAAGGACGCTTGACCGGATCCATAAGGGATGGAAAAAACCGAACAGGCAACGGTGTGCGTCGGGGGCAAAAGTACCCTTCCAACAAAAACCGGCCCGGGCTACGACGTCCCAGATGGTTTTGAAGTCCTGGCTCAGATCTAGGGGGGGAACTGGTGAGTAAACGTCCCACAGCGACGAGGGTTAGTGACAATAGCCCAACTTTGTTAAAGGTCGCAGAAACGGCCGTGACGCGCTCGGGGACCTGTGAGCGGCATCTATCGGAAAAAAGGGTATACAGAAAACCGCTCTATAGGAAGGAACAGGCCAGGGGAGAGTTCTGAGGGCCAAGCTGTCGGCCCGTCAAGGGGGGAAGAACTATGTTCCAGGGAGAGTTGTACTACACCCACAGAGGGAAGCGGCTGTGAACCACAGTGGGTGTGGGACTGAATTTTCATGGGAGGAAAACACCGCGGAAGGCAGACTGTGTGCCGACGCAGTGTCCCAGATCAAAAAGATGAAAGGAGCAGAGGGTTGTCAAAAAAAAAGCGGCTATCGGGGAAGGGGACGTCACGCTGGAGGAAAGATCAAGGGATGGCAGGGTCGAAGTGAGGGCATAGAACTCAAGCGAACCCAAGAAAAAGGGGAGGCTTCCCAGACCCAAGGGAAGTGGACTGCAAAGCCTTGTAGGGGGCAACGGAGGAACAACGCGCAGGGGTCCAGGAAGTCTCGAAAGGACGTCGCCAGCTTGGCCCCTGAAAAGGAGAATGAAAAGACGGATCCGATCTCGTTCAAGACCGACACAGATGACTCATAAAAACAGAGATCTGTAAGCCCGCAGTAAGGAATGCAAAATCCAGGCAGCATGAAGGGTCGTGAGGGCTAGATATCAGGTCAATCATCTCCGTTGCTGGGAAGGAAAAATCAGATCAAAAAAAAAAAACAACGAGGAAAAGGAAAGAAGGATCATAAGGAAGAGATAGAAAGCGGAAGTCCAAAACAAAAAAACGAAGAAGGAAAGACAGCGAAAAGGATCATACTCGGCCCGGGCGGCCCGCATATTGCAGACATAAAAGAAGAAAAATTGCGCGTGGAAAAAAGAGGGCCCGGGGCGCACCAGTCAGAGGCGCCACGTGCAGTTACGAAGGACACCCTGAGGGAAAGAAAAGACCAAAGGGCCAGGACCTCCACTACCCTCAACGGTGGAGGAGACCACCGGACCAGGGGGAGGGGGAACACCCAAAACAATGGCGACTTAAGGGTGCGCCTCTCACAAGAAGGCAACTTCGATATCGAAAAACGGAAATCGTTCCATCAAGAAAAGAAAATGAAGTGAGCCACTTCCCCAAAAGAACGGCTGAAACAACGGAAGACCCGACATGCATGGACGTCTAAAATGTCCGCCGGGGGAAAAATGGGACACTATGATGGGACCGCAAAAGCGGGCGGCCATGACGACTCCGGGATCCCCAGTAAAGTGGATCAAAAAGAAGGAGGAAAGGGAGTGACCCTGGTATCCACTCCTCCCCACCAGACTCGGGGAGTTCTGCACAAATGGAAGCAGACCTAGGCAAAGGGTCGATACGGAAGAAACCCTGGACCTTCGTCGTCGGGTGAGACGAAAGAGGGATCATCCATACGCTGAAGTGAAGAAATCATGAAACAAAAACGAGAGGGAACCGGGTTGCAAACGGACTAAATAAAGCGGAAAACCCTCTTCTATGTAGGGGGCCGCTACGCTGAAAAAAACCCGACGGGCAAAAACAACCGGGGAAGCGAACAGCCAAGCAAGAGAAACAACCTCTTCCTACCAATAGAGCCAGGACAGGGGAAGGCGTGGACTTCGGCTCAATATGTCCGACCACCGTCTGAGTAACTAAAACGAAGAGCCCAGGAAAAGCTTCCGGTCACCGACACGCTCATCAGAAGTGCAGAAAAAAACGTGACCTGACCCCAGCAGACCCATGGCTGCCCGCCGCCGAAACGGGGAGCAACGACAAACCCTAAGGAGGGATGAAAACGAAGCGAGAATGAGCACGGCACGAAGGACTTGGCCATGCCCGCAAATGGGCCCTCGAGGTGTGGGAAGAGGAGGGACGGGATCGAGTTCAAAATCGAGCTTCCGATGGGGGCCGAACCCCGTGGATCAAGAACCGTCAGTACTGGAGCAAGAGGGGGAAAAAGACCTGGAAATATCGGACAACAGGGACTCGTCAAAATTCCCCCAGCCAGGAAGTCGCCAGCACGCCGCATTCCACTCACTCGGTGAGACAGGAATAAACACTAAACAGTGGGTGAGAAGACGGGAAAACTAAAAGAGGAGGAAGGAGAAAGAAGGCGTTGGAAGAAAAAACAGAAGCCACCATTCACTCCGCAGAATGGTCGTGAAGAAAGGGGATCGGGGAAAACCCGTCAAAGTTAGGTGACGGGGCAAGGTAAAAAAGTAGAACCTGAACGCTAGTCCGCGAAAAAGCAAGGCGTCGCTGGAGGCGCCTAAGAAGCAACGCGATTCTGCAGATCCATCGTGACCCCGAGGAAAAACCCATGGGAAGGTCAATGTTCACAAAAGGAACAAGTTTCAACGATGTCGGAAATGGTCAACAGGAAGGGGTAGAGACTTGTCTAGACCTACACACAATGGGCGCAGTGGCCGGGCCACGCGTCCCGAAGGAGATGAAACGCCCGAAGAGGGCGTCAAACGAAGCCCAATCCGGGATACGCGGGAGTCAATCTCGGACCGACGCGCAACACAAACGAGGGATTGGAAGGAAGAGGGGGGTCGAAAAACGTCAGAACGGGACTGGCACGAACGCCAAAGTCGCTTTTGCGCGGACTTAAAGTGAACGCCGAGGTTACGCATGAAACATGGAATCGTCGAGGGGAAAAGCGTAGGGCTAACGCTTGGTAAAAAAATAGAAGGAGAAAGGAAGACGAACACCGGCTGGTGAAAAATTTCGACCTCGGTGAAGCTCGAGCGGGTGGCAAGGCAAGAAGAGAGTACTGGCAAGCCTGTTGCGCTGACAGGACGGCGGGCTTTCGAAGGGAAAAGACGAAAAGGAGAACGGGAAGAGGCCTCTGAACAGAAGAGTTGCAGGACGAGTCTGACATTGCCCATAAACACCGGAGCGGAGGAGCCCAACATTCCGGACTGCAGTACCCGAACCAGAACTCGGGGAAGAAAGGGGGGTTACACAAGTTAAAGTTCGCAAAAAAATACGGGGTTCACTTGACTTCGGGAGAGCAACCCCGCAAACTGTCCAAATGTGGGAGAAAACGATCCTCAAAGAGGGTAAAAGGGGGGCGCCAAAAAAGAGGGGCCGAAAAATTAAGACTGCCCGCCTCGGGGCCCGGTCGATCCGGTGACCAACCGTTCCACGGTGCCTATGAGGCTCGCTCAGACACGCTCGGTCCAAACCTAAAAGGGTAAGAAAGGTTAAAAAAATAAAAAGACGAAAAAGAAAAGGACCCACCGAGCGGACCAGGGGAAGGCAAACCCAAGTCGTCAGAGAAACTGTGAAAGAGCACTACAGGCGGGATAAGAAAAGTCGGGAAGAACAATCTCGACCGGGTGTAGTGTCACCTTCCCGGTGCGCAGGGACCCGCCCTGGGCTACCTTTCCTCACTGTGTGGACCCGCAGACGCCAAGGAAGGAAGGGGTAAAAACAGGGGGCGAAAACAGGGACGGGATCGCGGTATGGAAGCCGAATGGCTGTGGGGCTATAAACAGCCGAAAAAACTCCAGGGCAGGTTCCTCCGCCCGGTCCTAGTTTTTTGGAGGAACGAAGATAGTCGACTGTGTGGGCCCGTTCGTCGGTCCATCGTCACGACCTCTACGAGGGGGTCACGAGGGCGCAAACTTTGCTTCAGAGTTGAAACGTAGCAACGCAGGAGGCCCGGAAACGCAATAAGAGCATCTTCCGTCAACACCATTATCGCCACTCCGATCGACTCGAAAGGGGACAAGGGTGGTGATAGTCGGTACGTCGGCCATGGGCCGCGCCGGAAAAAGAATCGATGGACCCTGGTCAAGTGATGGGATGGGTTCACCCGACCGGAAGAAAGACTTTTATCCACCAAAGGGTTGGGCTGTACATTGCAAGGTGGTCAAGCCCCGGGGATTCCGTCACCAGGCCGGTCAACAGTGGTAAAGAAAAGCCGGAGGAAAGACATAAGGCCCAGAAGCGGTAAAAGGGCTAACTGTGATGTGACGTCATCGATCATTATAAAAAGATCGGTCGATGTCGAAGTTGCACCGCGTCGTAACGGAAAGAAAGAGAGGAATCCAGGTCGAGGGGCTTGCCCGAGAAAGCCACGGAAATGTGCCACACCAGCCGGTGTGGGGAAGCTTGAACAGCGCGGCCGAAGTCGGGTCAATCGAACGCGAAAGGGAAAAGCCTGCCCCGGGGATGAGGCTGAAAAGCCGCTAAAGGATAAAACCAGATCGTTCACCCATCTGCTCGGCCGAGGCCTGTAGTATGGCAAACGCGGCCAGTGCTCTGCTGTTCGACAGAAACCGGCATCAGTGGTAGGGCTGGAAGAAGGGAGAACGGAAAAAAATATAGAAGTTCTTGGATGGAACCTAGGGCTGTATCTGAATCTTCAACAACGGGAGATGAAAAAGAGAGAGAACAAGTTAAGCCAAGAAAAGATCTTAATAGAACAGGATTCCAAGCCCCAAGAAAACCGGGAAGAACGGGTCGACAGTGAAAAGCAGGAAGGAAAGGAGGCCCGGGCTTCCCGGGGGGGCTACCGCAGCGCTAAAACAAGAGGAACCTACTAGCGTAGTCAAAACGCAGCCTGCCAAGTAACGGGCCCGTTCGAGCAGGGTCCGTACACCAAGGCCTCGCCGGGGGACACCGTGCACAAAAACGACCACTAGCGGAATTATCAAGGCCCGAAGCGGGGAACGAAGGGCTTGCAAGCGTGTTTACCTTGAGGCTCCGACCGACAAATGCGAAACGGCAGAAGGGCCGACTGAGGAAAAAAGACAGAGGAAGCCTTCATTACCGCTCGCAGAAGCAGGAGAACAATCGCACCACACACGTGACCACCATGTCGAGGGTCACACAGGGACTGGCTGATGGTGCAAAAAAACAGAAGTCAAGCGGAGGGCGCACATGAAACTGTAAGCCACCCCTACGGAAAACGCAAGGGACCACGGTTCTGGGGTGAAGTTTAACACCGACCAGGGAATCGGGAGTGGCACCCATGCCGCAATGGCCGAAATATACCGGGCTATCACACCAGGCCGGGTTCGATCTACGGGCGACGCCGGAGCTGACGCGAAGAGAAGAAGTAAGGGCTAAAACTACGGGGGCCCAAAGTTCTATGAAAATTGGCCACGGACTACACCAGAGGAGGAGCCAGGGGGACTGTGTGCCCCAACACAGATAGACACGACGGAGACCGCAAATCTCACAAAAAATCGTCCGAGAAGTATGGAGAAATCTTCTCCTATTGAAGACGAAAACGGGAAAAAGATAACGACAATAAAGAAAGATAATCGCAAAGGAGCGGACAAATCTAAGCGGGGGAAAACTAATGTCCACGAACTGACTGCCCGTACCTCGGAACTACAAAGGCGGAGCCATCGAAAAAGGAGCACTACACCAACGCCCAAGGTATACGCAAAGAGTGCATACGTCAGAGGGTCACAACTGAGGAGCACCACGTGGTGCCCGAAAGAGGAACGAATGTTTTGAAAAAAGAGGGCAGAGGGATAGGAATGGTCATCACATCAGTCTGAACCTGCTCATTTGGGAAGACCCGTGCGAGAAAACATACTGGCGCAATGGAGAAAAAAAGGGGGGCGACACGGATCAGTTGCTCCCTAATCCTAACAGTTTTTCCTTCCCCCAGCCGAGCCGGCGCCTACAATCCGGACACTCAACTCGTAGGAGGACAGGGAGACCAAAAGGAGGGGGGGCGGCAGGGGGTGAATGCAAAAAACAGCCAATCTGTGCTCTTCAAACGCGACCGTGTACAAACCATTACAGCGTCTGTTCGGTGCAAGCACGGGAAAAGAGGGGGAGAGAAGAGGAGGGGAAGAAGGGTGCTGTGGGAAAGGTGTCATGTTTTCACAAAAAGGGCGGAAAGCGGAGTTCCGCGCAGAGGCCGTCTCTTGGGCAGACGCCAAAGGGGAAGGCAAAAAACGACGGTTCAAAGGAGGCCGTGTGTCGGGAGCCCACGCCAGCCAAGAGGAAGGGGAAAAGGGTGAAACGCACTGGGGACACAGCCGGCTATTACTGGAAGTTCGAACACCACTTCTACTCCTAAAAAGGGCGAGATAAACGGAGAAATAAAAGAATACCTCTAAAGCGCCGTCATAAGAGTCGGCAACTTCTCGAAACCAAATCGAGAGGGTCGGAACAAAGGAAGGACGGACTTCAGAGGTCTCTCTGCACAACGAGAAAGATAAAGTACTAAAACGAATGCCTACGCCTCTTGGAATGCGGAGGACGCAAGGCGGAATGGAAAAAAGACGGGAGGGGCGGGATGTATATTGAATCGTCCAGGCGTCAAAGGTAGAAGGAACACCACGGCTTACACGAAAAAGGAGGGGAAAAGGCGAATCATTGTCCATGAACCGGTGACTGAGGTGGGGAAGAAAATTCCCACAGCGGCAACTCTGTCCACCGCACACGTGTCTCAAGGAAAAGCGGGGAAGTCGGAGGAAGAAACAGCGAAGAGAAGACGAGTGCCGCGCAGAATAAAAAATTCGAACATTTCCCGAAAAGAAAAAAAAACCGATAGCTGAGGCCCAATAGGAAGAAGGGAGCGACCGAAACAAGAAGACGCGGAATGGTGGACCCAGACGTGGACTCGCACAAAGAAGGGTGCCCCTTCCATCTGAGTTTCTAAAACCACCCCGCCAGCAAAGAAAAGACTGTTCAGTGTGGAATCCCGTCGAACACCAGAGGGGTAACCGAGAGCGACGACAAGGAGACGGCAAGAGTGGGGAAAAGAGGTTAGACTGCCCAAACGGCACCGGTCGATCAGGAACCAGTCTGGGAACCGTTGCCTGGGTAGTCGAGCGGTCAACATAAAAGTGCAGCGAGGGGGGGTACAAACAGTCAAAAGACGCCTCGGTAACACCTCAACTCTGACCATAGGGGTCGTACGGACACCAATAGGAGAAAAAGAAGGAAAAAGGGGGGGAAGAAGGATCTCGCAGACGCATACCAGCTTAGGGGTGTAGTGCTCACCTGAAACGCATGCCGACCGGGAGTGAAGATACACCGGTCGGCCTGGTGTTACCGATCGAAAATAAATTGCACTGGAAGGTGGAAAGGGCAGAAATGGAAGGATCGGCGTCACTAACGATCCTAAAGTGGCGAAAAAAGAAAAAAGACATCCTGTACGTCTGCTCAGTCCCCGGGACGAGGGTGGCTGGAAGGCGCCTTGGGGGGGTGCGTCGGTGTGAGGTAAAGAGGGCGCAAGGAAAAAGAAAAGGGGATCAAGGAGTGCGGCCAAGGGGAAAAGCGAAATGAAAAATGTGCCCAAGCGGCGAAACGGCAGAAAGCAAATCAAGCAGGATGGAGAAACCTCAAAGGAGAAGCAGGAACATAACGGGGGGAGAGTAACTGAAGACGACGAAAAAACCTGGCAAATCGGCCTGGTAACTCGATGCCCTGAACTGGGTACGTCAAGAGACCGCGGTCCTCAGGATCTAAAAACAGAGTGGGAGGGGGGCAAGCAGTGCCCCATCCCGACGGTCGCCAACGTCACGTTGTGCCAGACCGGCCGAAGTTCCTGATGGATGGTCGCGGGAGAGTGGTTGGACGCAAGGAGAGAGGGAGGAAAGGGATGGAATTCAAATCCCTTGAAGACGAAAACGTCGTTGCACAGGGAGAAGTTGCTTGCAAAAGTCGGGGTAGAACTCAAGGCAACCAGGTCCCCAGGATGGGACACCGGAACCGAAAGGAAGAACACCACGAGCCGGGTATGTGACCGGATGCGGCCTTGGGTACATGACATAAGGGGGAACTACCGGCAGACGCCAGGCTCCTCTTGGAATGCAATAGAATAGAGGCAAAGCGACAAAGAAGCCGGGAAAGGGGTAGCATGGCAGGGAGAGAGGGGCCGCCAGGCCGGGGCAGAGCTCATCGGAAGGAGAAAAAAGTTTGCGTGGATGAAAGCCGAGGTAGGTTCATCCAATGGACCTAGGAGTGACTCTCTCACAACACGGGGAGAAAAGAAAGAAGGGAACAAACCGAGGGAAAGAAATAAAGAGGATGATATACCTCGCACAAGCCCACGCCAACTGATTAAAGTCAAAAAAGGGAGAGAGCTCCATGACCCGAACCGGGAGAAAGAAGAGTGCTAAGACAAAAATGAGCATGAGCAGTGGCACCGTAGAAAGAAAACTGGAGCGTCGCCAGCACACCAAGCGGGCGCCTTGGCCGGTGCCAGGTAACGATAAAAAAAGGTTCAACCAGAACAATAAACGTAAGGGAAAGGAAGCGCCCGGGAACACTACACTGCTTGACCCGAGAGTTAAAAAAAGAAGTTCGACACGAACGAAGGCAATCCAAATAGGCAACGACGGAGATCAGTCAGACAATAAAGAACGAGAAAGGAAGCAAGGAAATACTCTAGGGAAGAGGCCGGCGACCACAATCTGCGGACAAAGACATGCATGGACCTACCTGCCGAGTCGCACCAACCGGCTGATGGAGAAAAGAGAATCACCGCGAGGAATGGCGGCACAAGGTAAGCTCCAACACCTACAGTTTAAAACATAAACTTTAGGAGTACCATACCCAGAAACGTCTTCACCAACCGAGGCCGACGAAGCTGCGTCGATAACCAAAGATCACCCGGGACTGTTTCGAGTATAATGAAGGCGATACATAAGAATGGAAGAGGGGGGAAGGAGGAGCAAGGCCGTTCGACGGCTGCTCGGCTAACGTAACCCGTTCAGCCCACGAAAGTGGTCCTCGGAATATAACACCTATAAGGGGGCAGGGAGGACGAGGGAAAAAAAACCAACTCGCAACAACCGATCGAGCAGGCCGCCTTCAAAAACCAGCCAACCCGTCCGGGTACCAAGCGAAACGGACCATGGAGCAGTTCTCTAACAGGGACGCAAACCGGAAGGTACGAAGTAACTACCATCATATCCAACACCGCAAAAAGTCGCCGAAAAATCAATAAGGGTAGTCCACCGACAGACCCGGGGCCAAGCTGAACGCGCTGAAGAAAAGGGGGAAAAATAAAACCCCTCCGAGCGATCCGACGGCTAGAAATTGCATAATCGCGCTGAGACGAATTGGGGAAGCAGAACGTCCTCTAGAAAAAAAAAAGAACAAAAAGTCTGTCAAAAGAGGTTGGGACAAAAAAAATCTCTTGATGAGGGTCAAAAGAGAGAGGGGAAAACACACTGTGGTACCGGCAGCTCGAAAGGCCCAAGGCTCCACTTTGAACATGCTGGGCGAAAAGACCGGACAGGGTACATGGGAAAACTTGCAGCCCTGACTGAAAACCAGCGTGAAATGACTTCTGGGGCGCCTCCGGAAACGAACAATAGGTAGAGAGAAGGGGATGAACCCAAAAAGGGCTGCGGGTTGACGTCCCCCAAAATCTTGCAAGGGAAACGAACCGAAGGTGCCGAGTCCAACATCCTTTTTGCCAAACCATACAGCCGAGTCTTCTTGGGAAAATACTCTTGCAAGGCCCCATGGGGGGCTCGAATGGAGAGGATTCCCTAATCTTGTCAATGGGGTCAACTACCAGACCTAAAGAAAGTTACTCAGGCCTTCGGTCGAGCTGAACATGTAAGCCAACCGTTTAAAAATGCAGTTCCCCGGCGCCCGGAACGTCGCGGGTGTGCCTTGCACACCCGACAAGAAGAAAGAGGTAAATGAAAAACAAAGGAGCAAAAGGGCACATAACTTGCTCTGCGCAGGACACGACTTAGCAAAAACCGCCGAGATCAGCACCGGGACCGGACTTCAGAAGCGAAGAGAGACGTGACAAAGAAAATCAAACAAAGACAGTAGAAACTCAGTCAACTGAGTCGACCCTGAATAACGATCTCTCAAAAAAAAGAGAGGAAAGAGGATGGTCGAGACGTCAATTGAAAGTCACGCCGTCTAAATGCGAGGAAGTAAGCGGGGAAGAAAGAGAAAAAGAGGGAGAGGAATCCGGAGCGGAAAAGATATCTCCCGTCGGCGTAAAATAAAAGATGGTACCCGGGCGAGTCCGTCTAAAAAAACCGCGGTGACCGTGAGAAAATCGGGGAAGAATCCGGGAAGAGGGGTCAGAGGGAATCCACACCACAACGCTGGCCTAGAAAAAAAAACTACAAGGAGGCTCGTCAGGGCAATCAGACAGAATGCCGATGCCCCGAAAAATTGAAGCCAGTCGTCATTGCCACTTACAGCACGGATAGGAGCTAAAAAACGATGGAAGCCACAGTGAACGCACAAACAGGGATGTTGGTAACAATCGCTTGTGTAAATCAACCCAGAGCGGGTGGCTCAACTGAAAAAAAGTCGGGGAGGGGGAACCACCCGCGCAAACTGTTCAAACACTTTCCTGACTCAAAAGTATTGCCGGAGTCGCGCCAGATTCAATCACCTGGGGTACAACGTTACTACCGGCCGAGAAAGACCGGGAGAGGCCAGGACGCTCAGGTCCTTGCAGTGGCATTTGAGACTCAGAGCAGCGGTCACCCCAGGCAGACTATGTGTGCTGACCAGGAAAGACCAAGGGGGATCAGGCAAACAAAGCACGAAAGTCTGAGCCCCATCGTCTACTGGGGGCTAGACTACTCCGAAAATCGCCGTCTTCAGCCAAAGAGGAGGGGGGGAGGGAAAACCGTCGGGACGCTGCGGGAAAAAAGGGGACCTGTTACGGCGCGTACAAAGGGTGAAAAAGTCCAAGAGCCCCGGCTTAGGTAGCCCAGGCACGTAAGCTACCGGTATAGGGGAAAAGGAAAAGAATGGAGAAGAAAGGTGCTGAGGGAAAGAACACACCCTGCAAACGCCCGGTCCGGCTCGCGTCCCAAAAAGTACATGTTGGGTGGCCTGCTCATCTCTGGTGGTTTGTCGGTTCATCAGAGGCCGAAAAGAGAGGGGAGAAAGGGGCCCAACGTTCAGTAAAAAAAGTTACCGGTAACTACCGTCGGTCGAACGGGATGAGCGCAATCTTCATAGCGGATGATCGCGCAACTCTAGAGAGAAAAATCAGGGATAGTGGGGGAGACGAAGAACGTCGGCCTCGAATATACCTCGATTGCAGGTCGTGAGGTGGTACTTTAAAACAGACCAGGGGAAGAGGGGAGGGAGCCACAAGTAGTTGGTTTGAAAAGAAAGTCGTGGCCCGTCCCAGGGAACAAGGAAAAAATCAGAAACCCAGGTGCAAGAACTGAGGGCCCGCAAAATGTCAGGGAGAACAGAGGTTGTCCGCCGCGCGATGGAGAGGATGGAAGAAAGATAAGTCAGGAGGCTAAAACGTCATGCCGACGAGACGGGGTGCCGCAGTTCGTGTATGAACTGCAGGGGCAACTCCAGGGAGTTCCAGACGACAAGAAAAAGGGGGTAAACAGGAAAAGGTAGGGTCCCCTGTACAAGAAAACCTGGAGTCGGGATCCGAAAATAGAACAGGCCGCGGCTCAGGGCACCTGAATAGGCACCCTCCGGTCCGCTCTCGGGTTTTGGCCACTGGAGCCAAGAGATCTCAGGTAGAGGGGCGGGAAAAATGAAAACAGGAGGAAAATGCTCAATCGCTGGGAAATCTTCATCATGGGTCGGCTGGGACTCGAGGTAGTCATGAAATAAACCAGGGGCTTGGATGTAGGGATGGA
>Ga0179593_1719706_pt1 | contig 18358 bp, 21 predicted proteins | sample CZODoug2_1_08_16_FD_185931 | JGI IMG/M metagenome (GOLD analysis project Ga0179593, IMG submission 185931) | Vadose zone soil fungal communities from Angelo Coast Range Reserve, California, USA - CZODoug2_1_08_16fungal (PacBio error correction) | ecosystem: Environmental > Terrestrial > Soil >...
GCGTGTAGGGGGGATCCTATCATGGGGAAGGACCGCGTGTCTCTCTATAATGTGGTCCTAGAAAAACCTGGGGGAATGGGGGAGGATACCGCGCATGAAATTCTACGTCGTCAAGATTAATTGTCTCCACTAATTTTTACTGTATACATCGTGGGAAAGGAAGTCTCCTTCTCTTGCGTCGAAAAGAGTGTGGGGGGAAAAAAGAGCAAAAGGACCTCACCGCAAAACGGGGTGAGAATAGGGGAGGAGTTTTTAACGTAGAGGATTGCTCCTTGTATTGTCATAAAACAACCCTAAGAAAGGGAACGGGGAAAGAAGTTTTAAGAGGGAAAAGACCACTAAAACCATATGCTCGCGACAAGGGTTCCCCGTTGAGGAGTACTTTCTTTGGCGGAACAAAAGAGCGGTAGCAGTCAGGGGAAAGTCTTTCAGAAAGGGGAGGAAGGGGGGGGGGAGCTAGGGGAAACAGCCTCGTGACTGAACGCTCAGGTTCCGAACAAACCTTGTCAGCCGTTTAATCCCCCGCTCGGCTTGTGGGGTCATAAGAGACCTCTTACGGAAGGAAAGGCATCTTCCTCAGAGATCCAGGCCGCTCCCTTTTAAGGGGAACGGCCTACCGCTGGGTACATCAGGCCAGGAAAAAATTGCACAAAATAAAGGACTCCAAGGAGGGGAGGGAACGTCACAGTGGAACGCCAAACTTGCCGGTGTTCTCCGGATGGGAAAAGGTCCGAAGACAGTATGGTTCACTGAGCACCTAGCTGGAAGGGGACCGGGGTCCCTAAACAGAAAAGAGCTGTGAGGGAGGAGTAATATCAACTGACGTAAGCCTAACCGGGGGGGGAGGCCGATTTTAGTCCGTGCGAAAAATCGACCGCGCACAAAAGCATCGCCAAAAACAGCTATGTGGGAGAAAATGAGGAAAGAGGAACATAACTGAGAAAAGAGCAATGCGGTTGGTGCATCTTAAAAGAATCCAAAACGATAAATCAGCTTGGAGGGAAAAAAAGAGAGATACTTTTCCTCGAGAGGCGGCAAGGGGGAAGGGAAGCGACTTTCAAGGAAAAGAAAATTATAGAAAAATACCTGTCCTACCGACAAAATCTCCGCTCCTGAGCCCTTGCAATAAAGGGAAACGGATGTTTCCGTTTGCAGGGGGAATCTACAAAAAGGCGAAGGGAAAAAGAGGAGGGGGCCATCGAGAAAAAAGAAAAATTCCATGCCCGCAGCGGTAGTCAGGAAACGCGGATCAAGCAAGACTCTTTCGCGTCTTACGCGAGAGGAACACCATTCTGAAGATAGCCCAGCCATGCCCGGGATTTGTGGGAAAAAAAAATGAAACCACCCGAGACAAAGAAACCCTCCAGGAAAATCACCGCATAGAAGGCGTGCTGCAAAGCGTTGCTTCGTGTTGAAGAAAGAAAATGCCCGACAAATCAACAGCCCGAGGGGAAGGCGCCTGACTGAATAACATCGGGGTCTAAAGAGAATCATTGGGAAAAAAAACCGTAAAAAAAACCATCGCAGGAATCTGGGGGCTGGAAAAAAAGGTCGGAGGAAGGGAAGGGGGAAAAAACGAGATCAATTGCAGGTGTCTGCGACCAAAAGAACACGTGCTAAAAATGCAAATAGGAAAGATTTTGCGGTAGAGAAAAGGTAATTCACAAGGGAGGCACTATCTGAAAGGGGCCGATTGACCTCTGAAGGGGGGAGCAGCTTGGAAGGAGCGAATTTTTGATGTTTCGCCCGTCAAAGACGGACTGCCGAGAACGGCTAAGGGGTGAAAACGGGGAAAAGGAAGATGCTCTTCGAGAGAGAAAGGCAACTCAGGTAAGGAAGGAGGAAGGGGGGGTCTTTAACTCATACACGAAACTGTTGGAAAAGAAAGGGTCCACGGCTTAAAAAGGGGGGGCAACGGATAGCCTTTTCTAGGCCTCGGTGAGGGAGACAGCATATAGAAAAGGGGAAGAAGAAGCAATATAAGGGGAAAGACTATTGTCTTCGGAAACCTTACAAACTCTCACCCACTCGAGGGGGGTTAATGGCTCACCGGACGGCTTCGCGTACAAACCTGATACCTTTTCGCGCGAGGGGAGGGGGGGGGGGGGGGGGGGGGGGGGGGGGGGGGGGGGGCCTGGAATCGTCACAACAATGACGTCTTCAAGTAGGGGGAGGGAGACATTTACGAAAAGAATGAGGGGGAACCACCCTTAGACCTACACGAGAGGGTACTTGCGGCAATGCCATCCTTAGGAGGGGAGAGATTCACAGTTTGGAAAGTCTGGTTCAAGCAGGAGACGACCCAAAACACACAGAAAGAGGTTTAATTGAAAAAAAAAGAGAAGAAATGGGTCTTCCTCTCCAAAGGGGGGAGGGAAGGATACGATGCAAAGGAAAGAAATAACCAACCGTTTTTAAGAAAGGGGAAGGGGAACTCTCACAACAAAGAAAACGGAGTATGGGAGAGTACCAAATTCCGGCTTAAACGTTCTCCCGGGAGGGGGGGGGGGGACTGAGCGCAGGGAAAAAGGTAAAAAAGGGGGGAGAAGGGAACCCTACCAGCCGGGCGAACGTTTCACAAAAGGTTGCCGGGCGCGTCGGCGAGCGTCAAAAAGGGAAAAACGCCGCAGCATAAGCAGGAAGGGAAATCAAGGGGCCCTATTAGCCCTCAAGGTACCGATAGGAAAAGAGGAGCCGGTTGGGAAAAGTGACTTCCGGAGAAAAAAGGTCCTGACGGGTGGGGGAATCTCTTTTGGCGAAAATGGGCGCACGCCGCTCTAAAAAGAGAAAGAGACAGGGGCGATCCGAAATTAGTCAGAAAAACGTCTTGGAGGGGGAGGGAACTCTTACGGGAGAAAAAGAAAGAGAGGACTCCTCGATCGTTGCTGATGAAACTGTCGACTTCCGCAGGGGGAAGAAAAGCATCGCAAGGGAGGGACCCTCTCACTCGTCGCGCCGGGGACCCTTTAAGGGGAATTTTCCAAAAAGGGGAGAGTATATGGGCAAAAAAAAGAAGAGGAATCGGCCGGGGAAAGTGAAGAAGGCGGCAAGGAAAATCTCGACCGGCGACCCTTAAAGGCCTGAAAAGAGGGGAAACTAAGCTAAAGAGGGGGAGAAATCTCTTCAGGAAAGGAGGAAAAGAAAGTGTGGGAAACATCAAGAAAAGAAAAGGTCTCGGAATAACTCCAATGTCAGGCTGCGACCACTTCTCCAACGCTAAAAAGACGAAAAACGTTTGCAGATAAAAATCGTTCTAAAAAGAATGGTGCATTAACGACTGGTGTGGGAGAGAACAAATTGTAGGGAAAAAGATGAACCTATTATTCCTTAGAAAAGAGAAGAGGGGAAGCCCACAGGGAAAGATAATCGTTGGGGGGGGAAAAAAAAAAAAAACCTACCTTTGGGCCGTTCAACAAGCTTGCCCCTGCGAGGACGTTGGGGGTGACAAAATGATTAGGAACGCCTAACCCAGATGTTCTTCGTAGCGAAGGGAAAGGATCGGGCTTGGGACAAAGGGGGCGCCATTTCCCATTGGGAGGAGGGAAGGCAAGGGAGAAAGACTTTGTACAGAGGTGTCTGTGAGAGAGGGAAGGGCTCGGTTGGCTGGAATGGGAGGGGGGGAAAAAAAAGAAGAGCCACTCAGGTCTAAAGGGGGCTGCGAGATCTTCGGAGGGGGGGCTACCTACGGTCTGCGTTGCGGACGATTCGCTTCGTTACTGGGGGGCGCTGCGCTGGGGGGGGGGAAACGTTGATTATCTTACGTGGAAGGGTCAACGGAAGGAGCGGCAGGGAAGGGGGAAATTTCAGGGGCTACACGGCCGGGTGTCATCCGTTGCGTGCTCGCTTTTTCGGCTAGAGAAGGAGCCGGCAAGTTCGTGACGAATTGGTTTCTCGTTGGGAATAGCGTGCGCGGGGAGAGAAATACCGCTGTTGGAAAAAAGAGGGAGAGCTTTTGGGGGGGGAAGTCTCCGCTCGTGAAAAAAGGACTTGCTGAAGTTAGAGGAGGGGCAGTAACTTTTCAAGCGCCAGGTACTCCTTGGCGATTATCAGTTGCGCGGAATCCGAGAAAAAGTTCTCGAAAACTGGAGAGAGGTGGCAGGGGGTCCCAGAAACGTTTCTCAGGGAGGCTCCACAAACGGCCGGGGATTGCTTTGCGTTGGAGGCAAGGGGAGGTGGGCAAGAGCCTCAAAGCGCTTCGGATTGCAACGAAGGGATCCTACCCTTTGAGGGACGCCATCGGATACCAACCACCTGAGGAACGGGGGGAATTTTTCGGCGGAAAAAAAGAAAAGTGGGCTTCACGGGAGGTGATTTGGTTCTGTCACGGGGGAGGGAATCACATCGGAGGAAAAGAAAAGTTATCGCAGGAAATTGGAGAAAGGGAAGGCTCCTAGGGGAAAATGGGAAAAGTCGGAGATTACCTTTCAAACAGAAGGGACGGTGCGAGTAAGAGATCTGGGAGAAGTCAGCGGGAATTTGCACTATGAAACGATTGGTAAGAAAAATCAAAAGTTGGGACCTTCGAAGGAGAAAACTTTCAGAGTGGCACGGAAGACAGGAAAAGCCTTCTACGGGACTTCAAGGATCGCCCAATACCTAAGGTTAAAAAGGGAAGAATCCTCCGCTTATTATGGGGATTTACGGAAAGAAAGGAAAAAAAAAACTATGGAGAAAGTGAGGTCTTTATGGGGGGTTCCTCATAAATGCAAGCAGGACAAAAGACTAACTTCTGAAAACGCAAGAAAGTCAGCTTTCTGTGAGGTCGCGCAGAAACTTTCTCCGGAGAAGGGGGAAAAACGACGGCCGATGGAGAAAGGAAGGTCTTTTATAGCCAGAACTAATGGAATACTTAGAACTGGCGTTCTTTCATCAAAAGGAAGAAAAAATCGTCCTCTAAAATGAGAAATAGCAACACTATGTGTCAAGGGAAGAGAATACCAAAGTGGAAAAAGAGAAACACCAACGGAGGATGAGGAAGGAGATATCACAAGGCTTCTTATCCTAGAATTGCAAGGAAGAGGATCGCGAGAATTGTGCCTCTGAAAGGCAGGCGCTTTCGGAACTACCTACGCGAGAGAAAGGTCAGAAAAAGTGCTCTCCACAGACTTTGATACCAATAGGAAAAAAAGGTCGTCTGCTCTAAAAGAGGGGGGCCGGATCTCCCCCTCAAACCGCCGACAAAAAGGGGTCAGGGGAAGAGTGTCCTGCGAGGCGGGAGGGAGAAGGGGGAATTTGCGACGGGGGGACAAACCATAAGGAAAGGGTCTTCTTGGGGGAGGACTTCCAAAAGGAAAAAAAACTGCTATGCCCGCTTGCTTTTGAAAGGGAAGTGAGCGGTCTGGGAAAGAAAAAACAGCTTTAGAAAAAGAGGGGATTCGTGCCAACGGGAAAGGAAATCGCAGCCGCGTTGAAAAAGATCAGTGAACACAGTCATTCGCCTCTACTTAGTGGAGCCCCGAGAAAGAAGGGTTAACAGAGGAAAATACTAATGGGCCATTTTCTATGAGGGAAGGGAGACATCGGCTCCCAAGGAACCAGATAATGGTACGGTGAAAGAATCCGAGTTCGTCAACAGATCCAGAAAAAAAATTGCACAAGGACGGGGCTCAAATTTCGTAGAGAATAAGAGTCAGGAAAGGGAGGTTTTTGGGGACGGGGTCCTACAGGGGGAGAAAAATCCACACTTATGGCCTTGTATAAAGAATAGCTGTGGATTGGAGGGAAGGAGCCTGGAGAAAAAGAGTACTGATCTGCGAGTGAGAAAAGGAAAAGGCAACGTGACGGCGAACGCCAATAATCAATCCCGTGTTCTAAAGGGGAAAGGCCATTCCCTAGAGAAGAAAGGCTGACCTGAGCATATCACGTAGAAAATAGAAGGGTTGACCATTAAGAAGACATAAGAAGGGGGGGAAAGAAGAAGGGGGTTTGCATAGAGAAGAAGAAGCAAAACTCTAATATAGAGAAAGGACAGCTTATAAAGAGGGGAGGGAAGGGAGAAGCTTCTTAAGGGGAAAAAGAGTAAGTCAAACTCTTTTCTCATTCCTTCCTTGAAGAGGACCCAAAGAAGCACTCCAAAAGGATACCGAGCCGGGAAAACTCAATTAAACAAACTGCCGGGCATCCGGGGAATCTCCACCGCCAAGAACTTCAAGAACCGTCAAATGCGTCGGACCATCCCAAAAAAAAAACCCCCAAAAAAACCCCCAAAAAAAAAAAAAAAAAGCCGAATCCGCAACAAGGAAAAGGGGAACTCCGAGTTTACGATGCTCGATCCCTCCCAGAAAGAGGAGTCCGATAAGAAAAAGCATGATCTCAAGCCATTCCTAAAAATAAAAGGTGAAAAATGGCCAAGGATTTTCTTTATGGGGCCACGGACCGATCCAGGCCGCGACGCCAGGAGGAACATAGGATCAGCGCTTTAGCAGTTAAATTCACAGCAAAGGGAAAGGGCCCCGCCCAAACCACATAGGAGAACGGGCCGCGCTGCGGATAAAGATGTGGGAAGAAAAAAATTAAGGGGGGAAACAACCGTAAAGAAAGACTCATTGCATCTTGGGATGGAACGCCAAGAAACATGTCGTCTGGCGGTCGTGACCAACCGAGTATCTCTGGAGGGAGACGAACAGAGTAAGACACACGGAATGCAATAGGAGACAAGGGTGAAGCCAATTTTGGGCGAGAACGTTAATTGAAAAGTGAGGGGGGGAGGATCTCCTAGAGCCCAAGAGAAAGAGTCTCAAGACGCCAGGCGCAGAATTGAAAATCTCACTTGAGCGTTCTGAAAGAGTCCAGGGGGGGGGGGTGGTCACCGGTCCCTATGTACTACCTAGGAGGGGGGGGATATCTGCAAACTCTTGGCAGGCCAGTCGGGAAGAGTCCTGCGAACTTCTTCAAACGCTGGGAAACGACAGAGTCTATGGGATTCTTGACAAAAGACCTTTTGTAAAGGAGGGAAAGGAAGTTTCAAGGGACCTCCCGAGTGGGGGCAAGGGAGGAGACGTGGCGAGCCGAGTGAGGGCGGTGCGGCTGAAGGGCCATTTTCAATAGAAAAAACAATCACTTGCGGACGCGGGATGATTGCTCCCGGAGAAGGAAAAGCATCAAAAGGGGACTCCATCGTCGCAGATTGAAGAGGGATTGGAGGTCGGAGGAGCTGTCACTTCAAGGGCGGGCAGGAAAGGGTTAAGGAGCGGAAGTCCATCGTCGAAAAAACGAAAAAATTCCCCACTGAGGAAGGCGGTGGGTTCCTCCGGAATTTAAGGGAAATACTGTTTTTCCACCAAAAAGAAGGAGGCATCTCGGAAGGGGCTATAGGGAGGGAACAGCGGAAGACTTCTGCTGCGAATTTGAGATTGGGGAAGGGCCTCGCCTACCAAGAGGACCCTCGCACCTGTTTAAGTCTATGGTGTGGTACGGGCACCAGAAACTCCTGAGGGGGGGCCTAATTGGCGCCCAGCGCGGGTCTCCGTCCAAGCAACCCCTCACCAGTTTCTAGTACGCGCTGCTCTTGGATTAAAGATGAAGAACAACAAAACCTTATTATTATTGAAAAGGAGGGGGTCCAAGAAAGGACTTGTCGACGGTTCTTGGGGGAAATTTACTTAGGAATCAGGCAAGCGCTACCTGGGAGAAAGGTTGAGCACCGGCCATCCCTTTCGTCGGGGGGGAGGTCAACCAGTGTTTGAGGGGCTTCTGGTCAGTCGAGCCGGTTCAAAAGATTAAGGGTACACATCCTCATCAGAATACTAGGGTCTTTTAAAGAGGATAGACCTCAGAAAAGGGAGAGAAAAAGTCTGCTCAGGGTGGGAAACAAAGATTAAAACCTATGAGGGTGGGTGGAGAAAGACCAAATTGCCTACGTTGCAGCGCTTTGGAGGACCTTCCGAGAGAAAACCCTTTAGAAGGAGGAATCTAAGCAGAGGGAAAAATCTTCACAACGATGAAACTCAGGATTGCTGGAGCTTCTCTCAGGGGGGGACGCGAATCAATCGGGGCGTACCGCCCTATCTTTATTCAAACTGGTCCGTATTGATTGAAGCACCGCCCTCACTACGCACGAGCCCCCGGCTCTCCGACGGTGCCAACTGTGCTCTTAACAATCCGATTTCACTTTAGAGAAGACCCTTTCGAGGTAGAGCACAATAATCTAATCTACTAAGGGTCTTTACAAAAAGGAATCCTGCGGCAGGACTCTCTCACAGAGAAAGGAAGGATTGCACAAAATGAAAATGGTGTCGCTTATAGAAAAAGATGCTCCTATTAGCCCTTCTGAAGGGAAAAAAAGAAGAAATTCTTCGGAAAAACCTCCAAGGAGCGCGTCGAGGGCTAAGTCTCTGACTAATTCATCGGGCTCTGGGAAGGTGCGAAAAAAAAATGCCGTTGTGGAAGGAAAAGAGGAGGGATAATCTGCAAAAAAAATGGGTAGAAAATCTGAGATCCTAGAAGAGAAAACGTGGTTCTTACAGAGGGTGTAACAAAAAGGGGGGAAAAGTAATCTTTTGGAAATGGAAAGTCTCCACCTTTGTTGGGACGGATCACAGAACAAGCTGTGCCCTGAGAGGGGGAAATTTGTTTGAAGGGGTGACCCAATTAGGAGGGACTGTAAAAAACAAAGAGGGTCTGCCGTAAGGGGGGCCCCGTTCAGACTCAGGGGGGAGGGGTTCTGGGGAAAAAAAGGGGGAAATTTGCGGGAGAATTCACAGAGGCAAGGCGCTCACGGGGAGCACGCCGATAGAGAGGCGTTGCCCTGGCGGGAGACGGAACGGGTTTGCCAGGAAAAACACAAAAATCCAAGAGAGGCCACCGTCTGGAGAGAAGGGGAATTGTCTTCTGTTAGGGGGGAGGGATCTGACGGAGGAGACTATCGAGGAATGGTTGACGCAGGGGGAAGACGATTACCTGGAGGGGGAAAAAATTGACGGGGGGACTTCCTCTGTGCCCAGCCTTTGGGAGTAATGGAATCTTGGAGGGGGGAGATACCCACTGCACAAAAGAGAAATACGTCAGGTCTGGGGGCATGCTCAAAAAAGGCGGCGGGGGGGAGGGGAGCTCTACGCTTGGGAGGTAGTCATTTCAAGGAAGGGATTAATTCGAGGGAGGAATGCTCACTTTGGAAGCGTGCACAGGGAGAGAGAAACCATCTGGAACACACCATCACTCTGCTCTGGAGGGGGGGTCGGTCATCACATGAAAAACGAACATTGGACTCGAGTATGGAGGGCTCCTTAATGGGAAAAATCGTCACGGGGCGGCGGAAGCTATGACGAAAGAGACGGTCTGACACTTCAAGAAAAAAAAGAAAACTGGATAGGAGGAGTACTCAGGAAGTGCTCTGTATTCTTCTCACGCCTGATCAAGGGGCTTTCGTGGGGAGAAACGAGCCGGGGAAGCTCCAGAAAAAAAAAGGTAGGAAAAATCCGTGTGGAGCGAAAAGTCCGGGCGCCAAGAGAAGAAAAAACAAAAAAAGGCAAGTAAAGCGTGGGTGCGTTGTCTCGACAACAGTTGACGGAAAGGGGCAAGGGAATGGTGGGGGGTGGTTCACTGTCTGTAAAACCCATGACGGAATCGGTAACGTCCCCGGGGGAAAAAAAAAAAAAGAGAGGAATCGGGGCGGGCGCCGAAAAAAAAGCCCGAAATAAAAAAATGGAGTTCTGTCGGATGTAAACAAGGGTCCAAAATGCTCTTCGTGGAGGATCATACATGCCAATCTGGAAGTTTGACAGAAGAACGAGTTTCAGTAAATCTGGCTTTGGCAAAAAAGGGGACCCTTCCCCCCCTTTCCTAGGGGTGGCACTACTGAAAGACTGCTGATAAGAAACACCAGCCGCTTGGGTTATTCCGGCTCCCAAGGGAGTTTCAAACGGTGACCGAACAGAATGCGAGCCAGGGGTTTCTTTGACGTCTTGAAACCTATGTTATACGGGAGGGGGATTGAAAAATGGTGTCCTCATTAGATCAATTGCCAGAAGAGGATCCTCGAAGAAAAAGGTTGAAAAAGGGGGCACAATACAGGTTTTAGCTTCAGGGGGTGAAGGGGGTCTCTCCGGGAAGAACCTACTGAAGGGTCTCAGAAGTACTCCTCTTAGCGCTCTCCTAGGTACAATTCCACTAGTGGATAGGCATGAATTGTACCTAAGAGGATGAAAAAAAGGGCGGGTCCTCAGCGAAGGAGATCTTAACGCTGCCAGACTCTCTAGCAAAAGATTAAGTTAAATGATACGTAAAAAAGGAACGAACTCCTCACACAACAAGATTATTAATGGAAGGCGTTTTACGGGTATGCCGATCATGGAACGCATCTGGGGCTATCTAAAGAGTCGGACTAGGAAAAAGGAAGCTCTTGCATGAAAGGAAGGAAGACTCTATTCTGGACAAGTGGGATTCTTCGAGAGGGGGTCTCCTAAATAGAGGATGGGGTTGGGACTTTACAGCTCCTTCAGAAATAGAAGGGGGATCGGAGGTATGAAAAAGGGAAAAAATAAGGAAACCAACTGATACTCCCCCGAAACCTCCTCGGAGGGGAAAAATCTTTTTGAGTAGTGCCAAAGTTTTCAGTTCTATTTGGCTCCTGGCTTGCTAGTCCCTTATGAAACAAAAGAAATAACGTCTCTAAGAGGCATTTGGAAAGAGGCAGGGACACCTAAACACCCTCTTCTAAAAGCGTCGTGTTTTGCCAGGGTAAATTGACGGTCAAACCCCACCCCCCCTTTGTCGATCCACAAGGGCTTTAGAAAAATACTAGGGGATGTCCAACAGGAAAGGGGGTCTGAGTGGGCCAACAGCAGACTTAACCTCTGAAGGGCATCAGCTGAAAGGGTAATGTATTATCGCCACTCTCCGAGGAGGGGACCTAGTATAGGAAATTGGAAAAAGTGTAATGATCTTTCCAGGCATGTGCATGAGGAGGGCCCAAACGGAAAGATTCTTCACTGGGAAGGGGTTACCTAGACGACCTCTGCTTCCATCCATGAAGACCAACCATTAGGAGAAGTTCCGCAAATGAGTAAAATTTTAATCCGGGAACGTGAAGGGTTTCTCCGCTGGCTAAGAGGGAAGAACGTATTTTGCCCTTGAGAAAAGAGAGAGGAGATGTCGCTTTAAAAGAAAAAAGGAATAACAATAAAAAATTCAATATGAAAAAGCTTAAGAATAAAGAAGGACGCGAACGCCAATAAGAAGGAAAGAGAATTTTCGAGACTCCGTAAACTGTCGCTTCAAAAAAGACCGCTCCTAGAAGAAACAGCAAGACCCTGCCTGTAGGGGTGAACACAATGATCAACGACGAACTTATCGGGCATCAAAGGGGGTGAATGTCGTAAGGAGAAAAGCGATAGCAGAAAAGTAGGTGAAAAAACAGCTATAGAGACGGAGGAAGAGGAAAAATTCTTCACTGTCAATGGGAAAGTAAAACAGAATCAGGTGCCTCCTTAAATTGATGAAGAACATTCTATCACGCACAAACAGAAAGGCAACGAAAAAAAACAACAAAAAAGGGGGAAAAAGGTGACCAAGTACACACCAACGAAATACTCAGGGAACAACAGACATCAGGTTAGGGTCGCCAACTCCAATAAAAAAAAACTCCTTCAAAAAAAAGGCAGCTCTGAAGAAGAAAAATAAATTGACCCCTCTTTAATCTTCAGCAAATGAGAGAGAAATACGCGGGGTACGGATCAAACTCCTCTGAAGAGGAAGAAAGGAACCCAAATAAATTTATCAAGAAAAAAGACCCTCTGTCATGGGAGGGGTGGGCACCAATTACACAGAAAGAAAGAATCAAAGTCCTGAACCCTCCAGAGCATCATATATCGCGGGAGGGGAGGGTCTTTCACTTCATTACGAAGAAAAAGGTGGGAAGAAAAAGAAAAATCCCTAGGAGAACGGCGCCGCTGACGAGAACATTCTTTGGGAAAGATTATTCTTGGAAAATATTTGTGCAAAAAGTAACGCCAATCACGCGAGGATGGGGACGGCAGAAAAAAAGGTTCGGCGTGCGTTCGGGAAAAAAGAGGATACTTTCTGTGTGTCACGCACTAGGAAGAACAGTCGACAGAAGGTCCATTCTCAGAGGGGGGGAAAGAAACAATTTTGGGAGGCCCTAAGTGAGGGGGGAAGAACCCAATAGGGGGCGCACTAACTAAAAGCCACTCTTGACTAGGGTCTGCCGGCTTCAGAAAGTTGGGGAGACCAAATGCCGGCTTTAGGAGAGGAGAAGGTTATTGAAGAACCAGTTCACGAAGTACTGCCGAGGAAACGATGTTCTGGGATAAAGAGCCTCCCCCCTGGGGGGGTAGTACGGTCTCGGAGGGGCTAAATCCTGGACAACGCTTTAACGGAAGAGGAGGGTATCTTGCAGAAGACAGAGATGTTGCACTGCTTCTTAAAGGGGACGGCTTCTCCGATTTGTCCCTGCGGAGGGGAGGGGCCGAGTTTCGGGAAAGGAGAACCTAATAAATCGAATCATGGAAAAAAAACGCTCCGGCGGCAATTTATTAAATCCCTGACGGAAGCTGAAAAAACAGCCATCGTAGGAGATGTTGCGAAATTGTCTACAAGTCTTTTCTGTCAAAAAAAAAACCTTGTTCGATTCAGTCTTCCGGTGGGTTTGGTGGGTGGGGGGGGGTTGTTTTTGGGTCCATCGCTAAAAACGAATAAAGTGCCCACGACCTTAATTCGGTTGTAGTCCGAAGTTGGATAAATAACTTCTTTGGGGTAAAAACTTCATGAAGAAGGCGGTATAGGGAAAGGGAGGAGGGTCGTCTGGAACAAACTATGCCATCAAAAGGAAAGGAGGTCTGTTATTTGGAAGTCTTTGTTCCTAAGATCGACCATCCCGGAGCCCTAAAAACTTTTGTGAATTTAGAGGAAAGAGAGACCCTTCTGGTCGGCCGAGCCCACCTGGTGGACCTCGAAGAGTCTCCAGGCCCAAAAACTTTCACAGGGTACTCCTGAAAAGGGACGAATCTTCAAAATTTGGTCTCAAACAACACTGCTTAGGGAGAGATCTTAGAAAGTAGGAGGACGGTCGAAAGGGGAGTGGGGTTGCGGTAGGGGAAAAGTAAGGCCGAGGGAAAAAAGGGTCTACAAAGGGGGGAAGTCCGAAAAGAAGGCGAAGTTCTTAATTAACATCCATTGGGATGAGGAGGGGGTACCGAGCCATTGAGAAAAAAAACAAAAGTTGGTCACATGCAGAAGAAGACGGCTTTCATCTAGTTGGGAAAGAGGAAGAAAGTACCGATAGACGCGGAGAGAAAGGAAAAAAAAAAATCAGGTAGGGAAGGCAATCGGAAGGAAAAAGGCCTACGGGGGAAGCGTACGTTGGGGACTATTGACCGGCCTCAGGAGAACCCTTCCTAAGAAGTCAGGAATGCCCTACTTAAAATCGGAAGAAGAAGGTATTTCTTTGAAGGGAAAGTCCGGCTCCGAAAATAAGATGCCTCCAGAACAAGGGGCGAATTAAACTGTCGGAAGGAAAGGGCCTCACCATGCCCTCACCACCTGAGTAACTGCCCTAGCATCCTTTCCAAAACCGCAAAGAAAGAAAGTGACCACCGGGAAAAAGGGAGAGAAGGAAAAATTTTCGCGTAGCTTAAAAGAATCCAAGCGAAAAAAAAAAAAAATTGGAAGAAGAGTGAAAAGGCGGTCTCCTGCGCATCTCCCTGAAAGTGGGAAGAAAAAAATATTTTGGGATCCTTTAGAAAAGAGGTATCTATTATAGAGACCCTTAACCGTTGACGAAAAAAAAAAAAAGTTCTCTCGGAGAGAACCGCATGCAAAGACGATAAAATTCTGCTAACGGGGTTGGTCGCTAGACACCGGTCAAGCGTGATCTCGGAATCTGGAGAAAAAAACACTTTTCATTCAAGAAACGGTACGTAGCGATCGCAATTGCGGGAAAAAAGAAGTATCCGATGGTGAAGGATGGCGCCTGGGGAGGAGGGGAAAAGTGAAGCCACAGAAAGAGATCAATCGTTTGGGGGGCAAAAAAACGCCCCCTTGGGGGGGGGGACAGATGACAGCCAACTTGAAAAACTGAGAGAATTGTTGATGTGGACAAAAGATGAGTAGGAAAAAAAGAAACCTGGAAAAAAAAGAATGGGATTTCAAAAGTCAGCGGAAAAAGGGCCTCGTGTCTGGGGAGGGTTTCTTCCAGGGAAACTTGGGGGGGAGGTCAGTGTATTCACAAGCAGCGAACCTTTGTCCAACACCACGGGCACGCATATAGAGTATGGAAAGGAGCTCTGGCGGAGGCCTTTCTACGGGGGGAGGAAACTTTGCACACTCACGCACACCCGGGGAAGAACTCGGGCTGGGCTACCTTTTCTGGGTGGGTAGGTCTGCTTTCACGAGCGTCGGGGGGGGGTTAGAATACTCGCCGGAGGAGGGTTCGCCGAGATGTACTATGAACATCGTTCGAGTAAGTGGGGTCTAGAATGTGCAAGAAGAGAAGGTTCCGGAGAGGAAGGGTCTTGGCGGGGGGGAGGTACCAGGAAAAGACGGCATTTCATGTTTGTGTTCAATTTGGAACGAAGCCTGTGACAGCGTTGGAGATAGATCTTGGGTCCTATACATTTACATGCCGCATGTGCTGATCTGCTGGCCGGAAGGAATTGAATAAGCTTCATCTTAAAGCAAGGAAGATCCTCCGCTTTCACGCAGAAAGAAAAAAAAGGGAGAGGCTTTTGGGGTGGGGGCTCCGCGAGGAAATGCCTTGAGGGGAAAGAAAAGAAGAGTTGTCGGATTCGACTTACTGGAACATCTCGGAGTCCTTTCGATTCTCATGGAGCGCCTATCTACTGGCCGGCTGGAAAGGAAGGACCGGGATGGATTAGGCTTTAGAAGTAAGTTGCTGAGGTCTTCTGAGGCGCCGGGGGGGGCCTTTTCAGGGGGTTCCTGAGACGGGGGCAAAAGAGGCAAACCGCTCTCGGTGCTCAAGAAAAAGTTGAGGCAGAAGGTGGAAAACCGCGGAAAACCCCGGATGCCGGCGTCACTGTGAAAAATTTTAGAGGGGAAGAAGTGGCGGCCCTGGGAAGGTGGAAGGTGGTGGTTCTGCAGCTTGAAAGAAAGGATAGAGAACGCGGAAAAAGGGAGAAAGAAAGGAGGAGGTATCCGATCTGCCGGAAAAGAAGCATAAGAAAATGGCAATTCGGGGGGGTGACTCTTTCGAAACTCGTAGCGGGGGAAATACTGAGAAAAGAGATTTTTCACTTCAGAAGTGCCTTCCAAAGAGGAGGGGACTCGATTACCCCCTTTCAATTTGCACGAAATCAGGAAGTCTAACCGGTCAAACGTTGATCGAAAAACATACCGAAGGGGGCACACGGACCGAAGAAGCGGCATTGGTCTTTGACGTGATTACCAAGCAGAGGGGGGGTACGGTGATTGGGTTGAAAAAGTTACGAGCCAAGGAAAAAAGTCATCAGAGGCCCTTAAAAATGGGAAGGATACTCCAACACGTTTTCTTCGGGGAGGGGGGGGGCGCTACAGTGGGAAAAAAGGGAGGGCTACTCGAAAGAAGGTACGACTTAGAAAGAAGGGGGGATCAATTCCAGATAGTAGGGGAATATCTACATCCTTGAAAAAAGACTTGATCGGTGTCTGAGCGAGGGGGTGGAAAGTTGAGCAATCTAGGAAAGCTTCCTCGGAACTTCTCGGCGATCCAAAGAGAAGGCAATAACGGCTAGACCCATTTACCCTTACGAAGGCACCAAACAAAAAAGTAGGAGGAAAGGGAGACAAATTACTGATGGGTAAAGGCATTGCACATGAATAAGGTGGGACTCGAGAAGGGGGGAAGGAGCTGAGTGAAAAACTGGACTCTTGCTGAAAGACTCTCGCTACTAGTTCTACTTAGTCAAGGGTAGTAAGGCGAGATCTCAAAGAAGGATTGGAAGTTATAACATAGGAAGGAAAGAGTTCTGCCGAAATTCGTCCCTGGTCGCATATCCGGTTGCAAAAAGGGAGAACCCCTACAGAAAGCCGAAAAAAAAGTTGAAGGTCTTTCCAAATTTTACGGGGAGGGAGAGATCGCCTGTCATTGGACGAGGTCCATTAGGTCAAAAAATAGAAAGTAACTCGCAAGAGAAGAGGTGAATCGTAAAGGGAACTCTGCTAATACTGGGTTCGGTGGCCCTTTTGAATGTAACTCTGGGGAACCCACCCCTTGACGTATCAGAAGTTCGTGCCAAAGAGGAAAGGGATAAGAGGGAACAAGCCGCGAAGGAACTCGTGGAGTGGGGACAAATCAGGACCGTGCAGGATTGCTCGAACAAGAGATCGATGGTTGGGGAGAGGTAATCGAAGTCCATGGGGGGTAACATAGGTCCGGGAGTGAAGAAACAGCCAAATCCAGGCGCAGAAAAAGGGGTTACGGTGCCCGAGGCCGCGGCGTCCACCCGTCCAGAAAAAAAAAATGGCAACAAGTGCAAAGTGAAGCATGTAGGGGGGGCGTGCGAAAATAGAAAGGGGGCCTTCAAAGTGAAGGTTTGGCTACAGAGGAATACAGGGGACGGATCCAACACTGGGGGAGAAAAGTTAGAACAGGAGAGAGAGATCGCGTTTCCACTGAGCGCACAATAAATCAAGACTTGATCTAAAAAGAGGGAAAGAAGGCAAAGGGAAAAAGGTCAAAAGAAAAGAATCATAGAGAAAGGTGTTCGAGCCGATGAAAAAAGGCCTTCTCTAAAAAGGACTCGCGCCTGAACTCAAGGTCGAAGAATTCCTATTTGTACCTTAATGTCTGAGAGATGAGATCAAGCACAGTGTGGCAAGAGAAAGAAGGGGAATAGGGACAATAGGGAGGTGAAAGACGTAAGAGACTGAGGAACGATGGAAAAAAATTCTTCAAACGATCAAAGGGGGGGGACGCCATCGACTGGGAAAAAACATTTCCTGCAGGAAGGATATACTCCACAGAAGAAAACCGTCGGCCAACTCGCCAGTGAGACAAATTAAAATGAAGAAGGGAGGATTTGCAGGGAAAGAGAAACTCCAATAATGAGAAAAAAACACTTCTCAGGGGAAAACCGAGCCGCAAAAAACCCACTTGGAAAGGGACCGCAGCGTTAATAGCACAAAAGGAGCTATCCAATCAAACAGACCCGGCTAGAAAAAAAGAAAAAGAATTCATACCAGGGGGACGGGGCCCAAATAAAGACCATACCAGGGTAAAAAAACCTCATGATGGGAGTGGGGTGCAAAACATAACGCAACCGCAGAGGGTCCGCTCAAACGAAGAAAAAAGAGAGATCTCGGAGTTCAGAAAGGGTTAATTCCTCAGCAAAGAAGGAAAAGCCCGCCACCAGCAAAAAAGAAGGCGTCCGCGCAAGCTTTTGGGTATAAGTTGTCGTACTGAGTGTTGTACAACCGTCACACTCAGAGGGGGTTAAAGGAAAAACGAAGAAAGGATGCGTCGTTCGGGAAATTATCTCTTTCGGTGGGGAAAGAAAATGTAATACCAAGGGGGGGAGGGAAGGAATGGATCTCAGAGGGAAAACAATTTTGTTGCGAGGTTAAAAGAAAGAGGTAATGCAGCGAAGGGGGTTTTGAGAAAGAGATTCCAGAGGGAACGCTTACCGTCTAGCGCCGGGTGCAGAATTTGGATAGAAGGGCGGGATGGTCTTCCGAGAAAGGTTGATGGGGGAAGGGAAAGAAAAGAAGACTGAACTTAAGAGGACGGGACATATGTGCAACTCCAAAAGAGTGCAAGGAAGGAAGGTGGGGAAGATCCTTCGCCCCTTCTGCAAAGGGAAGGCCGAGTCTTTGGAGTATGGAACCATACCGCAGAAATGGGGGGCACGTCTCAAGTCAAGGGGACGTCGCCGATTGGCCGAGCGGGACCTTGGCGTATGAAGAGGGGGGAGGTGCGGCCCTCATATCGAAAGGGGGGGGAAATTCTGCCAAGCATCGTGCGGCAAAAGAGGACTTTCGACGGGGAAAACGACTCAAAGCCCATAAAAGAAAGAGATGCGCCGAAGGGTGGAGAAGGAAGTCTTCTCTTCAACGAAAACGCGGCGACCGTTTTAGGGGAGGAGGACGGAAGGTACAATCTTCTCCAAGAGAGGAACCCCTGGAAAAATTCTTGTCGTCCTCCTGGAGAGGTAAAGAAACGAGTTTTTTCCACAAGAGAAAAACGATGATCTTTACTGGAGGGAGAAGAGAGGGAACCGCGATTGAAAAAGAAAAGGAAGGCTGCTGTCGGCAGGAAAATGTCTGTGGGAAGAAGGCTCTCCCTGACATCCTCTCCATAAAGAACTGTGAATTTTCCGAACGACTAAGGAAGAAACCTCAGGGGAAAGGGGAACAGCGAGGGAGAAGAAGGAGACTTCCGAACCAAGGACACCAAGGGAGGGGACGCCTT
>Ga0179593_1356104_pt1 | contig 18357 bp, 21 predicted proteins | sample CZODoug2_1_08_16_FD_185931 | JGI IMG/M metagenome (GOLD analysis project Ga0179593, IMG submission 185931) | Vadose zone soil fungal communities from Angelo Coast Range Reserve, California, USA - CZODoug2_1_08_16fungal (PacBio error correction) | ecosystem: Environmental > Terrestrial > Soil >...
GAGGGGAGGTTCGGAGATGATGAACCAGAAGATGGGAAAAGAAAAGGTCGAATCGGGAGAAGAGACGAAGCCTCGGCAAAGGACGGGGGGCCGTGTGTGAGATAAGGGTGTTGCAGGAGGTGGCGATGTTAACCAAAAAAAGGGGTGCGGTACGAGGGTAGGAACATTTAGAGTCATGGCTGCGCTACCCTGGGAAGCCCCTAAAAAGGAGTCAAATCGAATTCAAGGAAACATGTAGTAGATGGGCATACCAGGCAGCGTAAGGGGGTGTTTAAGTTTTGTAATAAAGAGGAGAGGCAACGTCCCTTCAAGCAAGGTGTGATGGAGGAGAAAGAAGGGGGAAAGAGGAAGAAAGGAAATGAAAAGCCAAAGCTCTAACTGTTCGGTGGAGGGCAAACACATCATGAAAGGATGTAGAGGGGAAGAAGACTGGACTACGTAAGGGTGGAGGGATCGCCCTCCGCACGAAAAACAAAGGGACACTTAAAGGGAGAGAGCGGCAATGAAAAACGAATTTGGTGGAGTAGGATGAAAGAGGGAACTAGGGGTAAAAAAGGGATATCCTTGAATGCGGGGGGCCTAGGAGACTAAAAAATTAAAATCTGCGCAAATGTCAAGGATCATTAACATGCTGACGAGAAAAAAGAAGCACTCCGAAATCGGGGGGAGAAAACAACTCACAAAGAAATAAGCGGTAGGAGGGAAACGGTAGATCCGCAAAACCATTGGGTAAGGGCTAGAGAGAAATGGAAGAGAAAGAGGCATGTTAAAACATAACCCACTTTTTAAAAAGATGGGGCATGTCCATACTAGCGAATAGGTTGCTGGGGGGAGGGGAACAAAAATGTATTGAAGGAGACGTGATAAAACAGTTAGGCGAGGGATGCGAGACACTGTAGTGATAGGTTCTTGAAATCGGGGGAAGAAAGTGAAAGGAAGTCTTGGGGGGGTGAGGTATCTGATAACGGCAATATACCGCAAGGTCAGACGAAGAATAAGACGTTAGGGAAACATTTTGTTAAAATAGGGGGGAAAAGGAGGGGGACTGAGGGCGGAAAAAATGGAATATGAAATTGTAACAAGAAAGACAAGGTAAGCAAGAGAAGAGAAAGTCGGAGACGGCAACAAGGAGGGGATGGATAGAAGGGAGGGATATGTCCGGAGTTTGGACGAATTTGCAAAAAAAAAGAGAGTCATTAGGAAACGTTTCGCTCTGGGGGTGGATAGTGGCAGCGAAGGGGAGGGGGGGGCTGTATGGTAATTGTACAACGAGAAGGGTAGAAAGCCGGAAGGTGCTGAGAAAGTAGGGGGGGACACAATAGCAAAGGAGAAGCGTTGGGCTCAGATCGTTTTATCGTGCAGGAGCCAAGGTTGTAAAATGGGGAGAGGCCAGGGTACGGGCGTCCTCCCGTGAAGAGGGACATTGGGAAAAAGGGGGGAGGAAGGGGGAAAAAGGGGAAGGATGGAAGATTACGAAGGACCCAGTGGATCCTGGAACGGCAGTCTAATCGTATTGTGGGTATTCGAGACCGGGTTGATACTACTATGAGGAAAGAGATAATAAGCAAAGGTGGGTGCAAAGAAACCTAGGTTCCCAATTCAGGGGGAAAGATGGAAACTCAAAAGTAAAAAACGTTAGGGGGAGAGTATTTGGAGAAGATAAAGGGAAAGGGTTTTATAAGAATTAAGAGTAGCACGCGTAAGACCTAGAGTAGGGGGGGGGGGGACTACAACAAATACCAGTCCAGAAAAAGAAGAAAGTAGAAACTGACGACAAATAAGGGTAAGCTGCTACGGTTGTATGGGGAGAGAATTCGCGGCAGAAAAAAGAAGAAGGAAAAAATGCCTGGGGGTGTATGGTGGTCAAGAAGAAAATACGGGGTGTGGACCGAGGGAGAGGAAGGTAAGAGGAAAAGGGAAAAGGTAGATCAAGATCAGATGATTCCGTGGTGGAGAGAGGTGGGATTTGGAACATGAGAAGATATTTTGTGAGGTGGCATGGAGTATGAAAGGGGAGTTCATACTCGGTCGCGGGGAGATAACTCCGTTCTTAAATCACAAGGAGATAAAAGACTCTCAAAAAACCAGTAGGGGAACCAAATATCTAAAGCTAAAGGGGGGGGAGCAAAAAAGGAGGAACCGGTACGGGATGCAATGATGAAAACTGTCGCCGAGCAGATTCACCTAGATTTTGGCTATGCGCTGATGGGTAGAAAATTAGAGAGGACATGTTGTCGGATGAGCCTAGTTACGAATGACCTACAGGGCTGGATTTAACTCTCGAAAAGTGGAGTCTTCACCTAGGCGTGCAAACGTTTCATGAGAAAAGAAACAGGCTCCAGTACAAGAAATAGCCAATGTATGAAGCTTCCGCCTTAGACAGAAACAGGGTAGAAACGCTGTATCTGATACTAGTGGAACGTAAAAGCCTATTGGAAGGAAGAAAAACGCGTAGCGCTGAAGAAAATAGAGGCAATATAACAGAGGAAGGAACGGATAAGGGGGGTGTGAAGGAAAAGAAGAGATCCCGCTGCACTCTTCCACTCTTGACAAGGCCTAAAGGAGGATTGTAAAATATAGAACAGATCGTCCAAGGAGAGGGTGGGTAATTCGTTATAATGCCGGGGTTCCCCAAAGAAAAGGTCAAGAAGGATAATGGTATACTGAAGGTATATTCGGGCCGCTAAGGCCGAAGTGGAGTTTTTGCTTGACTCCTGACTAAGGATTGGAAACTTCGGCGGGGAGAATAGGAATGTGTAAGCAGTGGTTCTATTCCCAGGGAAATGGAGTGGCCAATTTGTTATACAAATTTGTCGGGATGCGAAGGCGACGAATGAAAGGGGGCGTAACAAGAAGTACGGTAAACTAGGTGAAAAAAGAAAAAGGAAATCGAAAATTTCTTTAATTTACAAAGGGGGGGGAGGGTCTTCTACAGACCACTCAATAGGAAAACCGGCGCCAGGAAAGAGAAAGGGAACTGTGCAGCGAGGGAAAAAAAAATCCTGAAGCGGTGTCTCACATGTAGCTTGAGGGGGGGTTCGTTTCAGAGAAGCACTTCGTTCTTACCAATGCAGCCACTACCACTTTCTTCCCAAACACAAGCATCAAAAACGCGGGGGTAGCAACCGCAGCAGGCTACCATCAAAACGTTTTCTAAAAAGGTCAAGGGAGGGCGACGGAGTAGTCGTGGTTCAGATGACAGGTCAGAGGGTGTGAGCTGTCCTACCTAAGGGAGCGTGGGGGGGGGGGCAACGTGGGTACCAGGAATCAGATAAAAATACCAGTAACCCTGAAGAGCGCCAGAAAAACCCTGACTAAGTACCAGGGTTGTGGGGCGGAGATAAGACATTTAGGCAGTTGTCTCACGAGTCAAAACAGGGGGGGGGAGAACGTTTACCATTCTACAGAAACAAACCGAAGAGGAGGACAAGGGGCACACAAGAAAGTCCTTTTCCGAATACAACTGTTCCTTTTCGGACGGTGACCGAACGCTTTCAGGGAACTTTGGTTCTGTTTGGGAGGTAAAGCGGATTTGTGCAGAACTGAGGCGGTGTGTACGGGGCTGAAAGAAGATTGCGATGGATATAGGGAATCGAACTTCCTGCCGGAAAAGGTGACGACTGCGTGTAAGGAGAGGTAGTCAAGGAAGTAAAGGTCGGAAAGAGGAGAGAATTGAGAACATCAGATGAACGTAGAAATAAGATACGCTTCGGAAATGGGGATAATTAAGATCGGGTAATTGGTGACAGCGTATACTAACTGCTAGAACTATATCAGGGAAAAATGAATAAGGGTAAAGGGGGGAGAGAGCGGTGAGGTCAATAGGAGAACAAGGCTAGTAGAAGAGAAGGGAAGGGGGAGTCTGTGGGATAGTGAGCCGAACCTGATGTTAAATCCATGAGACAACATACAGGCACCTCTGTGCATAATCTGAGAAGAGATTGGTGGAGGCTAGCTGTAAGCAAAGACCTGTATTCTGTACGATCTGATAGGATATAGTTTGTTGGATAGGTAGAGAAAAAAAGTTATTGAGGGAGGGTGAGACCTTAGGGAAGAAGCGTCGGGTAAAGGCTACTTTCAGCATTGGTAACTCAACAAGAAAATGCGGGGAATTCTGAAACCATTTTTACAAATTTGGGAATGCCCCCTCGAAAACAATCAGAGCAGAGGCAATAGGGTAGAGACTGAGTGTAAAAGAAAGAGGGGAATATATTTTTGTGAGAATGGCCGTTAGAGAGGACGCTAGACGGGATTACGAGGGATATGGACGGTTAAAAAGGATTATGAGGGGGGGGAGTAATCCAGATGGTCGCGGGTAATGAATAATCTTACCAAGAAGTTTTAGTCAATTATTGTTTGGCGTAAAAAAAGGGGATGGGAGGCATTTAGAATGCGTGTCTAAGAAAGGATAGAGAGGTATCGAATAAGAGAACCACAAGCGTTGAAAATAGGGCACTTGGGGGAACTATAGAAAGGGGGAAGATTTCAGGCGGTTCATTCATACGGGGAAATTGGACGTACTAGAGTGCGGTTTGGATTAACTAAAAGAGGTCGTCAGGAATAGGAAGTGAGCCTGGAAGTGTAGCTCCAGGAGAACCTATGTGTGGGCATTGACCGAGAGAACTGCCAACAATCGTTGGGAACGAAGTTCTAGTCCAGAGCGGAAAAGACGTCTAGGAAACCTCCGGGAGTCCAACAATGTTTGGGTTCCTTGACGGGGGGGAGGACTGAGAATTAAAAAAAATGAACCCACGAGGAACACGTCTGCGAAACGTGAAGAGTTGCAAATCAGCGGGGGATGTCACCAGGAGTGGGGGAGTTGGTTGGTTGTGTGGTGCCCAGGTAGGTGGTGTGGGATAGGGGAAAAGGACTACCTTGCAAAGGGGTAATACATACAACTCCAGGTAGGGCACATTCTCAAATGAACGAAGGGGGTTCAGAGGGGGGAAGGGACGAAAATATATGGCATAAATCACCACTGAAGAGACGTCAGGAGACCCTGGTGAGAATAAGATAAGCGACCGTCAGGTACAGCCCGAACGAAGGGTGACAAGAAAGGGGGGGTTAGGGCTGGGAATAAATGCCTGAAAGAGGAAAGCCTTGGCTAGAATGATAAGAGATATACTCGGCTATAGGAACAGGCATAGAAGAAGGGCTGAGGGAGGGAGTGAAACCTCTCGCACGGAATGGGTTATATGATATAGCCGAAGGGGAGAAAAACTGTCTAGTTTTTCTGGTACACCCTTCAGAAAAAGCGGGAGGGGAAAATTGGTGTTGGGATGATGTCCGAGTGCTTGTGTCTGAGGAGCACACGAATTGGGGGGGTACGGGGTGGCTGATTGGAGACGAGAGCGAGGAGGGTCGTGGAAGTAAGAATGAGAAGTCCAAGTCTATTTTTGACCCAAAGGAGAGTGGGAAGCCTCCTCCCTCAGGACGGGGTGAGAAAGAGACAAGATGCATGCAAGAAGGAAAACGATAGGGGGGGGCGGGGGAGTTGGGGCGTGGAGGGGGTGATGTTTAGTTGAGGTCATGGCAGCAGACTGGGATAAATGAAAACACAGGGTGAAGGGGAAATGTAGTAACTAGAGGAGAAATCTCGTTAGTGGGAGGGGTGGGCGATAAACCACATTCATGCTTATGGTCTGTGGCAGCCAAGGACAAGGTTGGGAGAAAGGAGCGGCTGGAGGGGTAAGATTCGAAGGAGAAAAGGGGACTTTGAAGAGATGACTGAAGCTATCAACAGGAAGACATGAACCGAATGAAGAGAAACAAAATGAAGTTGTTTGGATGTTGTACCAGTGGCCACTAGGGTGAACGCTGGTTAATAAGAGGAGGGAAATTCTATCTCCAAAGATAAAAGGAGAGCGGAAATCCTATCAATGAGCAAAGGATTACAAAAACAAGAAAGAATCGTGAAAACCAACGGCCAAGAATTAAATAGTCGGACATCGTGACAAAAAATTGGTATGGAGCTTTCTTCGTATGTTTCTTTCAAAAAACCAGTTTCAAATAGGGGTGCTGGGAAGAGGGGGAAAAAGACTTGTCGTGAGAGGTGACAATGCGGGAGGCAATTCTAGAATACGGAGGAGTAAGGACCAGAAAACTGATAAAATAGGGGTAGCTAGCAAAACAATGGACTATGGAAGAGCTGTTCAAGCAAGAACAGAAAAAACAAGAGAAGCATTGTTCAGGGATGTCGGTGCTAAAGGTTAATGTCTGGAACAGAGGAAGAGAGTTCTATAAAATCAAGATCGACCGTAGCGGTTTCTCTCACAGAGAGAGGGTTCATAAGTAGGGTCCAATATCAGTCAATCTCAATTTATCTTCTGGGTTTGTCAGGGGGTTAATGTCCAAAAGCAGCGGACGCCCGCTGCTTTAAATGTGACAGGAAAAGAGTTCAAATCGTCCGCGGTGGAGAGGCAAAAAGAAATTGGGAAATGTATAGGAACTGTTAGTGCAAACGGGCCGACAGGAAAAATTCTTCTTCCAGGTCAATCTTAGCGGAGCGAAAAAAACACTGTGGGTGTAAGACGAAAAAAGCTGGGGGGGGTGAAACTTAGGAAGTCCAATACTTTGCTCCCCATTGTTAAGGGTTTGCTGCGAAAGAAGAAGAAAAAATATATGGTACTATACGTGGAAGGGTAAAAAAGGGGATGAGTCTTCTGGGGTCATAGTCTGGATCCGTCTCAGTGAAGGGGGAGGAGACTCGTTTCAACATAGTAGGGGAAATATTAACGATGCATGGGGTATTTAGAGAAGGTCGGGAAACCAACTCCGAATGGAAGAAACTGAACGAACGACAGTGGAGCATTATCTCTAATCAGGTAGTTGAACGAAGAAGAAAATTTTGGGAGGGGAAGGGTACTTACAGAGAGGAGGGAAAAAGTCTCGCTGTCAGTGCATGTGTGGGGGGTAAAGAAGGGGGTTGGAAAGGGGGAGAGTGTCCTGTGAGAGTGAAAGACGGGCGAACAGACCCTGCAGCGAAAGCCACCCAAGACTAGAATGGGAAAAGCTTTACAGGTTTTTCCACTCTCGCGCTAGTGTGGACTATGGGGGGTGGGAAGAGATGAACGATTGATGAGTTAGTAGCGGATGAAGGACAAGGAGGAGAAATTGCGCAATGAGATGGAGGGTAGGAAGAGAGTGAAAAGTTGGTAAAGAATGATTACTGATATTAAAGTGAGGAGGAAAGAAGGGTAGTATAGGGAAACTCTTAGGGACCTAACACTTCTAGTGAAAATAAGGAAGGGGGATGTCGCAAGAACAGGGGTGCACGTGAAGCTGGAGTGTACCGAAGGTAAGCGAGAAGTGTGCGCGCAATGATAAGCTAAGGGTGGGAATCGAGGCCGCATTTGTTCGGCCCTCTTGAGCAAATTTGAAAGAGAATTAGGGAGAATTGTATCACAAAAGAAGGGTTCGCACTTGCGAAAACTGCGGATCAAGTAGATCGGCGGCCAGGTAAGAGAAGAAAAGGAGAGAGACCAAAATAGAAATATAGTAACTGTAGGGAAGTAGTGGAGGAAGGGTCAAGGTGAAGCAAAGTGACGATGGATCTCTACTCTCAAGAAACCAAAGGGAGGATAAGAGGGGGAGTTGATAGCGGATGTAAGCCGAGTGAGTACATGCCTGAAGAGGAAGATTGCTCAGGTCCTAATTCGACGTGTCCAGTGATGTGTGTATTAGGAAGATAGCTGGGTGTAATTCTGATAGAAAGAAACTATGGCTATTGAGAGGTTGGGGGGGATAGAGACTAGAAACTATGTTCTGGGGCAACCGGCAAAAGAAGGTTGAGCAAATTATGAAGAGGAGGTGTGAGGAAAAAGGGGGGGGAGGGTACGGGGCTAAGGGGCACATAAGTTTCAGCTCGTGTAAGAAAGGGACATTGGCTGGGTTAGTGCGACGCCTCTTGTCGGTTGAGTCAAGGGAAATTTCAGAGGAGCACTGTGAAACTCACTAGAACTGATGAGAGTAAGAGGAATTGGTGCCGGTAATTAATAGAAAAAACGGGTAGGAATTATCCGAAGGGTTGTATCTTCTGCCTACGAAAAAAGACAATGGTCCATTAGAAGTAGAGAGCAACATAAGTCGCGGTGGGCTCGTCCGGAGAAGGGGAGGGGTGCGGAGGGAAAAGAGGTCATATCAATGTCACAGACAGAGAGTCATACAATAAGAGTTGCGTTGCAAAAAAAGGAATTCTGGGGGGGAGAGATCGCGGGGAGGGGGAGCTAATCTCTACCGTCCAATAAACAGGGGAAGGGAAAACCACCAAAAGGAATCAGCCTAGAGGGTGTCTGCGAAGGAGGGGGAAGGAAACGGGGGGGAGGAGGGGAAAAGGGAAAAACAGACTAGGGGGGATAGAACGGATCGCTATTGATAGTATTCTCGTCGGAAGGGATTTAGATGTTACTAAATCGGGAATGAGTGTGTGCAGGAGAGGAAGAAGGGGGGTGGGGGGAAGATGTGAAATCATACATAAGAAGCAGGGAAAGAGAAGTGTCGATGTGAAATAGTGTCACAGGAAGTGATAACGTAGATAGGAGAAGGGAAGGCCTTAACAAGGCTTATGAAACTACGGAACAGGGACGACTGAGTACTAGTATTGATGTGTGTAGTCATGGTCAGGGGCTTGAAAAAGGAGAAATACATAGACAAATAGAAGGGGGCAAAGGGACGAATGTATCCGATACAGAGTCAAGCGACGAGTCGCGTCGGCCAAGAGCAGCAGGGACTGTAATGTAAGATTATACTACGCTAACTGTGTCAAAATGAAATAGACGAGGATGTAGTCAAGAACAAGAAGAGAAATAGTTGTAGGAGAAAGAGTGGCTGTCAGAGAAGAAAAAAGAAGAGAAGCAGGATGTGAGCTGGTATCGTGTGCCGCAAGTCAAAGGGATATATCATAAGGGCTTGGGGAAGTATACAGAAAAGACGAAACTTAAAAAGGAACCTTCCCTTCGCGGTATGTTAAAATATGAAATGTAGGATGGAAGGGGAGTAGAGGTGTGCAAAGGAAGTGCGGAACCTAAAGCTAAAGTTTGAGGGGGCCGGGTAAAGAAAGAAAGGAGGTAGGGGTTAGATGAAAGAAGATAATGGCTTGGCTCTGGTTCCGGAATTAACCCAAAATGAGGGCAAAAGGGACCGACAACCAAATCTCTTTTTCGGTGAGACGTAGCATCCCTATATGCGCAAACAACCATTGAGTTGAGTAAGACTTAGGAAAAAGGGGTAGGAGAGAGGAAGGAAAGAAAGGGGGGATTCGTCCTGAAAGCGGTCGGTAGGACGTCAAGGAATTTTTTAACAAAAAATTCTTTTTAGGAATTATTTGGACCGCAACCTCGTTTGGATTGGTGTTTGGGGGGGAAAGGAGGAAAAAGCATATCATCTCATACAAACAATGGGTGATATGTCAACAGCAAGAGGTATTTTCGTCTTTTTCTTCACGGAAAAGGTGTTGGTTAAAGGGTCGCCGAATGGGGATGGAACGCCAGGGGGATAGGGGGAGCGGAACCGCTTTTCATTCGGTTATAGAAGGCGAAAAAAAGGTATCTAACCTCTTTGAAAAATAAGGGGAAAGGGGGGTGGGAAAACTAGACCAAAGTGGGTTGGAGTGGGAAAGGAAGGGTTAAGAGGAGGGGGGGGGGACTCGATGCGGTGAGGAGAACATCAGGTCTGACGAAGTAAAATTAAGAACCTGAGGGATACAGACACCCCTTTTTTTCTGGGACGAGGGACCCACGCGAGGGGGCACCTAACTGCTAGAATTGCCGTACGGCTGCTGCCGGAAAAAAGTACCAAAAAGGAGAGGGATAGGGGAGTTGACAGATCGAGGTCAAAAGAAGAAGGGGGGTAGGCACCGGGAAAATTTATCTCATCAACCATAAAGGGAGAAAAACGACTTCAAAGAAGGTGTCTAAATCACCAACTCAACTGCAACAAAACCTCATCCAAGTTGAACGAAAAAAAAGGTGTGTAATGTAAGAGTGAGAGATGTAAACTCTATCTCGAAACATAAGATCTCAACACAACAGAGTGATAGGAAAAGGGTAATACTGTTGCAGAAAAGATCGAAAACAGATAAGGAGAAAACTCTGTCCAAACCCCTTCAGCAACTTTCTGAAGTGGTGTTTCCGGGGGACTGGGTGAGTGTGACATTATGTTGCGGCCGGAGAAACTTGGTTTATGGGGAAGGGGAAAAAGGGACCGAGACATGGAGGAGTATCTTGCTTCAAGGTGTAGCTTGATGGCGGTAAATGGGTGGTTTCCCGAACATATAGGGGGCAACAAACGAAGTGGATTCAATCCTAAGAGTGGAGGGGAGGGAAAGTGTGGGAAAAGTGGACAAAGGGCGCATCGGGAAACGAGGGGGATAATATGGGGAAGGGGGGAGAAGACAGACCTTAGGAAGACAAAAGGAGAGAATTTTACAGTGAAGGGCTCGTAGATGATTAAGACGACCGTCTTCGGAGAAAAAGACAGGTTACGTTGAAAATTAATTCTACTCTATTCGTCCGGATACAGGTTGGAATCTCGATAAATGCCATAAAGCAAGAACCCCGAAAGGGACGGCAATGAAGAACAAATATTATTTGGAATGGAAAAAGGCCCATAGGTGGGAAAAGCTGGGTATCTCTGGGAAAAGGTAACGTCGATCTCAGAAGAAAAGTTCTAAAGGAAAAAAGAAGGGATGGATAAAGAATAAGGCCCTTCAAAACAAAAAGTGAAGAATAGGAAACAACTTCAAGAAATATACACGGGTGACAACGTCCAAAAATGGGGTATGCGATACGGCAGGATTGCATTTCAAACCAAAATTTCAAACGAGGGGAAAAAAAATAAGACAACGAAACCAAAAAAAAAAAAAACAGCGAATGGACACCAACAAACCGCAAAATTGTCTGTGAGTAATTGGAACAATGTGAAAGTAAGAAAAGTCTACGACAGGAGGCGAATTTCCGAACAACCGAAAAGATTTCAGAAGAGAGCTCATCAGATGGGAAAAAGGTTCATGAGATCAAACCCCTAACGAGCTGGGTGATTGATTTCTTTTGACTGTCATTGCTTCGGGAATGCCAGCACCGGGGCAGTGCCTCTAGACAAAGACCGACCATTGGAGAGAAGAGGAAGAGGTCCAAACTCATTTAGAAAGGGGAAAAGTATTCAGTTTACTGCTTGGTTTAAAGGGTACCCAGGGTGGGGGAAAAAAAATGGAACGGAAGGTAGAGGAAAAGGTTTTGTGGCAAGATCAAAGAATCAGGTCCCGAAAAGAAAAACAAAAAAATGTAAAAATGGGAGAGGAAAGGGGCTTTCCAACTCAAAGACGCATTGAACAAGTGAATCTTCTGAACCGTCATCTAAGGTCGAGAAAGGGGAACTTGTGAGCTAGGGGGGGTTATCTAGGGAGAAGTTCCCTGGGGGGGCTAACCATTTTTTGTACAGGAACAGAATCAAAAAAGATAAATGTCATGGGATGAGAATATTTTGAAAGGAGGTGAGGGGACTAGGAGGGGAGAGGCCGAATCAATTGTTCAGGTATTTTAAGATTAGTAAGATTCCAAAACGCGGGCCAATGTGTCACTGAGACAAAGTAGTGGAAATCGAAAAAAAATCTCTTTCCTCTAACACGAAAGGAAAACCGTCTCAAACACGGTGAAGAGCAATAACGGGGGATCCTCGAAAAAGGGGAGAGGAGGGGGATCGGTTGGGGGGGGGTCAGACGAAGGTTAGTGAGGACCGAGAGTGCTTGCAGGATAAGCAAGGAGAAAGAGAAAAGAAGAGAAACCAACCAAAACATCAAAAAAAGAAGGGGTATACCATCGCGCGGAAGTCAAGAGAAAAGGAGGAGAACAAGTTCACGGAGTTTGGTACATCAATGCGGAGGGGGGGGCTCTGGAAGGACGGGAGTCCTTCGAATAACTTTTCACAGTGATAATGGAGGAAACCGGTCTGTCTATTTACCGGATGACCTGGAATTCTCACCGAAGCGGTGCAAAAAAGAAAAGGGGATAAACAGAAATCCCGGGGAGAAAGAAAAGGAAACCAATTTGCTGGGGGGGGGGGGGGGGGGGGGGGCTGTTGCAAAAGAGACGACTTTGAATACACGCACATTGGTGACGAAATTAAAATGGGGGGACGCAAGGGGTCAGTTGAACAGATAGTTCCGCGGAGAACAAAAAGCGCGGGAAGGGAAAGGAGAGCTGCAGAGGGAAAAAATAAAAGGGGCTGCGTTTATTTTGGAAACTACGATCATGAAGTCCACTCTGGAGAAGTATCAAAAACAGAGGAGATAAAGAAAAGATATCCCTCTTTTACTCAGCGGAACATCCAACCATCCCCTTCAGGAGGGGGGAGGGTAATATCTGTGAAACTATGAGGGAGAAAAGCTGTTGAGGTTTGAAGACGGAAAATAGGAGGGGGAACTGCCAATAAGCGGACAGAGAAGAGTGGTAAAGGGGAACGAGTCAAATAAAAACTCCAAGTTTTTTCGTTCGGAATAACAGAGCGTATAGTGCGACTGGGAAAAAAGTCGTAGCTGGGAAGAGAAGAAGGGAGACAGTGAGGTACCATCGTTCATAGAAGAAACCAGAGGTGGACTGAATGGTAAAAAAGTGGAGGTTCAATCTATAAAAACATGTTCCTATAAGGGATATCGGAGGGCAAACGAGCATAAAAACTCCTTAAGCGAAAGAAAAGGAATTCCAAAACAATGGTAAAAAATTGGTTATCCCATTGGTAGACGGGCTGGGGGGATTATCGTAGTGTCGGGCCTGCTTCAAACAGCAGAAGAGGAATTAGTGGAAAAAGGGCCACCCAAGGGACAGTCATGAAATTGGAGCCAAAGGGCCCCTGTAATTATACCCATACCAAATAGGCGGGAGGGCTTCCAAAAGTATTTGACGAACCGGGTCTGTATGACTTTTTAGACGGATGAAGAGGGGGGGGGGGTCCTACCTAATACGTCCTTGCAAAAGGGGCCGCGATTGAAACGGATAGAAAAATAAAATACCTAAAATGATAGCGGTGAGGGAGACAAAGAAGGAAGTAAATAAGTAGGGGGGTGTCGAGAAAGATAAAGGGATCTTTTGAGCTGCGGCAAAAGGGAGATGAGAAGCAGGAGGAACTTGACAACAATGTTAAACCGCTCAACAAACGATAGTCGATCGTAAAGAAGTTTCAACAAGGAGGAAGTTACTCATCACTGGGTCTTGTGCACGGTAGGTTAGTAAAGTGGTTAACGAAGGAGTGGGGAGTACACTTTGCGTAGCATTTGGCTGGCTTTACATCATCACCTCTTAACGAACTGGACCGAAAAAATCGGTCATAACTGTAGCCGAAGGAATGGCGTTCCCAAAGGGCTTCTGAGAAACAAAAGGGTAAAGAAACTATAAAGAAGAAATGGTAATGGGGAAAGGCGGTTTGTGTGAAACATTTCTCGGATGTCGGTAACACTCGAAGAGCGGGATAGCGAACTCTTTCGTTTATGGAGGTTGTGGTGATAATAGCCGACCTTCTGGGTCACAAGAGAAAGAATTTAACCCGAAAACCGAAACATCAATTAAAATAAACAAGCATTATTAAGGTGGGCTGGCGGCGTAAGGGAAGAAAAAGCTGCTGTCCGCGACAGTGAACTTGAGTAGACTTGGGGGAGCATTGTTCAGGGACCTGGGGAAAAAAGGAAAGATTCTTAAACGTCGACTTTCAGGTCATGGGGTTTAACGAGAAAATTCACTTTGGGTACGGAGGTGGTGAAAACAGAAGGGGGTTGGTTTGTGGGTTCCCATAGAACCAGAAATCATGAAATCCCAAGTCGGTTTTGGTACAGATGAAGCCCCGGTAGAGTCGGACACTAGGGGGATGAGTAGTGGGACGTATGAAAGGGGGGGGGATTGTCAATGTCCAAAGCTATTGAGGCCCATGGGGAGGGGGAGAAGGAGGGTAGTAGGTAGACTCTAAGTCTACTATCTTTACTAGGAATAGAGGGGAAGATTTCCCTTTAAAATGCCAAATGAGGTGGATTTTCAGGGCCCGTGTTCGATAAGGAAGGTGAGAAGCGGGGGGATGAACGGGTCAGTCGCCATAGATCTCGGGAGAAGGGAAGAAGGAAAGGAGTGGTGAGAAAGGACCGAGCCTGGTGGATGAATGCAAGCTCTTCCCCTGTATGAAAAGGTCCCTGTTGGGTCCGAAAGGAAAAATTAAAAAAAAACCAAAAGTAAACGGAAAGGAGTTCAGAGAGAACTCATAGTGGCAAACTCTACATCAGGTGAGGGTAGTGATCAAGAAATCGACATTGGGAAAAAAAGAGAAAAGAAGGACTTGGTCAAAACTTTCTCTAAAATCTGTAAACAGCAAGAAACGATATTAGAAAAAACTCAGCAAACAGCACGGCAAACACCGAAGTGAGAGAATGGAAGATTGTTGGAGTGGTTTGAAGAAAGGGACTCAGCAGTGATTCTCGAAACATCGAGGTATGACAACAACAACAACTAGGGAAATAAATAGAGATGGGAAAAGTATATCTGCCGGAAGGGGCAAAAGGAAGAGCACGTAGGCAAAAGGATCTTATTATGGGTGTTTGCAAGTAAGTGTATGGGGATGAGGGGGAAAATCCGGGGTTGCGGTGAAGGGGGGTAGAGAATTGTAGGGCCTCCATGATGATAGAAAATGATGTATGAGTGGAAGGCAGGGGAAATCCATAAAAAGCAACTTATATATGGGTGAAACTAATTCTCATCAGGCGTGGGGTTGGTTAATGTGGTAAGGAAAAGAAGAAAGTAAATGCCAAAGGGGAAAATGTGTACCAGTATCCAGGGCGAGCTGGGCACAAAGCCGACGAGATTTCAGAAAAAAGAGGTGAAGTTTGGGAAAAAGACTGAGATTCGGGGATGGGGAGTCTCCCACACGCGAATGAAAAACGAACATAACGGACCTGAGAAATCCAAATAAATGGAGGGGTTGGAAAAAAAAAAGGTTCCATTCATATTTGGGTTCAACGCTGTGAGGGTATCTAGATATAATCTACTTGAGAGGAGAGAACCTATGGAAGGGTGGTTCCTCTAATGAACCAGTGATCATGACGACAGGTGGTCTCAGACGAGGGAAGGAAAGGCCTAAATCCAATCGAGAGGAAAAACAACGGCCCTGAAATATACATGCGGCCGAAGGTAAGAAACAAATGTTGTTTTTTGGAGGAGGATGAAGCTTGCACGATGGGGCATTTCAAAAAAATTAGCTCAAAAAGGAGTGCTGCCATAGCAATGAAGCAAAAAGATTGAAGGAGGAAGTTTAGAGGATATGAACTTGATAAAGTCTACCTCCGCTTCGACAGGGGGGACTAAAAGGAGAAAAAGTTCTCTACAAAATAAGGGAGGGGGGGGGGTTGGTCCAGTCTGCTTCTAGTGTCTGAAACGGAAAGACCTACGAAAGCGAAACTATCAGGTTAAATTGGGATGGTCTGTGTGGCTTGCGGGGGAAGAGTGAAAAAAGGTCGGATCCTATAACACGAAAAAGTCGCGGAATGGAGTAGGAGAGAGGATGTTAAATAAAAGTGGGTTCCGCCCAGGGGCAGGGGAGGAAGAGGTCCCAACGAATATCATGCTAAAAAGGGAGGGAGTCTGGTTTCGAGGGTAACTGGGGGGGGGGGGTTAAAATGAATCAGCAGACGTGAACGCCAGTCATTCACGGATAAGTTGTCCAAGAAGCAGAAGATCCGCTGTGTACTTCATCCAAAAAAGGTGAGGGAGGGATAATTGGAGCGGCAAAGGTTCGGTTAAAACAGTCCGAAAAGGGGAAACAGGAGCTTCGGAAAAGGGATATAGGAGGCGAGGACCAATACTTTGGCCGAAGAGAAGTGGTTTGGATCGGCACACGCCGGTCACACGAAGGGTTCTCCCCTTATTTTGTCTGGGGAAAGGAAAAGATCAAACGTGATTAGCTTGGAAGGAAAAGAAGTTGAAAAAAAATGGAAGAGGCATCGGTTTTAACACGTATAACTGTGAGAAAAAAGGAAGATCGGTCAAGGGGGGGATAGACTTACGTGGCAAGAGGGGGCCAGGGAAATCCAGAAACAGCAACAGGGCTGAGCGTAGGTAAAGGGCCAAAAAGCTTCTGAAAAACACAACCCTCCGAGCAAAGTCTCAGAAAGACGGGGAATAACGGCAAGGGGGAGTGGGGTGCACGAGCGGCACGAACGCTCCGGCGATGACTGGTGGTGTGGTAAGAAAAATCCTGTGGGGACACAGTAAAGGCGCCACTGTCGGAAGAAGGTGGCGGAAACAAAAAAGGAGAGTAAATCAGATGAAAGCAGCTAAAGGGCGGGGAGACATACCTGGCGTGGGAAAATATTACAACAAAGAGAAGAACATTCGGAGGAGGGGGGAGGAGTGAGAGTGGCCCAGAGTGTTCTTCGCCGTTGTTCTGAAAGGCAAGAATAACTGCGGAAAATAAGGTCACGACCAGGCATTCGAATTGGGAAAAAGAGGAGGCCGGGTGTAGGAAACTACTGCCGGGCAAGACCGAACGGTTCAGTGTCGCAAGCCAAAAAAGAACTACGCTGTAAACAGGTGGGTCATACGGGAACACGGGGCGTGTCCCCTCGCTGTGGACTCGACCCATTTGGAATAAAATGGGCGTATGACAATCTTTTTGCCTGGCAAGCCGAGTTCTAACGGAGTAAGAAACAGAAAGGGAAAAGGGCCAGGGGAAGGAGGAACCCAGAATAGGAGGGGGAGTATGGAGATCCCGGCCGAGTCAAGCAGGTAATCTTAAAAAAAAAAAGGGGTTTAAAGATATCAAACGATTGGACTACGGTCCGGGAGAAAAAAAGACCAGGGCCGACTGCTTATTTTATAGCTGCAAGCTATCGGGTCCGCGGAAGAGAAGGAGTTCCTAAGAGAAAAGAGGGAGGGACAACCGGCCATCGGGAGAAATGCAGCAAAGCGGGTCGACAATGGGTCAAAGAAAAAACAGGAAGGCCACTCACTAGTGGGATGGCACGGTTCTTCTACCCGGGGCGCTGGGCTGAAAAAAGGGGGATTGCTGCAAAGCGGGAGGGAAAAGAGGGAAGGGAGCGGAAAGCGGAAACCGGGGACAGTTAATTATACAAATTGAATAAAAGATTAAAAAGTCCGCGAGGGCGAAACCGCTAGTCAACTCCGGAACTGATCGAGTTAATTAATTGTAAAGGAAAGAGGGGGGTCTACAGTGGTAGCGGTCTTGTTTTGATAGAGGAGTTTGGCCGGAGGAGCCGCCCATGGGAGTTTACCCAGCGACTCACATTATTGGATGGAACCACACCTAAAAAAAGAGACATAAATAGGAGATGGGGTGACCACAAGCCGTTGAAAAAGAAAAGTGAGTGAGGATTCCAGAGTTTGAGAAGTAGTAAGTTCGTGGTGAGAAAAGGAACAGAAAATGGGTTCTCTGGGAGATGACCATACTCTAGCCGGGTGAAAGGTAACCCGCTATGGGAATCTGTCAGGGACTAAGAGCAGGTAACCCGGAGACAGAAGAATAAGACAGAGAACCCAGAAGAGTGTCACACTCGTTTGGTGGCATCAAGAAGAAGTGGAAAGCTTTTGAAAGAGGACAGGAAAAAGGAAAGGGTGAAAAAATAAACTTACAGTGGGGGGGGGGGGGGGGGGGGGGGGGGGGTGTGTGGTGGGGTGGGGGGGGAGGGGTGGGGGGGGGGGGGGGGGGGGGGGGTGGGGGAGTTGGTGGGGGAGGAAAGAACAAGGATCTTAAAGTCTTTTTGCCAGAGGCCTAAAATATTTAAATGTGAAAGAGATAACACTTGATGAGATGGGACAGACTGGGGGGGAAAAGGAAAGGACTATAAAAGTTTAACGAAATTTGGTGTTCAATTAGGTGAATACGTCACAGGGAGGAAAGTAAAGAGTAGGAAGAATGGCACTTATCACTGAGATTTCCGGGTCGAGGAAATTAACCAGGAGAAAAAAAAAAAGACTAAAGTAGAGGAAATATCGTGATAATTTGGGGTCACGAATTAAACTGGGGAATGAAATCCGCTAAATAAAAAGTTATTGAGGTTGTGGTTCTTGGGGTATAGCCAAAAGTGATGGGGACAGAAATGAAAAGCAAGGGTCAACACGACAAAATTCACTATCTTAACATAGAGGGGTTTCGCAGGGAGGGGGGGGGTGTAAGGCAGCCTATAAATGAAAAACTAAATAAAATGTGCGGGAGTTGAGTAAATAATGGGGGTGGGATCATCAGTCTTTAACAGGTAACGTCTCGACGAAGCAGTAGTATATTTGGGGCATCATAGTACAAGGTCGAAGGAGTGAGGGGGGGGAGGGGACTCTTTTGCAAGTCAACCACTCGTTTTAAATGGTGTATGCATTA
>Ga0179593_1564919_pt1 | contig 18357 bp, 20 predicted proteins | sample CZODoug2_1_08_16_FD_185931 | JGI IMG/M metagenome (GOLD analysis project Ga0179593, IMG submission 185931) | Vadose zone soil fungal communities from Angelo Coast Range Reserve, California, USA - CZODoug2_1_08_16fungal (PacBio error correction) | ecosystem: Environmental > Terrestrial > Soil >...
GGCGGCTACTCAAATAGACGTTTCAACGCCTTTCCCTACGAATAATGAGAAAGCAGGGTTTTCCGAAGGCCCCACAGAACGAACGGCTCTCTGAAGGAGAAGTGTAACCCGAAAAAACCAGGCTTGCCGTAAGCTCTCATAAAATCTACCTTCTAAATGGTCTGTTTCAGCAATGCGGGGCTGTCTCAAGACCTCAAAGGGGGAGGGTACGCAGGGTTGAGCACATTCTGCCGGAAGTCTCCAGAGCCAGATGGGGGGAAGGAGCGATAAATAGCCATTTGCCACCAAAAAAAAAAAAAGGGACCTCTTCCACAAGAATATAAGATTGCGAAATACAGCGGTTTCGGGGGAAACCGGGTGAGAATGCGATAAACAAGGTTTAGGCCAGTAATGGAAACGGCGTAGAGTCTCGGGTTCCCTGTGCCCTTCCGCTTCGGAGAGAACGTGCGTCTATTTGGTCCTTCAAAAGCAAGGGCGATGGTCAAGATGCGCAGATGGGGTGCGTAGCCTGCAAACAGAATGTTACCAGGGCGGATGCCCTCCGGACTTCCCTCGAGGGGGGGTCACCCCTCAGGGGGCAAGCTCTCATACCAACGGCCAGGCGAAAAAAGGAACTAAGACAGGGCCCAGACGTCGATCGCGCAAAATGACGGGACAAGGATAAGGCCATGACCCACCGGTAAATTCGAACTTCTATGGAGGGTTCTAAGAGGAGGAAACCAGCTGCCGCAAGGGACCTTTATGGATGGAAATTCCAAAAATAAGTGAGGAAAAATTCACTCATGGGAAGACCGCTTTCTAGAAAAATGCCGAACACCTTTTTGGAGGTGTCACCGTGCGGCCATTGTGACGTAGTGAAAGGGGGGAACATCTGCGGCGGACGCCACAGGCCGTGCGAAGAGACTGAGGGGGGGGGGTGGCTTAAGGCATGGCGACGGATTAAGAGACACTTACCGAGAGTAGGAAGAAAGGTGATGAGAGGTAAAAATACCGTGTCACGATCTGCATAACTTTCGCCGCTCAGGTCTGGCAAGGGAAGAGAAAGACCTAAACGGACGGAGAGCCGAAATTTGAAAATTCTGAGCAAAAAGCACCTCCTGATCCAGTATACCTGAATGCTTACAATGAAAAAGTATGGTATCAGGGAAAGAGGAAAGTGTAGACCAGAGGACCCGTTGCAGGGAACAGCGATCAGAGCCAGTAAAAAGATTGCAAGGAGACAAAAAAGTCTGAATCACATGGGCGCTTTAAGACTCTACAAGGAAAGGTCAGAAAAATCTGCGGGGGGACAGTATCTGTGAAAAAAATTGACAAAAAATGTCCGGCGCGGTTGGAGGCGGTAACCTGAAGAACTTGTGGCAAGCCACTGTATGAAAGAGTTTAGTGCATAGGGGTCCCTATCGGAGACCCGAGTTTTCTTCGAAACGGACTTAAAGCAATGAACCTGGTAGGCCACACCAGTAACAGAAGTGGGGAAAATTAGAAGGGATATCGCCGACCCTTATGGGGAAGGAATGATTCCGGAACAAGTCCAGGACGTGAAAAAAAACAGCACAGCGCCCATAACCCCCCGAGTCAAAAAAAAAAAAAGGGACATAAGAGTCAATCAGAAAGCGAGCAGCAATACGAGTGGCATAACCACCACAAAAACCAAGGGTATATTAAATCGACATTGAAAAGGTTCTTAAAATGCAGAGTAGAGTGAACCGGTGGACACAGAGCAAAACCAGAAAAAAGAGCAAAAAGAAGGGCTGCAAGGGCAAGAAAGAGAGCCAAAAAAGGAGAATTGGGAACCAAAAACAGAAGCAAAAGCAGATAAAAATGGTTGCAAAAGGATACAAGAAAACAGTCAGCATATATCCTGTCTTGGACGCAAATCCGGCAACTCCAAAAAGTGGGCCGATGAACATGAAAAAGGACCTGAGGAAAGAAACTGGGGGAAAAATCCTGATGACTGGCTCCAAAAGGGGGGGGGGAATCAGCAAAGAGGAAAAATGGACCGAAACAAAGCCATCGACTTAACAAGCGTTCGAGAGAAGAGAGGGGCCATCTTTTGGGGAGGGGGTGGGGTGACAAAAAGGAAGCAGTAAGAAGTCGGCACTTGTTGGCAGACATGGCATAATAAAGGTCTTCGCCGACTAAAAAAATCGGGGGGAAAAGTGGAAATACCAAGAAAAAACACAAATGAGGACTAATGGTACAATGAAAAGATTCCACTCGGCTTAGACACGGTAGAAGGGATAACGGATTGCAAGAAATTGCCTGACAGGACAGAAGAAGCCAAAAGAAAACTCAGTCATCAATAGGGGGAGTAAAGGAGAGGGAAGTCTCCATGCCATATCTCTAATTATAAACGGGAAGGCTGAGAAAAAAAACAAAAAAGCAAAAAAAGAAAGAAAGAAAAAAAATAAAAAAAAAAAAAAAAAAAAAAAAAAAAAAAAAAAAACCACAACAGGGCCCGAAAGCAGGAGGACACTAAATAGTCACGATCCTCAAGTGAAGCGAGCGGCATAACATGTAGGGCAAAGAAGAAAGAAGTATTATTGGGGATATCAGAGCACAGAAGGGCGACAGATTTGCTGGCTTTGATCGAATAAGTATAGGGGGCAAGATTGGGAACGCGCAACGACAATCAAGGCACAGACTGGGAATCAGGTGGGGGGCGAGGAGGAAGCCGAAGAGTTACTCCACTTGAAAGGAGGGAAGGCTGGAAAACACTAAACTGCTCTAAAGAAAGATGGGGGTCAAGCTGGGGGGTAGGAGGGGTGGTAGCTCGCTGAACGGGCTGGGCAGAATCGATTTATGGAAAGTCCTCGGTGAAGAAGATTAACGCGGGAGGGATTAGGGTATTAAACGGAGGACCTACTTCGGAATCATGAAGGGAATAAGAAAACGCATCACGGGTAAAAAGACTCCATCCGGAAATCAAAGGGGTGCAGGCAACAAGAAAGACGGTAAAAAGGACTTCAAGATGAAAGGTCGGTGAAGAACACCACTGGGGAAGTCCAGGCGATGAAAGCTAGCATGAAGCATTTGAAAGGCCGGGCTTGACGGGAGGGAGAAAAAAAAAGCTCAGGGGAAGGAAGAAGGAGCAAAACTTAAGGCCAAATATGCCCATCTTTTGGGGAGGGAACCTTGAAGGGCGAGGAGGAAAGAAAGAGAGGAGCTTGGGGGGAAGGTGGGGGGAAAGGAAAGGCGAAGGGATACTAGCTAAAAATAAAAGATGATGGTAGATACACTTGAATTGGGAACCGAAAAAAAATGAAGAAAATTTACAAAAGGAAAGACTGCGAGGGGGGAAGGAGGGATAGCTCAAAAAAAAAAAATAAAAAAAACATCCTTTTGGAAGGGACGCCGGTTAGGAGAAGGAGAGACAAGCGGCCCAAATGCAGACCCGACGGGCAAAAGAGCGGTAGTTCAGAAGAAAACGTGTCAGACGTTTCGTGCCTACGAGAGTAAGAAAGACGTCGGACCCCAAGGATTAGAAAAGAAACAGAGTGGAGAAAAGAATGGTGCTAAAAAGGAAGGATCATCGAAGCAAGGAAACGAGAAGATACAATGTGCAGACGAAAAGAGAAAAACGGTTGGGTAATTGCTGACAGAAAGAATCGAACCAAATCCGTGACAGTGTCTCCCTTTAGAGAGGGGGAGGGGCAAAATAAAGAAAGAGAAGGGGCCCGTCAGTTCAACAAGCGAAGCCCTTAAAGCAAGAAGGCGAAGGCGGCAAACGAAGATAGGGGATAACATCGAAAAGAGAGAATGGGTGGCGAGGAAAGTCGGAGAGGCATGGAGGAAGGGAGAGGAGCCTGAGAGAAAAGGAGGGCAGAGTAAAAGAAAATACGAAATGCCTTCCGAATCATGTTAAGTGGGTCTAGGGAGTATACCGGCTTCTTTTTTTGAAGGACGAAATCCGGAAGGGCGAAAGAGCCCGGGAAAAGGGGAAGAAGGTCTAGAATAAAACAGAGATCCTGAGAATGAAAAGTAAACTCGAAATAGGAGGGAAACGGGGGGGAAACCTGAGAGAGGAAATGGTTAAAAATAAAAAGGGGCGGGAAATAGACCTGCTTGCAGAAAGCCGTAGACGAAAATTCGGCTTAAAGGCAAAAGATTTACATTCTGAAAAGGGGAGGGAAAAAGAATAAAAGAGGGAGATTTAGAAAATAGCAGAATTTTTCCTTGGAAAACGACTCGCAGAGACACTAGGAGGCTCCAGACAAAAAAGAAAGAATCCGAAGTTGCGTAAGAGTACTGGAGACGTCCGAATCGGGGAAAGGAAAAAGGTTGTCGAGAAAGGGGAGACCTCGTGAAGGCCGGGGTTTCCATCAATTGTAGAACCGGAAAAAAAGCTATGGTGAGGGAAGTCATGCCGGAAAAAAAGAACAAACCGGGGTAATAGAAAAGAAGACTACAACAACAACAACTGAGAGAGAAGTAGGACTACGAGGGGTCAGGTGGAGCCAGTTAGAAGGAAAATAATTCAAAAAGTTTGCCAAGAGCCCCACAAGGGAAAAAGCTCTCTGAAAGATGGGGAAAAGAAAAGAACAACGCAGTGAATTCCGAAAACCCGAGCTCATGCTAAGTCTTAATGAGTAGAAACTTGACTATTTCAGCGTAAAATGGCGGTTCTGTCGACGGGGTTATCCAGGCCCGGGAAAAGCAATCGCGTGGTTTACGGAACTTAACTGCCGTCTCAGCGCAAAAAAAGGACAGAAACGGGAGATGGGAGGGCATCGAAGGCAACTTGAAGGTTCCCCACACAAGGTCAAAGAAAAGAGCCTAAAATATACGGTAGGGAAAACTTAACCAGAGGGAAAACCCGAAACAATAACACTATAAAAGAGTAAATCATATCTCCTAAATTTACGATTTTGTAAGAGAGGGGAGAAGGACGGGGTAATGGCATCGACCAGGGGAAGGAGATCGCAAAAAATTTCGCAGTGTAAAGAGGGAGCGCAACCAGAAATTTTAACGTGGAGAAATCCCTGAAAAAAGAAAAACTGCTCGGAAGGAGTTAAGAGGACGAAGGGAAAAGGCCGGGCGAGCTCTAAACGATCCAACGCAGCCGTCAAGGAAAAAAGATAACTAGAAGGACTTTAGAAGCCAAAAAAAGGGAGGTCGCCCTGACCTATCGAAACGATGGGCAGAAAGTCAAGGGAAGCTAAAAAAGGAGATTGGGGAAGAAAGGGTCATAATCTAAGTCAGGGACCCTGTACAAAAAGGTGATTTTGGAAAGACGGATCAGGAGAGAAGGTGATTGCGAAACAGGGATATCAGAAGGAACGGTAACAGTGGGGAAAGGCAATTTTGATGTGGAGGGAAAAGTTTGGGGGAGGGAGTCGAGAGCCCCGTGTGAAAAAACCCCAGAAATCCATCAGGGTGAGGAGGAGAAAGGGACTGCGCTTAGGAAGTAAGGAGGGGCCAAGTGAAAAAGAGGTATCCTTTCATCCGATTCAGAACGAAGATGCATCAAAGGAGAGGAGAAGCGCGCAGAAAATTGAAAAGTCTCAAAGAAAAAAGAATAAAGATTGCGTGATGCAAGGAGAAGGAGTCATCAAAAAGCCAACTGAAGTAATTAAGGAAGTTAAAACTCAGAAGAGAGAAGTATCGGTAAAATCAAAGAATGAGACAGCGAAACATTAAGGGGACGTTGGTATAAAGGGGAAGAAACTACACAGAAAAAAGAAGCCCTTCGAAAGCAGGAAAGAATAGGAAAGTGAGGGAAAAGAAAAAATCAAATGAAAAAAGGGAGACGGCGTGAAAGCAGTTGTTGGAAGGATGAACCTTCACAAGGGGTAAAAAAAAACCTGGAACTGAATAATATTTTAGGCAGAAGCGACAGCGAAACAGATTAAGAGGTTAACACGCGGAAATGACGCAAAAGAAAAAAAGAACAAATAAACGCGTAAAGAGGGGAGGGGGGACTGGAGAAAAGAAAAAGAGCGTGGTGAATAGTCAAAGGTACAGCGAATTACATGTACAGTAATGAAAACCCACGAAGTAAGAAACAGACCGATGCAGAGGAAGACAGAGAATGATTACCGGAGAGAGTAAGAAGTTCAAAAACTGAATACGGGACCCGTAACCAAGGGAACCAAGTATTATGAGCGACTGGGATGGGCATGAAGAATTGGGTCCACGGAGAGAAAACCAAGATGATGAAAAAAAGGGAACTGAAATGAGGGGCCGGGCAATTAAAAGAAAAATCAATAATGATTCTCAAGGAGAAATTCAAAGGGAAATCTCAGTGGGATCAAAACCCGAATACTGCGGGAAGGAAAAATTCAGCTCCTTGAAAACCCTCTTGAGCCTTCCAGCCGGATTTATTTGGGGCCGGGAAACCTGACTGGAACAAAAGCGATTCAGAGAGAAAAATCAAAGGAGCAAGCACCCAAAGGAAAGAACGCCCACTCAGACGGGGGTAAGCAAGAAAAAGAGTGGCGTCAGGAGGCATATTCGGGGGAAAGGTTTGTGGTCCATAAAGATGAAAATCATAAAGGTAAAATAAAGAGAGAAAAAAACGGAGATTGAGAGTCACAACTGTTTTGGAATATTATCGTCGGAGAACGCCACGGGCGACCCATGAAAAAGGATGAAAAAAAAGACGACGTCCCCCAAAAGTAGAATCAAAGACGAGGGGGCCTAGTCATCTCTGCTGGAGAATGATAGGGTGGGCATCGGGGAGAGCAAGAGGTTCGAGAAAAGGAAAAGAAGAACATGACGAAGGAGGAGGGGATCAACAGAAGACTGAGAATTCAAGTGAAGGCTCGGAAAAGCGGCAAGGGCCTTGGAGAGGAAACTTGCAAGAGAAGGTGATCTCAAGGGATATTAGGCGTGGGGGGGAGGGATGTTTTAATCGAAGGACTGACGCTGTTGGGGAATCAGGGGGGACATGGACCCGAGAAGGAAGTAATTGCGCTTTTGAGAAAGAAGGTTTTTTGAAGGAACCGTTTCACGGCATTAGGAGGGCAGAGGGAAAAGAAAGAAGAAAGGATCTCAGAAGGAGGAAAAGCCTTGACTTGTGGAATGCAAGGGGGTGATGCCTAGTAACCGGAGTTTAATGGGGGGAGGGATGGCGGGACGACGGGTGATCTGACTCGTAATGGCTTCCTGGGAGTTCGCGAGTAGGTCGGAAGGCTATTCCCCAAAAAGGTCAGGGACACAAAGAAAGCCAAAGATCAAACGTTGGGGAATCAGGTGGGCTTAGAAGAAAGATCCGGTCGTCAGGGGATAGAAAAAAAAAGACGAGGAAGACCTCAGGCAAAGAAAAAAAAAATTCAGAAAGAGCGGCGTCAAAACGGGGGGGCTTGACGGGGAAAGGGAGCCACTCCAAAAATTAATGGAAAGAAAACACTAGGCGGCCATCCCGTCTGAGGGGAAAAATGGGGGAGGAGGGGGGTAAGGGAATCGGCCCGTGCTCTTTGTGTCTGGAAAGGGGTTGGAGTCAAGAAGGGATGGGCCCTCAAACACGGCGGAATAGGTGTGGGGCGATGTGCTCACGAAAGGTAGCGGAGAGAAAGGGGAAGGATGAGAAGGGAGAACAGACTTGAGTCTAAGGAGGTCTATTTCTCAAGATCACCAAGGAAGTTTGACGGAGATGAAGGGGGGGGTCGAAATCGCCGGCATTGCCAAACCATCGAAGGGGATCGAACAAGGGAACAGGGGACCGACCGGATGACCTACTCTCGGTGGAGGCAGCTTTTTGAAAAAGAGGAACAAAAAGAAAGAAAAAAAGCACCAAAAAAATGGAGCACAGAGAGGAAAAAAAAGGGCAGGAGAAAACTACAAAGTCGAAGAAAAAGCACAAAAGGTGAATTGGTGGGCGGGGACCTGAGGGAGAGAACCGGGTAAGGGAGAAGGGGTATAAAGAAGGGATCATTGGAGGGACTGCAAAAAAAAAGGCGGGTCCTACTGAGAGAAAACGAAATCCGAGGGAACCTGGAAAGGCAGGAAGGGAGACAGAAGGGGAAAGCTGGGTCCCAGGCGCATGAATAAGAGAGATCAGAAAAGGGGAATTCTTCCGGAAAGACGGACTGTATAGATCGGTGCGAAAAGAGGCCGCGAAAGGAAAGGAAGCGATATGGAGCATGGTTTCAACATTAGAAGAAAAAAAAGAGAAAACGCGCCAAAAGAGGAAAAGAGCGGCCGAGAAACACAAGTGAAAGTCCGAGACTGGAGAATCTTAAACTCGACGCTGGGGGGAAAGTGAAAGATACCGATGGTATCGAAAAAAAACCATTTGGGTAAGCGGGAGGTCTATTAGAAAACTGCAGGATCTATTGAAAAATCACAGAGCCTGGGTGGGGTAGGTCCGAGGGCAGAAAGAAATTCTCGGAGGAGCCAAAGGTGCGTTTCAACGCGATCTGAAGGATGAAATAAAAGGTCCACAAAAGGAAAGCAGCCTCCTGAAAAAACTAGGAAAGCGCGAGCGGTACAAAGGAATGAAACTGGAAAAAAGAAGAAGAGTTTCCAAAGGGGAGTTCTTCGGGTTACGTGAAAGTAGAGGAAAACCAAACAACCCTTGTTGTTATAGACAGATGAGAGATAAAACAACAAGATTAGGCCCCGGCGACCTCAAATAAACAAGGGGAAATGATTCCGTACGAATAAGGAAGAGAATTCAGGGAGGCCCAAGAGGCTCGCTGCCAAATAAAAGTTTAAAAACGCAAAAGTTGAAGGAAGTAAAGGGGAGGAAGGTAGATCCAAAAGAGTGAGGAGACGCCACCGATGTTTCAGCTTTCAAGGAGGGAGCCAGAGAACGAATTGCGTCTCAGAGAAAGGGGGGGGGAAGGCAAATTCAGAGGAGAAAGGCCCTGGTTGTGCATGGCCGGGAGACTTGGCGAAGGGGGCCCCACCCGCCATGGGGAAAAAAAAAAGCTAAAACCAAGGCACGTCTACCGGCTGGAGAGGGAAAAACGGGGGAGGTTCATCGAGGAAAGAAACAAAAGACCCGGTCTAAAAATTGAATCACGGTTACAAAGGCGAAAGGAGCGTAAGGAGGGGAAGATGGGAGGGAGATGAAGGAGAGACCTTTGAAATTGCGGCGCAGGGGTCATGAAAAAAGAAGAAAAAAATGCAGGGCGGAACATAGGGAGCTGAAAAAAAAAAAAGGTGACCCGATAACCTCCTCTGCCCGACTCAAGCTGAAAGAGAAAAGTAGTTCGAGAAACCGAAAAAAGAAACAGCTCCAAAAAAGAAAAGCCAGCGCCGAAAGGGGGAAAAGGAAAAAATTGCCTTAGAGGGGACGAGAGGAAAGAAAGAAAGTTCCAAGAGACTGGTCCGTTAGGGGTGACATATTTCTGGGATCTACAGGCCTTGACCGGGGGGAAAGGCATTTTCCACTTTCCAGAAAACTCAAACAACTGGCACTAAAGGAGAGAAAAGAGGTTGGCCGAGAGAAAAGGGCCAGAACAAAGGGGTTAACTAGATAGAGTCTTTGAAGTTGTAGTGAGGATGCCCGTGTTCTCGGAAAGGTAGAAAAAAACGTGAGACAGCAGGTCAGAAAGGAGGCAATCAAAAAAGGCACCTGAAAGAGTGGATGGAAAGCATCAAGATGAAAAATGGAAAGGATCGGCAGAGAGAGAGTCGCTAGGGAAGGCTCATGAAAAGCGGCGATCAATGGGAAGAGAAAAGCCTAAAAGGAAAAAAGGGGGCCCGTCAAAGAAGGAGTAAAGAGGACCAAAGGAGCTCGTAAGAAGGCATCAAAAGAGCCCAGAAGATGCCGACAAAGATAGCCAGGACAGACACTCTAAAAAAAATGGAGACCATTCAAGAAAAGAAGACTACATTTTAAGGTCCGAAAAAACGGGGGGAAAAAGGGTCATAAAAAAAGGAATGGGAAGGGGAGAAAAAAGAAGGAAGTCAAACAAAAAAGGAAGCCTGGGGCGTGGGAGGGGACAGGTCAAGCAAAACGGGGGGAGAAAAAAAACCAAGAGCTGGATATGGTTTCGTGGCACGGAAGAAAAATGTTCCGAGGAACCCCTGGGACGGTACTAAAGACGCACTTCGGAAAAAAACCGGCCATGACCCTCAGGAAAAGGGGTGAAGAAGGGAAGCGCCCAAAAAAGGAGGCTGGGGGGAAGGGGAATATGGGGGGAACAATAAGAATGAACGCAGCAAAGATCAAAAAAAAAGAGCACCAGGGAAACAGGACATCGATCGAAAAGCGAGCGAAAAAAATCAACTAAAACGGAACGGAAGGGGGAAAAAGGAAAGACAGTAGGAGAGGGCTTACTACAAAATCAAAATGGAAAATAAGAGAAAAGAAAAGACGGCAAAACAAAGCGCAAGAAGTAGGAAGTTATCAGGGGCAAGTTCAGAAAGGGAGGATTCGAAAAAAAAAAAAGGGCCAGCCAAGCCCAAAGGGAAGGAAAGGATCCAAATCCCCTAATAGGTCAAGAGCAGTCCAAAGAGGGAAAAAGTCCATGGAGAAGCGCTGGGGCGACTGGTGCGTTCCGCCGAGGGGACAGGGGTTAGGGGAAGAGGGGAGGGAGTCATCAAGGGAAGGTAAAAAGAAAAGAAATGAGAGACCAAAGGTGGAGGCCGATGAACGCCGGCGGGCACAGAAAGGGTGGAGGTTCGTCGGAGAAAGGAGGAGGAAGGAGTCAAGGGAGATCATGGGTCCGCCCTGAAGCTCCTACGGATGGGAAAAAAATTTGAAAGAAAGAAGCTCGTAAAAAAAAGGAGGTAAGGGGAACTAAGAGGTTTACCATATATAACAAACGGGATCCGTCAGGAAAAAAAATAAACGACATGACGAAAGACGACGCCGTCCAAAGACTTTCTGTCCATGAGTCTACAAGGGGAGAGGTTTCGAAATATTGGGGAGAGGGGCTTGAGTCGACGGGGGGGAAAGATGAGACAGGAGGGGAAGGGGAGGTCTCAGTAAAGGAACATCCTCTTCCCTCGTGAGCTCCGGCGGAATGCAGAGTAGGAAGGGGAAGGTCCCAGATTTGAAGACTTAACAGTATTCGGTGAGGCGCCGCATTCAGGGAAGAAGAGGGGAAAAGGCGGGAAGGGCTTGGAGAGTTCGAAAGATGGACCCGGGTTCAGACGTAGGCAAAAAGGGCTCCTCCTAAACCGGCCTTGCTCCTGTGAAGTGGCTGAATTTCACTGAAGAAAAGGGGTCAAAAGACTTCTGGCCGAAAAAAGGGCAAAACATCCGAAGAAAGTAACCGGGGGTGAATGGTGGTTTAGACAAGAGGGGTGGAGGCACGGGAGAAGTAGACGGCTCAAAGGGTCCTAAGAGTGTGGGGGTTTCCTCGGGGAATCTTCCAGGAGTCCTTTTCTGTATGGAGATGACGGACCGAAGAATTCCTGGAAGAAACCAAAATCTTTGACCGGCCAATCGAGAACAAGGAGGGTCCCTGGGAGGACGGGTTAGAAAGAAAGGCCGGCTTGAGGAATCACACCAAGCGAGAAAGGACCTTCAGAAAATATTAGGGGAAAGGAGTCTGGAGAAAAAAAAACGGATTGGTGATGGCCAACGCCACAAGGAGGGGGTTGTGAAAGAAGTTGACTCGACATCTGCAAGCTGTGAGAGAAAAAAAAGAAAAGAAAAAGGAGAAGGGCAACTTTTGCGATAGAAAAAGGTCGGGAGACCTCTGTTCCCGCCTGAGGAAGAATGGAAGACACTTGAAAAAGGGAGGGGCCGTCCGAGGAGAGGAAACATTGAAAGCTCTAAGGGGGCGCATGGGTCAGAGGGGACTCTAAGGAAGAAAAATAAGGGATCGCCGGTTCGTCAAAAAAAAAGGCAGGGACATCCGAACCTGCAGGGAAAGAAAAGGGGGGAGGGGCCATGAACCTCTGGATAATCAACACCGTTTTGAAAAGCCTAGCGGAGGAAATATCGAAAGAAAGTCAAAAAAGAAAAATACAAAAAACAGTTGCTGTGGGAGGAAAAAGGGGAGCAGAAAACAAGGAATGACGACTAACAAAGCAAAAAGTAATGGGGCCTAAGGGAAAGCGACGGTAAACAGGGGCTCTTTCAATTACGCGCCTGATAACGGGTTTGAGGAAGGGGTCAGCCATTGAAAACGCGAGGACGGGCAAAGGGGAAGCTACCGGTCCAGAAAAGCTGGGATAGAGTGGAAAAATGCCAAAGTGTCGTAAAGGAGGGGGAAAAAAGGTCCATCATAGATACAGTGAAGGGGGGGGGGCGCTCAGAAAAAGTGGAGGGCCTTCTGTCAAATCAAGAGAATTTCAACTTGCCCGAAAACCCAAAAGAGCAGGGTCAAGAAGGAGGAGGAGAGGGTAAACTCCTAAGGGCTGTGGGAACGGCGCTCCATCTGCTAAGAAGAGGAAAGGCAAAGGGGACTAAAGGACAGAAAAGTGAAGTCCTTAGAAAAAGAAAATCTCAAAAATAACGACGTGGTTTGAAGAAAGAAGTCACGACAAAAGGAAGGGCTTGCGGTATGAGAAAAAAGGAAAACAGATACCGGGGAATCTGATTCCGACGACTATGAGAAAAAGGGAGGGGGGTTGACGATTACATTCCTAAAAGAAGGAATGGAAAAAAGAGCAAAATCGTCAAGGATAAAGAAAGGAAGACATTTTGCTTCGAACGAAAAAAAAAATTCGCTATAAAGTCTTCTACAAGAACTGAACAACCAGAAAGGGGGAGTCTACGCAGAGTACATTTTTAGAGAGAGTACCGGACCTTGAAGTGGAGGGGGGAGAACTTTGATCACTCTTGAAAACTTGAGAGTCAAAGGGTGGGGCCTTTCCGGAAAGAGAAAAATTAATTCTTCGAAGTTCACGGCCGCAACACCAGAACACAGAAAAAGGAACAGGAAGAATCAAACTTATTAGAAAGGACTGGGAGGATGGAGAAAAACCACGTGGGTGTGGAAAAAGTAAAAAGCGCCTTCTTTAAAAGGAATATTCACTCTGGAGAAGTACAAAAACGAACGGCCTTCAAGAAAAAGGAGCACACTGTACTGGCCCGCGTCCTTTAACCCCCAAGAAAGAAAAAGCTCGAGAAACAACGGAAGATGGTCTGTTTATCCATGGCTAGTGCCAGCCGACGATGTGAAAAAAGGAGGTCAGGGGAAGAAAAAGAATAGCCGGCTCAGCGGCATCGAAAGGGAAAGGGACTTGCGAGCTTGAAGAGGAATCCGGGAGACACTTCTGCCTGATGAAAATTGAAAAAAGCAGCCTCATAGAAAGGATCAAGAATGACCGCGAGCAGTTAAGAACTGATACCATCGTTCTAGGGTGGCACAAAGGGAGAGGGAGGGTTGGGTAGTTGAAGGGGGGACTTACGGTTCGGCCGGGGGGGGGGCAGGAGAGGCGAGGGAAGAATAATTTCAGAAGAGAGGGGGGACATACCAATGTTACCAAAGGAAAAGAACCAGAAGGATAAGAAGGTGTCTTGCCTTCTTCGCGTTGGAGGGGGGGAAATCCGAAGGGAAAAAGCAGAGAGAAACCGGCCGCCAAGAGGAAAATAATAAGGGCTCCTCCGAAGGAAGTTCGGGAGCTAAGGGAAGAAAACTTGCCTTCGGGGGGAAGAGGAAAGCAAAAGACCATTCCGTTGCCGAAGGAGAAACAAGGGGGAAGATCTCCAGGGAAAAAAGGGGGAAGCGCAAGGATGACCAGAAAGCCTAAAGGAAAACACAGACATAAAAGGGACAGCGTTAAAGGAAGAAAAAATGTTGCGGGGGTCGCCATTGTGGCGTTTGAGTGTGGGGAAAAGGGAGAAGGCCCTGAGAACTCCAGACACTTGGGGAAGCAGAGAAGGAGAAAAGCGATACTGCTGCCGAGGCCATAAAATAGGGAGGGAAGGGTGAACCGGGGAGTGAGAGAAAACTGCAGCAACTGGCGATTCTCTGATCGGAAAAGTCCGAAAATCAAAAGACTCGGAGTCAAAGGTCATTGAGCTCAGCAGCCAGCCGGCCAAAAAAAGAGGAATGGTAAAAGAGGAATCCCGAAAAGGAATAGATGAAAGCGGGGGGGAGAATCGAATATTCGGCGCGATCGAAGAAGGAAGTGCAAAGTAAACGATCTTAAAAATACAAGAGTCAAGAAAAAGCTTTGCAAGGACCAAAAAAATCGGAGCACCATTCCTGGGATTTCTAAGAAAAGAAATGAAGGGTGAAGAAGCCCCGAGACGGAAAGAATCTTACGAGGACTAAGAGAAGAAACCGAGGTGTTCTTCAGAAGGAACTGAAAGGAGGCGCCAGCACACCGGAAGCAAAGACGAGTGACGGTATTAGAGACGGGGAAAACAAGCAGGAGAGGGTTGTGAAAAGGCACGAGTATGGACAAAGAAAAGGCAGTGAAATGCCGAAAGCTCAAATAGCACCCGAGGCACCAGAGAGGAAAAAAAAAAAAACTTATAGAAAAAAGGGAAGACCACAGACCGGAGGGACCCGGGAAGAACCCAAGACGAAACAGAAGACCATGATGAACCTGCAGGACGGGCTGGAAAAGAAGAAAATGGTAGAAAAAAGAAAAGGGTGAACACAAGGGAAAGGAAAGGCGTAGTGATCCTGGGCACATAAGAAAAAACAACATGTTCAAGAAAAATGCATGGAAAAATTGAAAAAGACGCCAGGGTGGAATCCAAATCCAAAGAGGGAAAAGCCCTCAAAAGGGAAAGGGGCATGCCGTTAAAGGACCACAGAGGAAACGAAAATTTGGGGAAGGGCCCGACCGCAGGAGGGAAAAAGGGGGAACAAGGGCCGGGGGATAATCAAGAATAGGCTTGAAAAAGGAGGAGGCCCCCGAACTCCCCCATAAGGGAGAGTGGGGAAGGGGGAAGCATGGTCCGGAGGGAGGCGACTGGAGAGAGAAAATTTTTGGGGAAAGAACATGAAGAAGTTGCTTCGCGACAGAGGTTGTCACCAGGGGGATCTCAACTCCAAAAACCTGAATGGGGGAGAGGGCCCAACATGGGTTGAAGGAAAGAGAGGAGGCGAAGCCAAGGATTCAAAGGCTCAGGAGAAATGACAACAAGGAAACAGGACATCTTGGTCGAGCATCCGCGTTCAAGAGGCATAGTCATTTAGAGAGAAGAGATTTTCATTGAGAAGGAAGAGAAGTACAACAGCAACACCGCTTCGTAAGAGAACTCCGAGCTCTACACTCGGCCCACTGTGCAAAAGAGGGTTTCCGTCTGACAGGGGAATCTCGCATGCAGGGGGGAGGAGGGAAGCGGGGGAAGGGGAGGTGTCAGAATTATTGATAAAATTTTGTGGAGTGGGGAGGGGGGGGCCCCGTAAAAAAGGGAATCGGGAATAATTCAGAGCGTGGTTGGAGAGGGAACTGGAAAATTGCAGGGGCATTAAGGGAAGAAGATCCGAAAAAGAAGGGGATTTACAAAAAGGGGAAGGAAGTCGTACGAGTTCTTCTAATCCGCCCAGCGTTAGGGGTAACGGGGGAACATGGGGCGCTGTCGGGAAGGAGGGAGAGGGGTACGGAGGAAAAGACTGAAAAAGAAAAATTCAAAAACGCATCCTGGGGGGGAGGGAGATCAGAAAAGATGTTCAGGGGCAAGGGGGGCCCTAAAGGTGGTGGAAAGAAAGGGAGAGGGAGGAGGGGAAAATCTAAAAACGGGGCGCTTCTGAGGAAGGAGGGGTAAGCACAGAAAAATGAAATGTTAAGAAAGTATGAGAATAAGTGAAGCCAGGAAAAACCGCGCATGAGGGGAAACGGCCGGGGAGCACGGATCGCCATCAAGAGACATCGTTTGGATAAGGGAAACCTTTAGTGACACAAAAAACAGAGGCAGCTTGTGGCGTAAGGGGGAGGAAGGAACCGAATAACATTCAGAAGGAGATGGGGAAAGGTAGACCCTTAAAGGGGGAAAGGTATCCTAGGGGGCGCAGCGGACCGACGAAATGGGCCGAGCGATTGATCCTGAAGGAATTTGGGGAGATGCCGTTAGAGCTCGCAGGAGTAGCGAAAATAATCGCTCAAGAACCCGGGAGCTTAAAGAAAGGCATACAAAGAGTTCTGGCCTAGAAGGGGGCAAGCTTGGCTCCTCCAAGAACAGGCCCCTGCTCTAAAAAAGAGGCGACACAAAGGGAGAGGGGGGCCATTATGAAGAAGAAGAACGACAAAGAAGGAAGGCCTCACAATGAAAAGAAAAGAGAAACAGGGGTGTTCTTTAGGTACGAGAAAAAAGAACTCAGTGCTGCTCTGAAGGAAAGGACTGGCAAATAACAGGGGAGAGAAGTCCCGCATGAAGAGAATTAACAAGCGCGTTCTAGAGACTTTACAAATCGTAACATGCGCAGGGGGGGGCTCTAACTTAGTGGGGTCGTCCAAGAGCTTCGCGGAGGGGAACGTATAGAGGAAAGAGAAGGGGGAGTGCCGGAACCCGAACCCTGCCCAACAGTAAGGCTGGCGGTCAATGGAAGAAAAAAAATTGTAAATCTGGGGGGGGGAGGGGGAAACTAAAGCTCCAAAAGATTAAAAGATAACTAAGGCCACCCGAAAAAAAAAGAGAGACGCGGAAGAGCCACTAAAGAGAACCATTCCAATGGACAAAGAAAATCGTGAGCGAGGAAAAAACCGAGAAGAAATGAGGAAGTAAAAAAAGGGAAGAAGGGAAGATTTGGAAGAAAAGGAATAGACATTCAAAAGGGGTCCCGAACTCCAGGAAAAGACTGAGAAGATGAGCTTCGAAGCATGGGAAGGAACGACTCGACTAACGGAGGAACTCGAGAAAAAATCCAAGGAAGAAAACGACCAAGACAAAGGTTGAGAAGGGGAGACGATGTGATCTAAGGCTAGAGGAAAGGAAAAAGACGGGAAGATAATCTCGCATCATTCCCGGAAAAAAAAAGATTGAATTGAATAGAGAAGAAAGATTTACTGGCCCCCGCTTGAAAGAGGCTACTCGCACAACAACACGGGAGAGGGGCACGAAAAAGGGTGGTTCTGGTTGAGGATTCAAAAGCTCTCCAGCAGGGGGGGAAAAAAAATGGAAACAAAAAAAGAAGATTTGAGACACACTTCCACCAAAATGGAAGGTAAGCTCTAGAAAGGGAGAGGAGTAACAAAAAGTCTGTGTTCAAAGGAGGAAAGTCGGGGGCGGGCACGTCCGATGAAAAGAGGGGGACAATCAGGCGTTTTAAGGCGAGACTAGGGAGTGAGACAAGAAATATGGAGAAGGGGGAATCTCCAAAGGGAAGGCGATGTAATCATTTGGGAAAGGAAAGCTGCACAAAACCTGGGGAGATCGTACTCCAAGGCGATCAGGGGGTTCGCAAGAACAGAAAGAGAAGGGTAATAAGGGGGGAAACACAAAATGTTTAAGTTCTAAGGGAAGAGTACATTGGGGGGAGGTCAAGGCGATAAGGGTCAAGGAAGCTTCCGTATCAAATGGGAACATCGGAAGAAAAAAAAAAAAAAAAAAAAAAAAACTCCTCAAGCCGAAATGCTTTCCCAGAGGAGATGAGGTCGGAAGACGTCACTCCTCTAGAAAGACGGGAGCGAGCAAAAAAAAGACACATATCCTCTCCGACCAAAAAAATCACTACTATCTGAGGAAGTCCCTGAAAAACCTTAAAGAAGGGGGGTGAGAATATTTTCAAAAAAATGGAAGACATGCCGAAGTGCAAGAAAGAACGAAATGTCCAATGAGCAAGACCACAGAGATCATTGGGGTGTCTCGCAGAAAAGCCCTTTTAAGAAAAGTCGGGGAATTCTTGTGTTGTTCGAAGGGAGGAAGGGGGGAAATGTGAGAAAGCCGGCTACAAGAAAGTGAAAAAAGGGCATAGGGAAGAAAATCTAAGGCCCATAAAAAAAAGGAAAACCGCGTGCAGGAAAGTGAAGACCGGTCACGAGGAGAAAGGCGGAAAAAGGTCGGCAGATAAAGCAGTCCGTCACCTAACCGGTAAAGGGGGAGGTGCGGGGAGCGGAAGGAACCGAAGAACACGGCCACAGTCCTGAAAGAGAAAAAAAACCATTCGAATATCAGTCAAAGAAATGGAAGAGCCAAAAGCATCTTCCTCGGAAAAAAGCGAGCTAGGAGGAGAAGCGAAAGGTCTTGGCAGAAAGAATCCACAAACCCTGGAGAGCGCTGCCGACTGAGGGAAGGAAAAAAGGGTCCCCTCAAAAGAAAAAAAAGGGAAGGCCGGGAAACACGAAACCATTCTTCGCGGGCTAAAAGTGAATGTAAACCCCAAGGGGGAAGAAAGAGACTTAAGAGTGTGCAAGCAAGCAGGAAATCGGCGTCATCGTTAGGACAAGAACGTAGACGAAGACAAACCCGCCAGAAAAGACAGGACCCTTCGAAGAAGAGCCTGAAAACCCGGAAAGGGGTGAAGTGAGGGGAGAAAGGGGGGGGAATGATTCGCAAAAATGAACAGCCAGGAAACGGGAAAATAGAACGAGAAATACAAGCCACGAGAA
>Ga0179593_1667836_pt1 | contig 18356 bp, 24 predicted proteins | sample CZODoug2_1_08_16_FD_185931 | JGI IMG/M metagenome (GOLD analysis project Ga0179593, IMG submission 185931) | Vadose zone soil fungal communities from Angelo Coast Range Reserve, California, USA - CZODoug2_1_08_16fungal (PacBio error correction) | ecosystem: Environmental > Terrestrial > Soil >...
AGCAGGAAAAGAAACAACTCTGCCCAGGGGTCCGTCGCGTTCTTGAGAGACAGCCTGACCGGTCGGAGGGTTGATATCAAAGGGGGGGGGAAGCCTTCTCTCAGAAAGAAGGGAAAAATCTCGGAACGGGACTAGCCGAAGGTGCGACCCGGGCTTTGGCTCAAGCAGCTCTAATTTGTCGTCTGTCGCCGATCTAGTCTCAAAGAAGAAGGTGGAGAACCTAAACGGGGAGGAAAGGGGGGGGTTGAGCCAAAGGCTAAAGGTGGCGGGTCGTGCAAGGTTGCCTTTTACGACGTACTAAGCTTCATCGCGCATGGAGTGGAAGAAAAGTTGTCCGGTGTAAAAAAAAGCAATGGAGGATAGGAAAAAAACGGCGGAGAAAACTTAAAGAAGGAAGGACCGCTGTATTGGCGCCAGCTTAACCTTATTTTTGCCGCTCTATGTATTCGACCCCTCGACGATGGGCGCCTCGGATGGGGGGAGCGCGAAGGTGACTTCTCTTCGAGCTGGGGAAAGGGATCCCCTCTACTCGGCAGCCTGGCTCGGGCCGTCGTTCCAGGACCGATGCGAACTAACCGGAAGAGTAAGTAGGGAAGGGAATGGTCATGACTTTATCGAAACGGCAGGCTGGCACAGGAGACGACACGGAAAAGACGGAAAAGGGAAGAGGCGACCTGCAATCGTCTCTCAGCTTAAGCATGGGTTGTGCGGATCCGCCATAGGAAGTAAATCCGGGCTAACGTAAGGAACCGCGCATGAAGGAAAGAAAAGGGTAACCCGGTCGCGGTCACCTGTTACTCGAACCGCAATTCCGGTGTCCGGGAAAATCGATTGAGGATATCCGGCTTGCAGGGAGGGGATGGCCGGTCCGAATTGTATTACGCGAGGAGAGCATAAGAGAGGAACTTCAGCTGCCGGGGGTCGCCCAGAAAGGAGCCGTTAGTCAAGGGTCTTCAAGGTAGTGAAACCTCCTGAAAAGACCCCACCGCTTCGAGCATCTTAGGTGGTACTGCAGCGGATCTATTCGAGGCGAAAGGGGAAAGGCGAAGAACGACCGATAGGAGGAAGGAGAAAGTTGCCGACCGGGTGAGTCGTGCCGCTTGAAGAAGTCCGATCGAGAGAAATGCGTAAACGCCCCCGCCGCCAGGAAGGAAGGGGGACGAAATGGTTTTCCCAAATCTTGCTACCCCTCGGCACGAACTGGAAAAGCCGAACCATGAATCACACGACGAAACCTTAAAGGTCGGGGAAGGAAAAAATCGAAAAAGGGGCCATCTCCGATTAGGGGGTGTCATTTACTGTGTATTCGTTTGGGGGGTTGTTAACGGGGGGGGGAGAAAGAGTGGAAAGACGTTCGGGGCCCAGAAATCGACGGGACATTCTCACGAAGCACCAAAAAAAAACCCGCAAGGCTTCAGGTGGAGGTGACGCGTATTATTCCTAGAGTCTTTGTGATGTTTAAAAAATCTCGGGAAGAGAATGGACTAGGGCTGTTCTGGCGGGACCCTTTGTTGTTACTGGAGAGTGACGGGAAAGAGAGAGCCTAGGCGGTAACTAGCGTCTGCACCTGATGGGGTTCCCCCTACTCTCCGAAGGCTTTGGTCAAGTTACACTCAGCCATAATGCCGCCAGTCCTTTCTGGGGGACGCGGATCCATACCTTCCCTAACTTCTCTCCCAGGATATGGAGAGGAAGGAACTGAGGAAGCATGCCGTCGGGCCCTTAGATGTTCAAAGCTCCATTGACGCCTGACATAGTAGAAGTGCAGAAGGGGAGGAGGAGCAGGTGACCGGTTAAAAGGGCGCGGAACTTCCCTACGAGATGAAAATCCCTACGTAGATGAACTTGCTCAAAGAAGGCAAAAAAAGTTCGCCGACGGTGTAAAAGTTAGGTCATTCCCCCAAACGCCATTGGCATCACACCACGGGGAAGAAAACACCAGGGGGGGGAAGGAGCATGCCCCGAGATGAAGGTAGACAATGGTAAAGAATGACTGTCCCGCCGCCAGATGCTCTGAGGACTGAAAAAGACGGTGCTTCGAAAGGTTAGAAGGAATGCTCCCCTTAACATACGATGGGGGAAGCGGGGGGGGGGGACTTACGAGATGAGGGCCGGGACAGGGGAGGGAATGACGCCTCTTAACTTCGGAACAACTCTTCCTGGGGGGGGCAGGAAAGGGGCGGAGTTAAGGGCGTCTCGGACCCTATCGGATCCGGTGTATACGTGAACAAACAGGTGAAAGACGCCGGCGGAAACCAAGGGTGCCGCCGACTCGCCGCTGGACGTCTGTAGGAACGGACACCAAAGAAGGACGAGGAGGGTCCTGGAAACGGGACCTGACATGATCGGAGTCCCGTCATGGCAAATACGATCTTCAACACCAAAGGGAGAGGAAAGGTTGAAATGAAAGGGATCATGGGGAAGGAAAGAGGTCGCAGAGCCGCACTGTCTGCTTGGGAAGGTGCCAGGGAGACGAAAGGGAGGATAAAGGGCCGGGGGTCCGAGGCGGCGAGAGTTTTTCTTTAAAGATGCCTTAGCAGGATCAGGGCCACGAACCGACGAAACGTACGCGGACCACAAACACCGCAGTAAGGGGTTTTGGGAATCCTTCAGCAGGGGAGGGGGGCATACAGGAAGGGAAAGGGCAACGACGGGGGTAATCACCACGACGGCGAATGGTTCCGAGATTTGCGAAGCAGCGGATCCAACGGGGGAGCCATGAAAAAAGGGAGGCGAACAACCGGGCGGCGGGGCCCGTAAGGGGGTCCATTCTCGGGAGCAACGACTCCAGGGGTTGGGGTGGGGGGGGGAAAAGTGGCAAGCGTGTGTGGGGAAGGGTCATAAGTGGCGATTCCCTTCTTGGAGAACCGCTATTTTTGCCGGCGCGTTAGCCACAAGGAGAGGGAACGGGAACCACACCTCGTGCCCAAGCAGATCGGGCTTCACTCGTGGCTAATCACAAAAAAATGAGGAACCCCATAGGGGAAGGGGAAGATGGGCACCGGAGGGCGGCTGGCCTGGCGAAATTCTGAACTCGCCGGGGGGAGCCCAGGGGTCTATAAGGCCTATGCGCGGAGTCCACCGGAGGTGCAGCCACCTCCCCATTCCCTTGCGTCAAAGAGGTCTGAGGAAATGACCACCGAGGTCAGGGGGAGCACCCAGTAGATCTACAGGGCAGGTCGTAATAACCCCGTGATACTCTAGGGCCCCCCTTCCCAATCCCTCTCACAACGCCATCAGTCACATGAAAATCCCACTCCAGGCAGCCAAGATTACCATCAGGTCGCTCCACGGTGAGATCCCTAAACCCCAACAACCAGATCCAGAAAAAACCACGACAAACCCAGGACGAGCCGCCTTGAAAACGGCCGTTCGAGTAGCCTTCTTTGGCCAAACCGGAAGGGGGCACCGAGAGGACAAAAGTTAAAAAAACGAATACGTTCAGTCGGAACCAGAATGGAGCGAGAAAGTGGGAGGGACAAGGCTTTGTCCGGGGAACTCCTGTGACTTCATTGGTTTAGGTGTATCTGGAGATGCAGTGAGAGGGGATGCTGTCGGGACCAGGGAGAACCCAAATATTCTTCTCGGTATATTGTGGGCGTGAAGGAACGACGTTTGAGGAAGAAGTACACGGGAGGAGCAAGGGCGCAAGACCCGCTTAATGACCAAGGGAGAAGTGGCCGAAAGTAGGGGGCTTGGAAGCTAAAAAAAAGTGTCCTGCTCTCAGATATATCCTCCGGTTAGCTAAGCAAGGGAACCTGAACGGGGGGGGGGGGGAGCGGAGTCCTGCACTCAAAGGAAAAGAGACGCTCACGTCAGAAACGCCAGCCGCTTAAGGCATCCCTTTATTATAAATCGCGTTCCTGCGGAAGATTTGGGAGGAAAGGGGGCAAACATCACCCTAGGAAAGAAAGAACCGGAGATCGACAACTCAAACCGTGTGGCGGGGGAAGGAAACCTGACGCCGACGTGTAGTTCTTATCAAGGAGCTGCGTTCTACTAGAAGTTACTAAATGACGATAAAGAGGGGGAGGGAACAAGGAGTATAGAGAAGTAAGGAGGAAGAAAAGCCTCAAGGCTCAGGCCCCCATCCAAAAGGGTTTTATATCACGTCAGGAGCAGTTGGAGAGGAAAATAGACTCTGATCAGGGTGCAATCGGCAAGGGACGACAAGAATGCCGGGAGGGGGGGATCCTGGGCACCATCGTTTTCGCGACCGGTGTTCTAATCTTAAATCATCACCGTTCCGCCGACAGCCATACCTAGTCTTACAGTCGATGTTACGAATGACCTCGGAACTTGTCGGACCACTCCAGCGTGGAAAAGCTGACGTACTTCCGTCCATAAAAAAGGCCTTATACTAATATTTGTGGTACAACCCTTACACCCTGTAGTCAAGAAGAGCGCTATGAAAAAGTAGTAACGACCGGCAGTGACACTAATCCTTAGGACGACAAAGGGCGACTACGTCAAGAGGGCCGGACAGCGTCTTTCTACTAGGGTCTATCGCTATCGGGGGGGGGAAAGACTGAAGCATTAGCTGAGAGGAAACATGGACAAGACAAAAGATTGATCGGGGGCGGCGATTATCGCGGGTGTACAAAGCCCGAACGTCGCGGCACAGAGGGACCGCGCCGACCTGTCCGGCTGAGGCTCCGCCCGCAAAAGGAAAATAAAAGGGCCAGCGTTAGAGGGGGAGCATCCAGGCATAAAGGAAACTAAACACAAAAAGGAGATGCTGGAAGAGGGTCCAGGAGCCGGGATAGCAAAACACACGCCATAAAAAAGGGAAAGAGTTCCAGTGTCCGTCTCGGCTCGCAGCCGGCAAGGGAGGAAGTGATAGCGAGGTCCGGCCTGAGAAGGCGTGAAGGGGGACACCTAGTCTCATCGCCGAGCCAAGAGTTAACTGAGGGGCATGCGAAGGCTGTCCCTGTGAAAAAGATCTCAGAGGGGAATTGTCTTCGCCGATCCGCTTCGCAAGACTGACTAAAAGGAAGTCGAGGACACCACAAATTCGCCGGTGAAAAAGCGAAGGTACACGGCGGCCACTTTCCTTGACAGGACTCCGCGTCCTGGACAGGTATTATTTAAGGGTTGCCAGGGGGTCCATACACAAACCCATCTTCAGAAGGGCCGGGAGAAGAAGTACGGGAATTCACGAAGGGCCACGCCAGCTGAGAAGGCCTTTTTTGCCAAGAGAGGTAGTCGACACACGAAGGTCCAAATCCTAAAAGTCTGGGAGTCACACAATTAACGCCCGCTGTCTAGAACAGCGTCAGCGAACGGGGGATCACCGGCAAAGCGACGCCTCGTCAAGCCTGGCTCAGTCGCTTGAAATGGCGAGGGAGACTAAACCGGAGAAACGAGTTCTAGGAAAGGGTCAATAAGTGGTCGAAAAAGGCCGATCCGCAGAGATTGACGTGAACTTCAAAGTCATCGATAAAGCATCGTCTCGTATATTAGCCGGGGGGGGGGGAGATTAAGGGCAATAGAAGGGAAGAGCCCGGTCGGTCCTCGGAGAAAGGCAACCCTTGATCCTCAAAGTACCCGGTCAGAGATCAAAAGGGGGATCAAACAGGAATGCCGGGGAAGGGCGCAAACAAGGGGATTCTGAGGAACTACCTGCTTGGCGTCGTCGGCAGGGAAAATGATGTCCCTGTCCGCGTGTCACAAGGAAAGGAATCTCATCGAGGGGCTGAACTTCGCGGCTGGCCGGGAACTCACCGGAGACTGGTATGGCGTCTGAGGGACCTCCCCGACCCCCCAGGGTCACCAGCGGAGGTATCAAGACCCCTTAGGGAGAGCGAGCGCGACAAGGTCCATGAAAGCTTCCCTAGCCGATTGGGACTGGAAATAAGATTTCTACGTTCCGAACCTGCCCGAGGGTCTCGGGAGAGCTTCATCGAATTAAGAGGGAAGCGAGAGAAGTGAAACACTCGCCCTCGCCGCCTAAGGCCGGTTACGCAGGAATGTTTTTCCTAAGGGAGACTAAACCCAGACACGCCGAAGGAAGGCTAAACTTCAACCCCGTCAACCCTTGAGGGAACTGGAGACCCTTGTAGGAAACGGGCTCCTGAAAGACCTGGTGAAGTGACTGTAAGTAGGGGTGGGGGGGGGTAAATTTGTACTTGCCGTTTGCGCAAACGGGATGTGGGGGGCCAGCAGCGACAGGGCGACTGATTATCACAGCAAGTAAAGTCTGGGTTGTCAAAGGAAAGAAGCCCCGTTGCAGTAATTACGAGGTAAAGACGGGGTCAAGGGAATAGGGGGGGGTGGCGAGAGGAAGGGCCGTCGTGAAGCGTTCTTTCTATGGGTGTATGATAGTATCACGGGAAAGATCTACCTAAAAGTTAAGAGTCAATCCGGACCGCGTTCGAAACCAAGTATCCTCGTCGGTGGTCCAAAGTTACGAAATCCGCCCGCCAGGGCGGGGGGAAGGGCGCACGGAGTGTCCCTGCCGCACCTCTTCAGCCTGACAGGACTCGCGATTACGACACGACCGCCGAGGAGGGGCAGTGAGGGGGGACGCCTACATCAGGGGGGGGGGGCGCCTTCTTTAATGGATTTACCTGGGATCGTCTGGAGGGAAGGATACTATGGGGGGGTTCCCAATCACTTCGCAGAAAGGGCCCTGCCCCGGTGGCGCCACTGTGTGTCAAACACATAAACATTGAACCATGGAAACCACACGGAAGGGGAAACAGCAAACCACTGGCCACAACCAAAGAAACCGTGAGGCCACTGCCCTATAATTTCCAGGATGACCAGTGGAAGAGGGGACCTGTCACGGGGTAGCAAAACGAAAACTCGGTGCCTGGAAAGCTTTGGCTCACATGCTGAGAACCTTATCGGAAAGCCTATGGGGCCTGTCCGGGGCGAGTTGGTCGTTCAACCAGGGGCTGCAAAAAAAGACCACTGGGACTGGGAACGTCGGGCCCACGGAACCGAAAATGTAGGGAGAGAAGGCGGCGTCAAGGGGCCGACTGGCAAGGGAACGGCATATGTACAAACAACCAGTTGATAAAAAAGGCGCAGGGAAAGTACACGTACACCCCTCAAGCCGAGGAGAACCGTCGAGCACGTCAGAAGACCCGGCAGGAGCGGTCCTGCCAGAAGCCGGACATTATCCCTTCGGATGGCGAACATCTCTGAAAACAACAAAAAAAAAAAGAAAGCAAGACGAAAGGAGATCAGCTGGCCAGGAAGAGACTTCCCTTGATTCGGTTACGTAAGACTACCTAGGACGGGAATCCAGGGGGTCCTGGGCCGGGGTTAAAACTACAACGGGGGGCCGAGGCGAGATCACCTGTTTGGGGGTTCTGTATCCTCCTTATCCTGAAGCGTGCTCAGGAGGGGGAAAAGCCGCCGAGGGACGACGTCCCTACACCGGCCTCGTTTTGCCTCTTCAAAAAGGGGGGGGCGGCGGTCATCCCGGACGAACCCGGCCCAGAAGAAACTCGTAAAAGACCGGGAAAATCAGATGGGAAAGGGGCGCATCAGGGCCAACGACGTCACCGACGTTTCGGCAATACAAAGTTGCGGACAGTAGGACAATGCAATGGCGTGCGGGCCGGACAACGCTCAAGGGGTGTGTTGTGGCAATGTGATGGCCAATGGCGGGTGTGTGGCAATGTGAAGACCTTCAAGGGGAGAATGACACGGCAGGGCGAATTGGAGATCTTTCGGCGCGTCTCAGTGACCCACCTCTATTGCAGCGGGACGACGATACGTCGGTCACTAATGGGTAACCCGCGGCGAACCCTCGAAGCGTTAGGAAACCATAACGTGGCACCTAGTGAAAGAGAAGAGGTAAAATTCCTCCCTTCCTCTCCGAGCAGGGGAAGAAGCCGGCAGAGAAGAGAAGAAAAATCAACAAGCCGTAAAGGCCCCGGCGAACGTCTGTTCTTCGTGAAATTGAAAAACAGGATAGGAGAAAAATCAACGGCGTGGTGATCAGGTCAGGTCGATAGGAACCCTGTTTATCAGAGAAAGGTACCAACGCATGACAAAAGGAACGAACGGACGGCATGGCGCCAACGAGATTCAGAAGGGCACCCCGATCGGTAATCCCGCCACTGTCTCGTCAAGACCACAATGAAAGAGAAGTGGGCCGGGAGGAAGCCGTCGAGGGATGCTTGTCCAAAGTTGTAACGGCAGCCGTCAAGTACAAATTTACGAATACTTTCATTACTGGAACACCAGAGTAGGGAAAAACGAGAAAAAAAAAGGTCTTGTCCTCAGACGGGGAAAGGTTGAGGGGAGCGGATGTCAACTCGGGTATCTCGGGCACCCCATCGATGTTCGTAACACTCCAGTCTAGGTAGGGGAGTGGGTCGTAGGAGAAGGAAACGACTCGCAAGCAACATAACTGCGGTGCGTCAGAACGGGGTGAAGGGGTCAATCGGAGAAAAGCTATTGGCATTTCCCTTTGAAGACGAAGAGATCCTCAGGTAACCGGGAGGAAATCCGCAGGACTGAAGACCTGGCTGGGAAAGTCTGAGGTCACTCCCTGAGGGTCGAGAGGGCTCCTCGACCGGCCAGCATGCAAGTTCAGCAGCCTGTATGAGATCTCGTTCCTCTTGAGGCTCGGACCTTACACATCACCCTGAAGGAAGGGGGGAGGCCAGCCGGAGATACGACAGGGTTGAGGCCACAAGAAGGTTTAAGTTTAGACACCGTTATGGGGAAACGCTGGTACCGCGTGCTGCAAAAGGGCGCGGACGTTCGGCGAGGACAGACCCAGCGGCGGACGGCTTTCATATCGTATGAGCGTGGCGGGTACTAGAAGATGCAGGAACTGATTACGTGCCGATCAAATTACACGGCGATCTCAGGGGGCCTCAAATAAAAGGAAGGGTGAGATTCACGTAAGGAAAAAGGGTCTAGAACTCGTTAGACTCTATCCGGGATGGGAACCCGGCTGTCCACTCGCAGCAAATGACGAGGCGGAAGATGCACCGTGCTCAACGAAAAGAGAGCGGGACGCGTGGAAACTTATAAGATCATCACCTAAAGTCACATACGACCGGAGTCTGAAGAGGAGGGGTAAGAATCCAAACATAAGGGCCGCTCGGCTGGGGGGGAAAAGACCAATGACTTCCCTTACTTCTTACCATGAGGGTCCCTTCTACAAACAATATATGTACTGGAACGACACCCGTGAGAGGAAACACTACCTGAGGAGGGAAAAAAGATTAGGACGGAAGTTCACGCCGACCATCAAGGTGCTACAACGGAATACTCGCCAGTGGTATGGGCCGGACATCCTACCTGAGTTCGACGACCTGGGGGACGAGATGAGTGGCAACGGCCATTCAGGAGAAAAGATTCGGGCCGGGGCCAGGGACAGCACCTGTGCATATTCACGCTCAAGGGGGGAGACTAAAAGACGGTCCCGCGAGTCATGATACTGGAGCCGCTAACTGCGAAAAAAGAGCTATTCACGCCTGGGGCCTGCGGGACGCAGAGCGAAAACGCCTTCACTGGAGAGGGAAGTTATGGGGCGTTAACCTTACATGAGAAGGACAAACAAAAAAAAGGAGGAGGATTAACATATATATGAAAAATCCTTTATCATCAAGATCTGAAAGGAAACTCCATAACTCTGTCCCCTCGGAAGTGTTCCTGAGAGGGGAAGGCGCAAGAAATGTCTTATGTGAGGGCGAATGCCCGACGGCTGAGCGCCATTCTCTGAAAATCATAGGAATCCCTATCCAAGCCTATCGTGAAGAAGGGCCGTCCCAGGATGTAACTTGGCCGGCCTAAGCTCACTAGGGGGCGTCGGGACTCGAGAATCCCTTCGGGAAAGCGTTGAGCTGTCGGAAGACGGGCTATGGGAAGGGCCGTGAGCACCTTGAAGCTCATAGGCGGGTCGTGCCAAGGTGTCCCGTTTACTATCCCTACCTCGTTAAGAGCGCAGGGGTCGGGGAAAATGAATGGTTGCCGAACCCATCTTCTTAGGCCGTACGACTGAAGAACTGGAAGTCAAGAAGGGGAGGCCCACGAGGGAGGGAACGCAAAGGAAAATTGCCCTTCGAGGTATTCTTAGACCTCGACTAGGTACGCAAGGATTGTGGGGGAAGGATGAAAGGATTCGACAACCGCTGTAAAAAAGGGGTTACACCGGCACCCAGAAACTCCTCGTCAAGCTGCGCTGAGTGGCGCGGGAAAGCGAAAGCATATCAGAGTTGGGAGAACTGGGCAATAAGGGATATCAAAAACTTCGGGATGGTCGTCCCAGAGATAATAAGTGAACTTCCTGCTCGGCACGTCAAGATCTCGGGGCAGTGACAGACGGGAGGAAGGAGTGCCGTTGAAGGCGATGCGTCCTCAGGGCGTAACAGTATCTTAGAACTAAAAAACGCCCTTGAAAAACGCGGTCACAAGGAAGGCGCACGGTGTCAAGACCGAGAAGGGGAGAAAGAAGAATCTCACGATGGGCCCGCTGCATTCAGGTGAAATTTCCTGTCTAGGGGGGGTTTAACTAGGAACGCGATGAGAGGGCTGCTGGAGATAGTCCTCCCAGGGGCCGGGGAAGCTGCCGGTCTGGGAAGACCGAACCGGGACATCTCCTACAACCGCTTCTAGAGAAAAACAAAGGCGGAGTAGCGGGACTTCACCAAGTCTGAGCACAATTGAAATGTCCACTATCCTCTTAAGCCCGGGGGGGGAGCTGCAGAACCTTTCTACTGTAGACGCACAGGGCGAGTCTGAGTGCGGGTCAAAAGAGGCCGATTCCCGCGAATCGAACCGGATTCTAAAAGCCCCACGACGCAAGAAAAGGAAAGGGCCTTAGAGTGGTGTGCGACAGCAGAGCTTACCACCCCTATCAAAGGCGGGGGACAGACAAAGGTAAACAAACCCCGGACACACGTAGGGAGAGACAATCCCTTTACCCTCCATCTAAGGAAATACCATCGGGGAAGGAAAAGTAAATCGTTTGGGGTTAACTTTTGGGGGGGACTCTTAGGGTTGAATAAGGTGAGGGGGACAATCAGGAAATCGACGGCCGGGGAAAAACCGGACAGTCTAGTACAGGACTCGAGATTACGTCTACTCTGGAACTGGGAGCATCGCGGTTTCAAAAGGCTATGCCGCTGCCAAATGCGCGTGCCTGTCGGAGGGTGGTCTTCGGAGTCAAAAAGACTTCGACCGGCCCGGAAAGGTACGGGGACTGAGGAAAAGTACGATCAAAACGTGTCACTTCAAGCCTCCGCCGAACTCCCTGGCCGGAGGGCTTATGCAAGAGGGAGATCCAGAGCAAATCCGGCCTGAGAAGCCAAGAAGTCGGCTAGTGGGTCCTTTAGTAAAAAGACGGCAGAATTCGAGGTTCCCTTGAGAGTCATGTACGCCTACAGAGGACTAGGGTTTCTTAGCGGGAGGGAGAGCCGACGGTGAAATCGTCGATTCGCGGACCGGTTTGACGTCCCGAAAAGATGGAGACCTGAGATTCAACCTGCTCCGTGACTGTCCGACGGTTTAGAGCCACATGGAGGGGGAGTGCCCACACAACCATGGAAGCACCAACTGGCCACAAATGGAGGTTGATCATAGAAATGCAATTGAAAAAAGTGTCCCTAAGTGCAACTGCCAGCCAGGTTCTGAGAGAAGGAAAACCAGGGAGGGGCCGTGCAGAGGTGGGGCTCCGAAGGGCGTCCACTTGCGGGGCCGATGGTGTCCAGTGCCCTTACTACCTGGTTCCGTGCAGGAGGGGAAGGGAGGGGGCGAAGCGCGAAGACGCTGCCAAACGATGAGGGTGTTGTTGGTAGAAGGCGGACACGGGCGAGAGGGGAAGTGGCCCGAATAAAGAAAACATAGGACCGACCACCAGTTGGAAATCCTCGCCGGCCGGCTTCCCAAAACACGGCAAAGGGAAGGAGTTCTCAGCTGTCGTCGGCGAAGGGAGCCCGCGACGGCCAGGGGACGTGGCCAGAAGGAAATGAGCGAAGTCAGGCGAACATCTCTCTACTCAAACAACAAAAAAGCTTGAACCATGGGAGGAGGTTGAGGCATAAGAAGGGGCATTTCCGGCCGCGTGTACATGAAATCGATGTAAGGCGTTACGTGCCTCAAACACGAGAATCTGAAAGAAGTGTGTGAGGGACCTAAAAGCGGTATCACCTTGTTGAGGGGTATCCATAAGAACTTAGAAGGAGACGGTCCGCAGAAAAGACGGGCCGGTATCCACACCACCCGCAGGACTAGTTTTTCCCCACGACGGCTGTCAGTACAGGAAAGACAAGTCAAGACGACGAAAAGTCGGCCACGGGAAAAAATCGAAGTTGGCGGGCGAAGATGAGAAAAATCGTATCCCTGCAAATGGCGTCTCTGCGGAAAACCTGGCGGCGCGACAGGGACCTCTTAGAAAAAGGGGGAAGATTTCTTAGAGGGAATGCTAAAAAAAAGTGGTTGGGCCAGTGGTGAATTGAAATGGAGTGGTGTTGGAAGGAGTCCCTTCACTGTGGTCAGGGAAACCGTCGGCGAACCGGGACGGGCATTTCAAGAGAGGAGCGCCAACGGGCTAAAAGTCGGGACCCAACTAAGAAAAAAAAGGCCCCGATCACGGAGAAAAATCCTCCAAAAAGGGTCGCACCCCTCTACGCTGGATCCAGGAGACAATTGAAAAAGGGCGGAGGCGGGCCTGCCTCCCGAAGCAAAGGGACCGGAAAGGTCCCGGCAGTTGCGCTTGAATTAAAGACACCACTAAGGGGTCCAAGAAGGAAAAGGCCAGAAAAGGGGTGGGGACTACTTTGAAATTACCGAAGTGGCAGGGTCAATAGGAACTTTGCTGTAGGAGGAAATTCGGCAGGTCGAAGAGCCCCGTGATACTCGAGAACCCCGTCCGGGAAAAAGACTACTGCAATCGGAAGAGAAGCCGCCCGCGAGGAAAAACCCATGGGAAAAGTAATAAAGGGAGAGGCCCGGAAATTGACGGTTAGAATCGAGGTCGCCTGCTTGGTCCAGAACCCCGGCTTGCGCACCGGCAGAGACAAGGGGAAAAATAAGACTGCACCATAAAGGGGGGATCGAGAGTCTCAGGGCGTGTCCTCAATGGAAGGGAGGGGGGGGGGGAGAGAGGAGGAGTGACTCATGCTGTCGGGCAAAACCATCTGTCGTACCCGAATCGCGGCAGAGGGAGGAAGGGTGTTCTTATAAAAGGGAGAAGCATCGCTAGCAGAAACGAAGACACGCGGGAGAAGTGAAAAAGGGGACAGAGCGGAGCGTGAATCAGCATTTACCTTTCGAGGAAAGATCCGCCGGTGGAAGTAAGCTCCTCCTCGGTAGGCGAACCTGAGTAGGGGGTGAGAGGGTGGTCTCAGACCCGACGCAACAACTAAGCAGAGAGGAAATAAAGTTCATCATCCGGTGATGAGCTCAGAGCGTTCCTGCTGACAAGCTAAAATTACGCAGAACCCGGAGGAAGAGGGGCCATCCGGAGAGAGGATGTGGATCACGGCCAAAAGAGGAGGGGGTCGAGAACCGTGATGAGAGCAGGGTAAAGCTTGAGAAGTCTGAGGGTGAGGACGATGAAAGGTACTCCCGCGGCGAGAGCATATTGAGGGAGAGAAAACCGGGAAGGTATACCTAGACGATGCAGTCGCAAGAAAAGTTCAACCTGAGTTCACGGTGGAAGGTCCGCCCAGAAGAAGGGGAGAGAAACTTAAATCAGTTTTTCTGAACTGGTTACTCTGATTGGAGTCTTCAGGGGAAAGGACGCGGCAAGGAACTCCCGGCGTTGCCCGAACCCGGAGCGGACGGTGGTAGGAAGCTGAGGGAGAAAGAAGCACCGAGAGAAATCACATCCAGAAAAAAGGAACCTCTCGAAAAGAAAGGAAAAGCAGGCGAAAGAGTGTGCCTACAAAGGGGGGACCTTTCCCGTACTGAAGTCTACCTGATCCATATGAGGGAACCGACACTCCTTTACAAAAGCGCGATTCGAGGAGGGAACTGAAACGCACGACAGCCGTGGACCTGAGCTTGAGTGCTCACGGCGACTACCGCACCGGTGCCGACATCTGTCTACACAAGAACGAGATCGGACGACAGAACCTTCGGTGCGATTATCCACGCCCATTGGACCCGGCGCAACTATACCTCGGCCCGGGGAAGAGATTCAGCCGGGACATGTAAAGCAGAAAGGGGAGAAGGGGGGAAAAAAAGCGGAAATCAGCTCCACCGCCCGACCGGTCGTCGCAGCCACGAGACGGGAAAAGGGGGAAAGCTGTGGCCCGCGGATGGGACATGCAATAGGACTGCCCGCTCAGGATCTCGGAAACAACAACTTAGTCTTGAGAAGAGAGATATCCTGATGACGGGAGGAGTCTTGCTGCCAAAACGACATAGGGTCAAAACGGAGATGAAGGGACGAAATGAAGTGAAAGCCGGGGGTGGCCGTCGGCCGTTCTAAGGGCTCAGTCGCTGTCACACAGAGGAGGAAAAGGAGTCTCACGGTAAAAAGGGAAGGCGTGAATAGTTGAAAAAAAACAGGGGGTACACCCAGAGGGAGGTAGAAGGCCGAGCTCTCTCTAACAGGGATTCGAACGCGGAGCGTACTGACACAGACAAGGCGGAAATGAGCACAGAAAGGGGGTAGTCCACGGTTGGCAGAAACCGCGTCAAAATCGCGACTGGGAGGTGGACGTAGGGGTCGGGTTGTCTACCAGCATGACTAGTTGCGGAGACGGGGAGAAAAGAAAGAAGTCACGCTGGTGAAAGGCGAGGAGACTAACGGATGGTTGTAGGAGGAACAAGACGAGGCCGCCTCGGAGGGGAGTGAGGCGCGCCGTTTAAAGCTTCTCCGCTGCGAAAAAACTCGGCCGAAACACTGTGTGAGCAAAGGAAGAAACGGGCGACTAAAGGCAAAAACTGGCGCGGCGTTCGAAAAAACACAACGGAGCAGAGGAAAAGAGGGTTCTAGAACTGGTCCCAGTTAGACTCAAACCGGCCTGCTGGGGCGGCTAGTATTAGTAAGGAAAGCAGGCAGCATCGAGTGACTGCATAGGAGAAAGCAAAAGGACCGGGGGTCTATAAAAACTGCCTTCCAGAAGCTTGCGGTAACGGGAAGCGTAGACCGCCGGCGCCCGGTGCTCACTCGTAAACACACGTGCGAGGAGACGGAAAACGAACCAAACCTGCCGGGGGACGTGGGGGCTAAAAAAACGATCGATCGAAGGAACGCGGCAAGCGGTGATGATGTCCGGTCGAGGGAAGCATGGAGAGAGAACGATGAAAAAGGAAGAGAGGTCTTTAGAAAGGCGAGCCGTAGGACCGCGGGTGGCGTCGGAAGTAGACCTCCGTCCATCTACTCAAAAATCGGGAGTCTAAAAGGAGTAGGGGGAAAGTGACAAAAGGCGTATCTCTGAGAGCTCGAAAGGTCCCTTCAAAGAGGAGGAAGCCGAGTTACGGGAACAAAGAATTAGAAGTTGTGAAAGAAGGAGGTCTGAAAGAGGCTCCTGGAAAGCTATGATCTACAAAGTAAACGTTCACATAACGCCAAAAAATCTCCACGCTGAAAGGAAGAGGGTAACTACGATTTGGGGGGGGGAACGAAATTCAATAAAACCGAAAGAAGCCTGCTACCAGGGGAAAAAAACCCCTACTTCACCCGTTCTTTGTCATGGAGACAAAAAGGGGGGGGGGGGTGGTCATATGCCCGCGCTGGGTTGGAGGTTCCTGACCCGTAATTCGTTTGTAACTTGGCTGAGCGCACCGGGGAAAAAAATCCTGCGGGGAGCATGCGAGGAGCGGCCGTTCTCACTGTCAACTTTGCTTCGCTTTGGGTAGAATCCCTTAGAATTACGAGGGTAAATGTTGCCCGATCAGGAGGAGGAGAAGATGGGAGGAGCGTGCGCTGGGGTCGGCCTTTGGGGGCTTCTAGTTATCAAGATAATCAGACGGAAAGCGTCATCAGTCGGCGCCCGTGCGGGGGGGAAAAATTCCTACGTCAGGTGGTCACGGTAAAGGAAGTCCCTAAGGTTGCCTCCCGGACCTGGGGAAGGATGTCTGCACTCATATCAGGACTGAAAAAGAAAAAGGGGTCCGGCTAACGCGATCTCAGAGAGGGGACGCCGGGAGTCACGCAGGGACAGGAAATAGAAGGTGCACTTTATCGAAATCTCCATGGACTCCCTACATGCTGATGTTGTTGACGCAGGGGTCTGCGCAGAGGGACAGACGTTATATCTGAGGGAACTGGGGACCTAAGGTTGGGTCAACGCGAGCCTCAGGGGAAGAAATCGGCCACAAGGAAAGTTTCGCTACTTGGGTCCATCTGCCACATGGGGTTTATGACCTGACAAAAAAAAGCATTGGAAGAAACCACTCAACCCAGATCAAAGGTGAGCATTCGAGCCCAGGAATTAAAACCTAGGGCAACGGTGGAACGCCAGGTTCTTGCGCAAACACCCCCTTAGGGGAGCTCGAAAAGCTTCCTTCCGCTGCATCCACAGAGAGGGGCCCAGACGGATGTGCCGGTCGGGAGCTACTACGTACGTTTTCAAAAGGGGGGGCCGGTGAGGCGATGGACCCCAGACGGGATGAAAACGGAAGCTGCTGGGGGTTGTGTCGGACCACGTTCGCGGCTCGCTGGGCACGATGATCCGGAGGAAAGGAAACAGGTGATCCTCTCCAACAGGTCACCAGACACCCCGTCCAAAAAATCAGGGAGGAGCTAAAGCGGTCGTAACGTCCCCCTCCGAAACGGAAGGCGGCTTTTCCTGGGCGTTCCGGACTTAGAATCTCAGAGAGAAAATAGATCTCTAAACACAAAGGTAGACAAAGGAAAGGGGCTCCAGAAATCATGGGGGCCAGCTGGGCCAGGAAACAGCCTGCCGGTCAGGGACGTGCCGCCGACGACATGATGAGATACGCGCCTTGAAGGTGGGGCCGGGACGCCGTTCTGATTGAAAAGAAAAGAGATCCGGATACGCATCGAGACGCCTAATGGCCGACGGAAACCAACCCAAAAAAGAAAGCCGGCGTCATAGGAGGTAATGCAAAGCTCCCCGGCCCAATACCACGTCTTAGCTTCCAAAACTCACATAGGCCAATCCTCTAAAGGGAAGCAGTCAGAGAAAAGGATACCGGACAAGCCGCAGAGGGAGGAGTTAAATGAAATTCTTTACAAAGGGTTCAGGAATGCTCCCGGGAGCTCAACCAGATTGGGGTGTGGTTACATGGTGTGAAGAAAGGGAAGTTGGTGGGAAAGGGGAAGCAAGGTGGCGATGACAAGCGGCGAACCAGCAGGTTGGTCCCTATCTTATTCTGACAGCGAGACTCCTTCGACAACCTCGTAGGTCAATAGACACCAACGAGGGGAACAGCTCCAAAGCAAAGGAAACAAATCGAAGGAGTAAATGGTAGATCAAAGGCACCTATAAACTCGGCCGGCGGTGTCCTGCCGAACGAAGGAACTAGAAGGAAAGCTAGAATCCGATCAGGGAGGTTTTCTAAGGAAGAAAGACAAGTCCCCGGGCAAGGCGGAGGAGGCGTCCCTTGACAAGACGATGATCGGAGGGAGACCTAAAAGGAGTCTTAACGTCGTCAGGAGAGAGCTGCCGGAGAAAGGCCCGGACGACATCCCGCACACTACGACAGAGAGCGCCATGGAAAAGAAACGGCGAGACAGGCAAAAAGATTACCATTACTAATCGCTACAAACTTGAGTCCAAGAACAAAAGCGAGCGGTAGGTGAACGTAGAGGGGCTCAGGCGTTTGGGAAGCACCGGTGCGCACATCAAGCTTCATTACAAAATGCAAAACGAAAGAAGCAGTCACTGAAAAAGAAGAAATATGACGAGAAGGTGGGGGTGTGAAGACGGAATAACTGGCCGGAAGGTGTGAAACGTGTATCGCTGTCGAAGTTCTGCAGGGGGAGTGCGTGAGGGGGAAAACCATCTATTCTTAACAAAAGAAAAGGACGGCGCAGGGCGTCGTATAACGACGGGTGGGAAGAAAAAAAATAGGAGCAGCAAGAAACTCAGAAGGGGCTACAAAGTAGAACATGTGGGGGGGTGCACGAAGTCATCGGCTCGGGAAATAGTTCATGTGACCTTGAGCTCTAGAAAGTGAAGAAGTTGAATACCAAAGCTTCTAAAGGGTGGGAGGGGAGGAAGTTCTAGAAGAACTCCACCGAGAAAATACGATAGCAGGAGACGGCCATCATGAGGTAAGACGGGATGATATAATCAGGGTTCTGGGAAATCTCGGACCTGAAAAAGAGCTGGAAAAAGGAGAGAGACATCGATTGACGGCCACCGGCCGTTGGGTCGAGGACAGTATCTCTACAAGGGGTAAGCGTATCAAAGGGAGCAGGGTAGGGTGAACAGGACCTACGCCCGAGCGAAATTAAGAGGCGG
>Ga0179593_1353650_pt1 | contig 18353 bp, 33 predicted proteins | sample CZODoug2_1_08_16_FD_185931 | JGI IMG/M metagenome (GOLD analysis project Ga0179593, IMG submission 185931) | Vadose zone soil fungal communities from Angelo Coast Range Reserve, California, USA - CZODoug2_1_08_16fungal (PacBio error correction) | ecosystem: Environmental > Terrestrial > Soil >...
GGGGGGCCGCGCCAGCTCGTAAGAGGGACTGCTAGCGGCTAAACAAAAGGGGCTGCATACAAGTCACGGAGAGGGTAGTGGGGGGGGGGATAGTTTGCGCGTCATGACAGGCGCGTGAACGCGTGAGTAGGTAGGAGAATAGTGACAGGGCTATCTACAAGTAGAGACTAATTCAGAAAAAGGCCGAAATAGGAACAAGTACAGGGGGGGAGAGCGACTATGGCAACCAAGACAAAAAAAAGACGCCCAAATACGGAGAGGTTGTGCTATGGGGAAGGGAGATTGAGGGGGGGAGTGCCCTCGCGGAACGTGAGTGGTGCTGGTGAGACAGGAAAAAATCCGGCGGTGGCTGGTGGGAAGGCCTTTGGCGAGTCAGTTTCTTGGGGGGAGGCTAGGTAAGGAAAAAACGGAAGAGTCGTTCTTTCATGAGGAATCAGGGTATCTCCAGGAGGAGAGTACACTCAGCAGATGGAGGTTTTGAGCTGTACCTTGTATATCAATCAACAGCATAACAAAGAGGGAAGAAATTCCGTTTGGAAAGGGAAAGATGGAAAAAATGCAGATTGAAGAAAGTTGGGGCGTTAACAACAAACAGGCTGAGAGGGGGGGGGACGAGGGGGGACGTTAAACAACCTTTTGGGTGGCGGAGGTTGTGCTTCGGGGGGTGGAGGGGGGTGTAAAATAAAGCAGCAAACAAAAAAAAAAATGATAAACTCGGGGGAAGATGGTTATCTGCGACGATTAGGACGTAAGGAGAATGGGGGTCAAAGGGGAAGCAGACGGAATCGGGGCCCCCTGGTAAAAATTTGGAGGAAGGAATCGGGCGCGGGGCTCGTGGTGGGGGAACTAGGAATAGAAGAGAAAAGTTAAAGGGACGGGGTGGGCATTTAACAAAAATGAGAAGGGGTGTATTGGATAGAAGAGCATGAAAGGAAGAGGAGTCTGCCACAGAAAGGGGGAGGGGCTCAGAGGCAAGTATTAGGGTCACCATTGATATAAGTTGGAAGAAGCAGTCTCATCCGCCGGGTGGCGCGGCCTATCGAATAAGAGGGAGAGTAGGTGTGGATAAAGATGAGTAGGATGGGATGCGTTGGGTGTGTGCATCAAAAATTTTGTAACAGAGGGGGATCGGAGAGAAGAGGGAGAATCTTGAGGTGGTACCACAAAAGAGAGTCAACTGGGGAGCGTGTGGAAACTAAACCGTGCAGCTCATGAGAATCAACCTTCAAAGATATCACTAACCAAGGACAATTTCGAGATCCAGAAAGCGGGGGCGGGTCGAGACCTCGAACAGGATCGCACGCGTCTAACCGGAAACCAAGGAGGGGGTCTGCGATCATAAAAACGGCGACAAATGCGGAACAACCAGAGTCATAAAACAGAAAACATTCAGAAAAAAAGGTGGGAGGACGAGAATCCTGGTGTACATATGTGAGGTGTAATGAAAGGCTAAAGAAAAAGAGGACCATATCAAGGAAGCTTCCAGAGTAAGGAGGATACCACCGAGCAGGAACGCAGGGGAAGGTAATGGGTGGGGCGATAAAGACATCAAGAGCAGCAACCATGACAGAGGTACTGGGAATGGGGGAAAGAGAGACCTAGTGGACGAGAGCGGAGAAGCTAATCGCCAGTAGGAGACGATGGCAGGGGGATATCGCTCTGGTGCGAAGGGGCAAGCTGGGGCTACCAGAAGGACGAAATAAGGATAAGCAAAAAAAAGGGGCGGGTGCTTGCAGCTACGAACAGAAAAAAACCATCAGGAAGGAGAGTGCCGAATAGAAAAAGAAGGGAAAAGATATAGTCCTGAACGTGCACAAAGGACTACCGGCAGGAAAGATTGGAGGAGAGGGGGGAAAGATATAGAGTGAAAGTACCAATACGCCTGAAAAGATTGGAGGGGTTCAAGGAAGAAGATAGGGATTCACGAGGCAAACAAGAAGACAAAAGTGGTCGAAACCTGAGAAAGCAGCTGAGATGCTCAAAAGGGGGAGGAAATCTCACAACCACAGGTGGCGAAGCGATACTGGGGGGAGGATATTGGGAAATTTGCGGGGGTCAGCAAGGCATGGTGCGGTGGGGGTGAAGGGGGCGCACCACGGAACCAGTGAAACCAGGAAAAGACCGGGGGTCGGCTGGACCCTCTATCAGTGAGGCAGTTCGAATCCAATTCTGATAATAGTAGAGAAGGGAGGAGAAAAGGTTGTTTATTACTTTCTAACAGTGGACTGCAACGTACAGGGGGTAAAATTCTAGTTGAACAGATCCAGGGAGACCGTCGGGTATAGAAAAGAAGACTTGGGAGGGGGGGAAAAAGGGGAGTCTTCTCGGAAAAGGGAGTACGGGAGACCGATGGATCGGGAGAAGAAACGTTAACTGTCAAAAAGGGAGAAGGCATTCCGAAATACTGCACAGAAGGAAGGGGAAGAAGGACGGACGAACAAACCCTGTCGTAAACGAGAAATGGGGGGAACTGTACTTCCGCGATAAAAAGATAGTCAATATCCTCACGGGAATATTGGACAGGAAAAGGGACGGAAAGGCGGATAACGGGCTCGCGTCTTATACGTGCACGTTTCGTGGAAACGGGAGCTAAAGGGGTAAAATGGGGGGGGGTCCAAGGGCCTCTGACAGTGGCGAAGCAGGGGTGAAGGCTTGTGAGGGGGGAAAAAGAAGAGGGATTCATACATCGCACAGATGGATGAAAGCAAATGCGATGTAAACGCCAAAGGACGGTGTACGTGGGCGCTAAAAGAGGGGACCGAAGTCTCTCCCATAGGGAGTAAAGGGGGCCGCGGAGAAGGGGAGAAAGAAATCGGGGAGGGGGGGGACGGGGAAGTATCGTATCCGATAATGCAAAGCGGCCGCCGGGATGGAGCATGTCAGGGACGGTCGTGCTCAAGGAAAGGGGGAGTTTCGCACGCGGGGCTGGGGAGAACATAAGTAGCTTGATCTAACTAAAAAAAGTGGCAAAGTAGTAGTGAAAAGAGAGAGTTATCAGGGAATGGGAGGTGAAAGAAACCTTGGAAAGAAGGGGAGAGGATCAGAAACATACTTATCTCAGCACAGACGCGGCGAAGGCGATAGGGACTCGTGAGAGAGGGGGGCCCTACGGCTGGTGGCCGCCGGCCCAAGGTGTATCGGACGCAGATTCGGGGATGGCCGAATGAGTAGAAAATGTGCTAAAATTAGGCGTGGCGAACGCTCTCAGGCAGAGGAAGACGGGGGCAATACTGAGGAGCGTTATTCTGGCTGGGCGTGGCTGCTGAAAGTGTTGGGGGGTCTGGTCAGGGGGGAGAAGTCGAGACCCAGTAAAAGCAAGCACGAACGACGGGTCTGGGGAGCGGGGGGAACATTAATCTCGAAAGCAGGCGGAAAAGTTTCAAGGGAGCCGATAAAATAGATTCGGTTGCTTTTCCCGAGGAGAACATTTTCGGGACTTCAAGGTGACCTGGCATCTCGGGGAGAACGCCGGAGTTGATATCGCGAAGGGGCGAAAAAGGAAAAAGAGGTGATACGTGTAAGAAAAGGAGGGTAGTGGTCTTCATGTACACGGGAGAGAGAAGGGGTGGGCCGGGTAGGGTAGACTTCGTGATCATGAACAAAATGTAACAGGTGGGTAATGTGGGAGAAGCCTAGGGGAGGGAAGAAGGCGCCGGGTAAGTCCGTTCCGAACGGGCCCGCGGTAAAAGAGGGGGGGGCTCAACTTCGGGGGTCTCCGACCGGGCGGGTCCGAAGAACCAGGGAGGAGGGGGGACGATATAATAGGGGTCAAGGGTAACTATAGGCAGGAGAGGCAATAAATTGAGAATAGAACCAGGGATCTACGAGCTCCTAAGGTATTATCAAGGGAGAAACTGGATGACTGGGAAGGGAGGATAATGGCAGACGACCAGGGCTTTGAAGCAAGGGGGGTACGGTGGAGTTGTGGACGGTCCCAACAAACAACGGGACGTCAACTTGTAGAAAAAAGACACAGCATCAAAGAAAAAGGAAGGGGTGTGAGTAGAGATGTCAACAGAAGGCAAGAAAATCACGGGAAAAGCAGGTGAGGGAGGAGTTGGTTTTAAAAAGATCTGGCATCTTGAGGAGCAGAAAGGGGCCGAACAATCACCGGGAGAGTCTTCTGATAGGGATTGAGTTTGGTGACGGGGGAACCGGAAGTAGGGGGGGGAAAATGTCTGCAGTGTGGAAAAAACTGCACGGTCTGTCTAATGGGCAGAGGAAAGAGGAGGGGGAATGCTAGAGAGAGCCGGTTAGGCATGGTTTGCAGGGTGCGAAAGAAGGGCAACAACGGGGGTTGGTTGTACTTTGTGAATGTAGAAGGAGCAGGGGCCAGTACTATGGAAATCCAGGCAACGGCACTGGTCTGCACGACAGCTTACTAGGGGGCGTACTGAGCTTACACGATCGAAAGGACGGTCCGCGGCAACGAGGGAAATGCGCAGGGGGGGACGGGGTGGTAAGAAGTACAAGCAGGTGGATGTCCTGGGGGAAATAGGGGTCGAGGGTGACGGAGCTGCCGGGGGAAGGGGACCGGTTGGCCAGCATGGGGGCACCAGCTCGGGTGTGAATGTCGGGTGAAAAGGGGGAGGGAGCTTGGAGGGGGATGCTACGCGTAAGAAAAAAGGTCCAAACTTCTAAACATTGAAAGGCAACAACGGCGAACGAATGTTCGCAGGAGTTGGTCGGGCTGATCTGGGTGAGGGGAGAGAGGTTGGGTAGATGTGGGAGGTCGATCTGAAGACGCGGGGAAAAGGCGAGGGGGGAAGTGGTCCGGATGTGATGGTGGGAAGAAAAAAAGGGACTAGGGAGAGGAACCTGGTGCAGGGGTTGTGAATGGAGTTCAAGAGGAGAAGGGAGGGAGGGGGTGAGAAGGAAGAAAGGGTTATAAGTGGCGACAAGGGGAAGAGGACCAAAGGATGCTTTCTCGTTAAATCGATCGGCAGCCCCAGACGTGCAAAAAAAGGCAAGATGGTGAAAGAAAGGCAAACAAAAACTGGGCCTATCAAAGGCAGTAAGGGAGCTTTGAGCACAACGTAAATACTAGATGGAGAGGGGGAGGAAGTAGGCGGGGTGAGTAGAAACTCAAATGAAGCCAGTACCTGGGGGAAAAACTCAATGTTGAGCTAAGGAAGTGCAAGGGTCAGTGTGAAAATGTTCGTAACCGCCTGCGCCTGTTGGAGAAGAGGAGGCATGAAATGCATTTGGGGAAAGTGGAAAAAAATATCGCTCTGTTAATGGGTTCGAGTGCATGCAGAAAAGCAAAAAGGGGGGGGGGGCAGCGACGTGGGATGGAAAGGGGGGGGGGGCCTTGAAGAAGAAACAAGCACCCGTTACGGTATCGAAACGGTGTGGGCAAGGTCGTGGGGTGAGACAGCTCGGAGGGCCTGATGAGCTCGGGTCAGAAACGATAGGGGTATCACATAAGGTTGTTTATATCAATCAGACGGAAAGAAGCGAACTTGGATAAAACAAATAGCAAACCCTTCACAAGGTCGGGGAACATTACGGAGGAAAGAAAGGGTCCGGAGGGACTGAGTTGTGGAAAAAAGGGATGTACCGGGGAAAGGTGGGAATGTCGGCTTAAAAGGAAAGCCGGCGGTTGATGAACGTAAAACGGAAAAAGAGGACCAAAAAACGTTCTTCTTGATTCAACTAAGGCGAAGCAGCAAAGGCCGAGTGCCTAGGAAAGGAGAAAGGACGCAGAAGGGGGCAAAAGTCATCCGGCGGCAGAAGCTAGGATGAATTCTCCGCACCGGGGGAAAGGGCAGCGGGGGAAAAAGGTTCCTGCGTGGTCCTACAAGGAAGAAGGGGTGCGGACACAAGCCGCGCCTCAAACCGGCGGTGCTGGGAAGGAACCTTTGGCAGGGGGGGGGGGAATAGACTCTCTCAAAGTGTAAAAAAGAGGGGGGTCCGGGGGAGGGGGGGCTTGCATCTTCGGTCGAGTTTAGATCGCGGGGGAGGGGGCAATATAAGAGAATGAAAGAGGGGCGGGGAAAAGAGATGAAAAGCTCGAAGCCCATAAGGGGGGGAGGTAAAGCTCTGGGTTTGCTGCAAGACACGGGGAGCGGGCTCTTGCCAAGTGGGGAGTGATGTGATAAACACGGCACCAAAGAACGTACTCCAGGCAGGTACGCTCAGTGGTTCGGGGGGGGGGAGGGGAGGCGCGGTTGCATAAGGTCGGAGAATTTCCAAGACTAGTGTGGTCGAGGCCAGGTCTCTCAAGGGCGGGGGACCGGAAGGGGCAAGGAACGCGAACCTTCGGATTGAAAAAGGGGAAGTCTCTTTAGGATCGACCGGGGTAGGTTGGGTGGAGTAGAAAAGTCATAGGGATAGGAAGGACGTCGTCGCAAAGTCGCGTAAGAAGCAGCGCAGTCAGACTGGGCAAAACCGCCAGACACGGTAGAGCTCTCAAAAAGAAAGAGGGGAGAGAGCAGCAACGCGATCGCTTCGGCACTGGCGGGAAGAAGGTGTGAGAGAGAGTTGGTGAGTGGAGGTTTTGGCCGAAGACGGGTCCATGGCCATGGACCGGCCAGAGAGAAACACCAGCGGATGGCAAAGTTTGACTAGGGGAGTATGCTCTAGGTGGGCGACAGGCGAATGAATTGAATCGTCCTGAGGGGTGGAAAAAAGTAAAAGCGAGAGTTGCGACATATGAGGGAGAAAAAGTGAGAGCTCATCAGATCTGCAAAAGATCTGCGGGTATCGGTGCCTCTCAATTTCGGGAGAAATAGGGATACCTGGGAAGCGGGGGATCGATGAAAAAGGGGAAAAACGCAAAACCATCCATAATACGAGGAGACTCTTGGCTGGGACGGTTTTTAAGCCGCAAATAGAAGGGGGCGATACTGTATTTGTCAATATTGAGATCTCAAAAAAAAAGGGAACACGGATATTGGAGGGAAAAGTAAGGGTATTCGATCGTAAAATAAAAGACTCTGTCTCTAAAAGGACTTCAGAAATGAGAGGGTGGACTGAGAGGGGGTGCATTGGTACAGGGGTTACCCGGGAGAATCTTGGGGTCCGTCCGAGGGGTGATGTTCGCGTAGGCGATAAAAAGCTGAGGGGGGAGAGGGACTAGTCTCTGTCTGGGTAAAATATGGGGGCAACACGGGGATGGGGGGAAACCGACGTCGAAAATGATGCCGTAAAGGAAAACAAAGACGACTTCAAAGGGTAGTGCCGGGGTAAGGGAATGTGGGACTGGTAGCGAGGTGGGTGACAATGAAGGGCGGCTATGGCTTGGGGGAATCATATGGGTTGGAAGTTGTAGAAAAAAAGGAATGGGATTGAGTCAAGTGCTTCGAAGCAAGGCGGCGTTTAAAAATAGGGCCTTGATCGTTGAGTGTGAAGGGGACGGACCGAAGGAGGGATGGGGGAAAGAGACGGGCAGGAGCCTCCTTTGGAAGCTAATGCACGAACTGGGCGGGGGAAAGGGGGAAAAAAAATCACTGGTCGATCCCGGACTCGGGGATTTCGTCAATACGGGCGGGAAAAGACATTGAAGGGTTTATGGGATCGACCGGGGGGCAGGCGACAAGAGGGGAAGGATGGGAAGGGGGTGGGCGGCTTCGCCAAGAAAGTCTGATGGCCGGATGCGCGCAGAGGGGAGCTGGGGATGGGGGGTTTGGATGCGTCAACTCCCCTGCCAGATATGGCAGGAAGACTACCGGGAGAGAGCAAAATCTTCGGAGGGGTAGGGTGAACGGTGAGCGTGAGCTTTGAACAAACTTTAATAGGAATAAGGCGTCGACCTCTTGGACCGAGATCAATAAGAGAGGGAGTACCGTTCGGAAGGTGCCGGGGCAGAGCAACCCGGACCTTGGGGGAGGAGAGGAAATGGTTCCGAGCCCTCCTGTAAGTGAAGGAACCAGCAAAAAAGGGGTCGAAGGAGGGGGGAGAACCGCTCGTTTCAAGGGGGACTGGAAAGCAGAAGAATCGCGGTGGAGGAGGGGGAGCAGGGCTGAGGGGTGTAGGAGAGCTAACGGGATGCGGTGCAAAAGGGGCGGTTGCATGCGCTAACGAGGTGAAGGATGCGCTTGCTGACTAAGGAACGCCTTTTGCAAGGTGGATATGGGAAAGGTGTCGGAGGGGGGGGACGGCATACACAGGGGAGAAGGGGGAAATGGCCTTTGAATGGAGGATCAAGGCAAGGTAGGGTGTCTTTCCACCAGGCGCGAGGCGGCTTAGGTAGGGAGAAGGAGACCGGAAAGGGGGACAGGGTTGGCTTAGGGGGCAAGGGTAGGGAACCGAGGAAAGGGTTGAAAAAAAACAGGCAGTAACGTGGAGAGGGGAAAGGATCGTTAGGAAGGCGGCGCTCTTCCACCTGGGCCAAAAAAAAATCACAAAGAACGGTGTGGACGGGTGATACAGAAAAGGGAGGGTCCACAGCTGTGTGCTGCGATGACCGAAAGGGGAGGCCTACGTGGGGGACCGGACACACAATGCTAGTCTCCAGCACGGTGACGTCGGGAGTCAAAAAACCGGAAGAGGGGATGATGGCGGAAAAAAAATAGGAGTTTTTGCACCATGGAGGAACGAAGGGATCTAACGGGGGTGCTTATCATGGGAAAAAGAAAGGATGAGAGGGATCATACTCCGGCGCGCTTCGGGGCAGAGATCGAAGGTACGCGGCTTGGAGTGTGGGGAGGGCCGGTAATTGGTCCGTTGACGGGGGGGGGGCGAGAGGCCTGCGTGACGGGATGTAAGGGACTTCAGATCCAGGCAATTGGAGCAGGGTCGAGGGGGAGGGGCACCGTGAAACATGGAAAGGAAGGTACAAAATATGGGTAACCCAATGGAGAGAAGGCGACAGGTCGGCGGACGCTTAATTCAAGCAAAAAGATCCAGGGGGGGGGAAGGTGGATTCGCGTAATCGAAAAAATACACGCGGAGAAAGAAAAGTAGTCAGCAGAAACCGTTGCGAACGTGGTGCGGGGCGAGGAAAAGCCCTATATAAAGGGGGGGGGTTCGGGGTGGCGGGGATAAGGGAGCTAGCATCAACGAACAAAAGATCAAGAAGCAAAAATGCAACAGCCGTCGGGGAAGGGTGAAAAAGAACCAAAGGTGTGACAGTCTGGAGATATCAAGGACAGAAAGACAAAAACGGGGAAGAGATTAAAGGGAAAAAGATGGCCAATGAACAGATAAGAGAGGAGGAGAGCGTCGAATAGGCAAGTCGTCGCGTCAAAGGTGGATGAAGGAGGGACTTGGAGGGAGCTGTGGGGATTGGGGCGGAGGAAGAAGAAGTCACGCAACACCAATAGCTTCAGCTCCGCAAAATTGCAAAAGGGAAGCGGCAGAAAAAGATCACGACCATAGGGAACTTTCGCCCAATTTCAAATGACGACTCCGTGAAAGGGGAAGAGAATTTGACTCAGAAGATGGCAAAAGATCTCGGGAAGAAAGAAAGGGGAATCCTTAAGGGGCCTGTGGGGGCGCGGGCCTGGCCGGCAAAGGGAGACAGGGTATTTCAAGAAAGGCCAAGGGCGAAAAGGGGGCCTTAGATGGAACTGGAGGATATGAGGGCGGGACCTGGTGTGGCGTGAAACAACAAGGAATGAGGAGAGATAGGTTGTGTCGTTTTGGGTCACAGTGTCTGAACGGGAGGAGGAATGGGGAGGGTGGGGGCAAGGGGGAAAGCTAGGACCCGCGTCAAAAGAAAGGGTATGCTGGGAAAAAAGGGAGACGAAAAGTGTCAGGGAAAATGTTCTAAGGGGTACTCAGTAGAGGAGTCTAAGGACAACCCGTTTGGTGGTAGGGCAACAGGAAGGGAAAGTCGACAGTGTATAGGGCACGGACGATCTTGGATGAAAAAAGATTCGGAACTCTTAAAAGTCCGCCAACCATATCAAGGGATCGGTAGGAAAAAGATCGGGTCCTTACGAAAGACCTGTAGGCGTTTGACCAAGGGGGGAGGGTTAGGAGTCATCTTAAGGAAGTAACGTTTCGACGAGCTCAAAGGTCTCAATGAACAAGGTTAGGGTGGATCCTAGAGGCAGCATACGCGATGACAGCTGCGAAAGGGGCTCAGGGGACAGTTTCATCCGGAGTAACGAACGAGACCTGGGATGTCCACGGCGATCGTGGCGAAACTGTCACAGAGAAAAAATAGGGAGTCAAGGAGACAACTGGAAATGACGGAGGTAAGCCGGAAGGGGAAAGCAGCACAGATAGGGCTGGTCACGGGAATGGCCAGTGGGCGCTATTCAGGTTTGGCACGAATATACCCGGATGGCTCGGAGGGGGACAGGTCTTCAGCGAAATAACGTATGCATCAGCCCAAGCAAGGAGAGGAGACATGCATGGAGAGAGCAGAGTATGCGTGGCAGGCAAAACCAAGGATCGGACCAGTCGGAGGATAGTCAGACAGGAGGGGAGGAAAGGATTGAGACTGAGGGGGCACCGTGGGTGAAACTTTCAGAAGAGCCGCGGCGAAAAGGGAGCCTACTGGGAAACCGGGGTGAGAATCAGTGCTCTCCAGATGAACTAAGGAGGGTGACCAAAGCACGATGATAGATTAGAGAGAGTAGACAACAAAAAAGAGGGAGTAAAGGAATAAGATATACTGCAAGTTTGGTAGAAAGGTGGACCGCCGGGGCTGTTTCGGAGAAAAGGGGAATTATCTCCGCGACAGCAAGAAGGAACGGGGGTGGGATAAGGCGATAAAAGGGTGCTAGGAGAAGTATTCCGGGGGGACGATGGGTGAACAAAGTTATCGGGGGACTCCTCTTGGATGATTGAAACGGCTTCAGGGGAAAGGGGGGGCTATATTAGGAGGTCGAGGGATACAGCGCACAAACGGAAATACTAACTGTGTGTGAAGACTGGGAAGCTTCGAGGTGGAGAGGATCAACTCTTTCGCGTAAGGTACGGCGACATCATCGGCAGGTGGAGGGGTCGGAATGCCTGGCAGGAGAAGCCTTCCTAGCAGAGGGGGGGCAATAAAGGGGGGAACCTAACGGGGGGGGGACGAGAATAGTTTCTTTCACAAATTGAATTTCGGGAAAATGTTACAGGCGTGTCTATGTGGAAGTGGAAAAGGTGTTTGGGAAGGAAGGAAGTTGCAACACGCAATGAGTACCGGGTACGAAAAGGAAGGTGGGTGAGTGAGGGGGTGCGTCAGAAAAAAAATAGACGGGAGGAAGAACATAAGGCAAGATATTGCGTAAAAAATGGGAGAAAAATCAACGAGGTGAAAGCGGGTTTTGGGCCTGGGTGGGGTCACGGGGGGCAAGCTTATAGCGGGAACTGTGCCGAACTAACGCGCAAAAGAAGGGCGACACTAAAGAGTTCTGTGAAAACAGGGGCGGACCGACGGACCGGGTGGTGAAAGAACCGCTTTTACCCGGGAAGAGGCAGGGCTAACGGGGGGCATCAAGGGAAGGGGAAACACAACCCGGGGAAATAAGTCCAGGGTATGAATGTCACCTCGTTTTCGGCTTGACAGGCAAAAGGGTACAGAGCGACAAGAGGGGGAGTGGTGAAGCTGTTAAAAGGGTTGAATTGGTTGACCGCACGAACGAAAGAAAACATGGGGACGAGAAGGAACGGTATTCACAACCTACCGGTAAGAAGAACAGCATTACGAGCAAACCAAGTGGTGGGAAGAAGAACGAAAGGCTCCAGATCCGCAATTGAAGAACGAAGAACGGGTTTGTTGAGGGCAAGGGAGGTTTCTGGAGGACACTCACTACTTGCGGCAGGACGAAAAAAGAGACGAGGCAGTGCGGGAAGGGTTGTGAGCAATAAAATCTTGTTGGGACAATAGCTCAAAGTACTAAAAAAGTACTGCCCGGGGACGGAATGGAACTGGGCGGGAGAATAAATTGGGGGGATATATTACTATAGGCCGCAAGATTGTACGCATTGCAGGTGTGAGGAAGAATGAAAATCGCTCAAAATGGGGGGGGTGCGGTGGATGGTTGGAAGGAATGGAGGCTAGAGTTTGGTACCGGGACGACTGTAAAAGTCGAAAAACGGGGGGATAAAGGAGTAACGGAACTACGACTCTCAGAAAGGGCGGAGGCTGGGGGCCGGGAGTGGACCTGGTGCCATATCAACTCTTGACATGGGTGAGTCAATTGAAATGTGATGTGATGTGTCGAGACAGGGGGAGATTCACCGGGTGGTTCAAAAGGTGTCGCTTTGTGCAGAAGGGCATTAACGGGGGTAGGGATTCTGTGAAGGTGTGCTCAAGCAAGCGGTAGGACAAGAACCAACTATAGCTGAAGGGGGGGAGACAGACAAGACTGGGGCACGCAGCAGGGAGGGGGGGGGGGCTGGGGACTGGTCTCTGGGTGAGGTGGCGACGTTGTTATAGGGGGGTTTGGGAAAAAACAGGAGGAGGGACGATACAAGGGATTTTCCAGTAACGGGTGTGAAAAGAAGAGCGAAGCAGCGAGGGTACGATCGAGGACATTGTGCAACGGGGGGGGATGATCTTTTTTTCGAAGGGGTTAAGGGGTGACGTGCGCACGACAGAAACACCTGAGATTAACTAATAGACAGACGCAGGACCGGAGAACGCGCAAGCATTAAAATTACCGTGTGGCAAAAAACAGACTGCCGCCTCTCGGGGATGAGATGTGAGCCGATCGAGACGAGGGGATAGGGAAGACTCCATGAAGGAAGAAAAAGGAGAGCAGTCCATGGTGCAAGGCAAAAGGGCAGGCACAGACTTCTTCTGCGGGGGGGGCCGCCCGCCGACAAGAACAGGAAGCTAAAAGACTGCAGGGTTGGTGACCGGGGGGACCACAAGCAAAGCCGCGGGGACTGTGAGCGGGAGAGGGAAAAGAACGGAAAAGAGGCTTGTTGAATGGTGGGCCTTGATACAGGGGCAGCACCTGGGAGCGTGGGCCGTGGTGGGGAGGGCGGAGTGGTCGATGATGCGGGCAGGTGGGAGGATCCAAAAGCGCGACGTCAACAAGAAGGCTGGGAGGAAACGCTGATTCAGTCGGCAGAAGATCAGCCCTTGGCGTAAACCGGCGGAGGAGAAGCACGAAAAAAAAAAAGAAAGCAAATTGGAGGAAAAGGCCAACTAAATAAGCATCCTCAAAAAGGTTGGGGGACCAAGGGAGGGGACTAAAAAGAAGTTGAGGAGAGGAAAAGACCGCGGGGAGGTGGGGGTCGGTGAAGCGGGAGGAATTCAAGTAGAAGGAAAAAAAAGGAGTCTGGGGCGGGGTATTACCAGGGGGGTCGAGAACGGGGAGAAGAAAAAAAGGTCATGAAAGGCAAGACCGCAGGAAGGTTTCGGGAACGCAAAAAAAAGGGAAAGGGAAACTCTGAGCGCTACTGTCGACCAAAAGAAGAGAGGTCAGGGGGAGTTGGACGGGCAAAAAAAGCCGGAAGGAGACAAACGGAGCAGGGAAAGGAGACCACCCTTGCAGATACGGTGAAGGGTGGGGGTGGGGCATGGCACGGCGCCAAGGGTCATGTGTCTCATGACCAGGGGGGAGGGTGTCGGCGGCAGCGTCCAAGAAGGGAGGGGAAAAATCTTGCAGGGGAAGAAGGGCCGCAATGAAAACTAGATACTCCAGAGAAGGAGGAGTAGGGTCCAACAGATCGGACCGATCCACTCAGACGCTGATGTGCTAAGAAGAAACGTAGAGAACGTGAGAGGGCGCACGGAGTTGAATAAACCAAAAGGGGATGCCGTCAGATGAGCGCGATGTCGACTCAGGGAAAGTGTGGCCTAGTGCGACAGAAGCTATCATGCCACAAGGGAAGATTCATTTCTAGAAAGAGGGGGGAAAGGGGGGGAGGGAAGAAAAAAAGAGAGGCCGTACAGGGAAAGAAAGGCCGCCCAGGCGAAATAGGGAAGGTAGGTCTAGAAAAGGTAGGTTTGGGGAAGGAGACGCGCCAGCCGTTCATTGAGCACAGGGACCAATGGCGGGCAACTAACTGGCTCTGCCGATAGGGCGAAGAGAGGACTGTAAGTCCGAACGGCGCTGCCGAATTCACAAACCGGGAAAAAACACTCGTCGGCTCTTGGAAAAGGACACTTGAAGAAAGGGCCGAGAATTAAGGAAGGGGACTGGGCAACTCAAGATGACGCGGGTGGGGCCCGGGGGAACCTGGTCACCAATCGTAAGGCGGTACCGAAATGGGATTCATGCTTAAACGAGGGGGGGGAGAGTAAGCGAACGTAGCTTTAGGGTCAAGTTGATTTACATGACTCCTCATGGGGTCCATCGCGTGACTGTTGAAAGGGAAGGGGAAGGAAAAGGAGCAGCGCGGGAAGCGTCCCAGGGGAACCCTCATCTAAGGACGAAAGATCGGCTCTCGGGGACAAGCCTGAAGATCATGGGCAAATTAGGGGAGGCCGGGAACCGGAAACAAAAGAGCATGGGGCGGGAGGGACGAGACAGGGGGAAAGATATAGAAATAATGTGGGACAGAAAGACTTGGTGCGGGGGAAGACTCTAGGGTAGGTCCATGGGTGGCTGACGGGGTTTGGTGGTGATTATCGGCGAAGGAGAAAGGAAAGGATCTGCGCGGGGGGGGATGGAAGGTTGGTGGCAGATGGGTTCATAGGCTCCAGAAAAACAACAACAACGGTAGGGGGAAAATAGGGTCGAAAAGATGTCGCAAGGGGGAGGTCCCTTCAGAGAAGGGATTTGAGTAACACGCGGAGGGTCCAAAAAAAGTGAGTCACTGACTGCTAGAGGAGGTAAGTTACCATGTGTTAAGCGCTGCAAGATAGTGGAAGAAGGTTAAACGCAGGGTGGCTCAGGGGGATGGGAAAAGATATGAGTAGTAGGGTAGCAGACGGGGGGGGACAACTCTTCGGACGGTCTAAGCGGGTACGGGGAATGTGAAAGACGGGGGTCAGTCCTGTCGTGGGGTAAACGAGACACCAGAGGAAAAAGAAAGAGTGCTCAAGCGGGAGATGGGGCAAAAACCGGTCGGATACAAGGTGGGGGATTAAGGGCGGGCGACCGTAGGGGGGGGTGGCATTCCGAACTTAACACACGGGGGGAACTGATTTTTATTTCGCAATTGGGATGCCCTAAGCTGCGAACGAATGGCATCGGGGTTGGAAGGTTGAAGTAGGGTCGTTGCGGGCGCTGGACGCGGGATGAAGAAGGGGATTCGAAGCGGAACCAAAAAATACGCCTTGTAGATAGGCCTCGGCGAAGGCGGACATCAATGGACAAAAATCACTGTCTAGAAGGAACGACGCATCGGTGGGAAGTCAAGAGCGAGTAGGAATCTGACCGTTGTTATCTCCTTAAGGACCATAGAGAGGGGAAGATGAGGGAATGAGGTACGGTCCACATCAACGGAGGCAAAAGGACAGCGCGCGGGGACGGGGCGATGTAATGGGGTTCAAAAAAAAACCGCAAATGGCACTGGAAAGAGGCCATTCTCTACAGTGGGCGGCAGTAAAAAGAGCGTGCGGAGGTTGGAGGGGGGGGATTTTCAAAGGCGGATGGTGCACGCCTTGAGATAAAAGAATAGGGGACGTGAGGGAGGATCATGAAACGATGGAAAAGGGGAACAATAAAATAAAATGGGGAACCCCGGACCTGATTCTCGGGCAAAAACTTAAAAAGGCACCATGAATTACGGGGGGGAGCAACTGCCAGGGGAAGAGAGCTCTCGTGTTTAAAAAGAGCGAAGCGGGTTCACTGGGAAGAAAGATCAGTCTGGGAGGGCTTGGTGAAAAGGGAGGAAAATCGGGACTGGTTTCTTGCGGGGGGACAAAGGATGAGGACGGTGCTGGTCAAAAAAAATAGGGGGTGAAGGCCTTGGAGAAGACATAGAAGAGTGTCTGGTTTGGGGGACGGTTCGAGGCCCTGAAAGGACGCCGAACGGGAGGGGGGAAAAAACGCGGACCTGGTTAAAGGAAGAGTCACAGGAGAGGGTAAAAGTGCGAAAAAACCAACCGGCTCGCGTTGGATTTCAGGTCGTAATGAACCGAGGCCGGTTGGGTGGGAAAAGGGTCAATGGTCTTTTGGCAAAGGAGGGACACTGCAAGGAAGAAAAGAAAACTGCAGCGTTGACGGGGTACGACTGTCTGGAGAGGGTACGCAGTTCGGGCCTGGGCCAGAAAAAAAGAGCCAAAGGTCAACGTTTCGGCTGTGGCAAAAATGAAGAAAAAGCTGTGTGGGTGCTGAAAAGATGGTCACCGGAAACAGGAAAAAGACTGGTTGGTCAAGTCACACGAGAGGGGTGCAGAAAAGGGAAAGCCCGGCGGGAATGGGAAAAAAACGACGCTAAAGTGCATTTGGCGGGGGGAGGGGGGGGAAAAACAGGGATTAGGGCACGCCAAAGGAGCAGTCTCACTTTACAGGATCCGACCGGGGGGGGGGAGGAAAATAAAAAACAATCCGGGGATCAGCGAGGGAGATTAACTGTGTGTCAAAGTCAATAATGGGAGTCGACAGGGGTGGGTTTTCATGACGGTGAAAAATGACGGCAGAAGGTCGGTTGTCTCCTTAAGGGGGGCTGAACATGATCTTGCGTTCCGGGGGTGCCAGCAAAAAGCGGTGTTATCTTAGGAAAGGCCCGGGTGTCAGAATCAAGCCTAATCAAAGTCATCACCAAAGTACCAGTATGTGAATCGAGCCATCGTGCGGCGAAAGCTTCTATCAAAGTAAACCTCTAATAAAGAGAGGCAGTGAGCTCATCGGTGAAAACGTAAAAAACGTAAAAATAAAACCTCTACCAGACACCTTTAGAAAAGGTGTGTAGTGGGAGGGGGGGAGGGAAAGAACGGTGGTGGCAGGCGGCCGGAGAGGGGGTGACGATGCAGTCGGGAGTATCCGAGAAGCAGCCAAACGACAAAAACACAAAAGGGCAGGGAGGGGAGAAAAAGAGTCGGAGAAACGGGGCCTAAAAACAGAGGATCCATGTTTGAAAAGAAGTGGGACGGGAGGGGAAGAGGGAGAGGGTCGACGCTGCAGTAAAAAGAAAAGAGGGGGAGGTGGCAGAAGGAAGCCGATGGGCCGAGGGAAGCGAGGAGCGTCGCGCAACACACAGTAAGGTGATCGCAAAGATAAAAACGGGAGGTTAGATACGAATGCATCAACATCACAACACAAAAAAACAAGCAAAAGTCCATAGCAATCAACAAACCCAGTGCTACTGAATCCGCCGTGGAAATGATTAAATCGACTCTGTGAGGGGAGAAGTTCCCCAGTCAACCGTCCCCGTTAGGGCGCCGTGCGCGTAAATCGAGCTATTGTCAAAATATGGGCGGATGGCAAACAGGGAATGACAACGGCGACGGCCTCACGAAGAGTGTCCCCAGAAGGCCAACAAAAGGGAGATGTTCAAGCCGAAAAGAGAAAAAGGTGATCGGACAGGGAGTGCGGACTTGCCAGCCTCGACCAAGTAGGGGGTGCAACACTCGGAGATATGGGGGGGTCACTTAGGGGTTTGGGGGGCACCGGATGGTGACTCCGGGGGGGGCGGGTGGGCGACGAGCAGTAAAAACCGGAGACTGACAAAAACAGTCCTAAGGCGTCCAAATAGGTCGGGAGCGGCAATGGGCAGAAACCGGCTGTAAGGGATTTGCGGATTGCGACTGCCAAGGTGGTGTATGCCGTTCAGGAAGAAAAAAAGGGTGACGCAGCGGTAAAGGAATAGAGAAAAAAACAGTGATATCTTAAAGAATATAGACGGAGGCAGACGAAAAATTCTGGATACAAAAACCTTTGGGTCGGGTTGGACACCGGCAAATCGGGACCGCGGAAGTCTACCTGGAGACAAGGCATAGTAGACGAGGATTAACAAGCTGTGGACGAAAGAACGGGGGCAGCCTCAACTAAACAAATCTCGGCGCGTGTCCGAAAAAAAAAAAAAAACCCGGGTTTGGGTGTTGGGAAAGGGGGGGTGGGAAGGAGGGGAACCGTTACCCGGAAGATGTTCAGGATTCACGGAGGACATCTGGGTTCAAATACGAGCGGAGAACAGGTCCCGGGGGGGGGGCAGGGACCTGAAAGGTCAAACGCAAACGTTAAATCACGACCCGCGGGTAAATTTTGAAAACGGTTTGGGGAGGACCGGTGTGGAGAGTAACAAATTTGGCCAGAGGGGAACGGCTGCGTCTGGCGCGGATGTCGGTCATTAGGCGAAGGAACTAGGCAAGGAGAAAGAGACGCAGCAGCGACAAAGGAGCGATGAATCAAAGGAGCGTTGAGCTGGGAATCGAAAGCAACCGGGAAAAAAGGCCACCTAGGGCGAGGAGAGACTAAAAAGACGGAAGCCGAATAGGCGGGGTAGGGGGAAGAGGGGTTAATAATGCAGATCTAGCCGTGCGAAAACTCCTTGATTTGAGTCCTGAGCCTCAACAGGGGGAGCGGAAAAGCTAAAAAGGAAGTTGGGAAAAAAAAGGCGCCATAGAG
>Ga0179593_1473447_pt1 | contig 18353 bp, 22 predicted proteins | sample CZODoug2_1_08_16_FD_185931 | JGI IMG/M metagenome (GOLD analysis project Ga0179593, IMG submission 185931) | Vadose zone soil fungal communities from Angelo Coast Range Reserve, California, USA - CZODoug2_1_08_16fungal (PacBio error correction) | ecosystem: Environmental > Terrestrial > Soil >...
TCGATGGCATCTGGAAAGCGAAGAAACCAGAAGGATTGGTGTTTGCCGCCCGAATGGAAAAAAAAACCAAGGAACCGCCGAAGGGGGAGAGCAAAAGGAGAGAAAAAGCCGCCTTTTGTCCTGGGTGCCCCACGGAACTAAAAAAGCGGCAGGGGCAAGTTTTTATGAGAACGCACCGCGACCGGGAAGAGTCATCGAATGTGGGGACGAGAGGGGGGTACCGGAACCAAGAAGAGACATTCATTCAAAACACGCAAGAAAAAGAAAGGTCTGCGCGGGCAGTGGGAAGCAAAAAAAGAAGGAAAATCGCGAGTGTAATTTCTTAAAGTTGTGAAGCAAGTGGGTTTTTATGACAGAGAATTAGGGGGCAGTAGGGGGGGAGGGGATCACGTCGAGTCCTGGGGGAGAGAGCCGGTAGTAAGGGAACGTAAGGGAAAGGAAGTTTGTGGGAGATCGGCTCTTATTCAAGGAGGGTTGTGGGCCTGTAACAAATCGTGCACTGGGAGAAAAGTTCCGATAGCAAAAGACGAAAAGTGAGGGTATAAAAAGCATTAACCTGAAAAAAAAAAAGCGCGCGACGCCTGGGGGAGAGGAGATAATGGGAGAGCGGGAAGTCCGACCGGGGGGATGAGGGGCAAGCTTTACTAAAAAAAAAAAAAAAAAAAAAAAAAAGGTGATTGGGTCGCATATATGGGATGGGAAAAACTCGGGGTAAAAGGCGGAGGGGCTACTCTCCGCAACCCAACAAGTATGGGGGGAGGGAGAAGGGGTACCCAAGTGCAATCTTCAATAGACGAGTGAAAAAAAAAGAACACGTAGCGTATATGGCACAAAAAAAAACAGCCATCGGACGATCTCTCTGATCTTCAAAGGGGAGGAAAAGGAAACTAGTTTCCGTTCAGGCGCGGGGGGGGGGAGAAGAACAGCTTGAAAAGAAAAACGAACTTCGCTCTTATCGGAGGCAGCGAGCACTGCGCAAGTGCCACTATGGGCAGGTGACGAAAGGAACCTTAGGAAGGACGAGATCCCGAGGCAATAAAAAGAGAAATGTCGGTTGCAATACCGGCTCTCCATTAGGGGGAGAAAGGGGCCTGGCGCCAACGCCGCACGACGAAAAAGCGGCCCTCAAAGACAATGACCGGACCTTCAAAAAGTCTGAGGTTGGAAAGGAGGGAAGGCTTAACTGTCCGCGACGAGGGGGGGAAAAGGGAGGGGGACGGGTTGAAACTGCCAAGGGGGATACGCACTGTGAATTATTTGTGATCACAAAGAACAAGAGGATGGGGATTATCCCCTTAGAGGGGGGGGGAACGTGTGCAAGGGCGTCTAGCTTAGTATCCTGCACCAATACCACCGTCAGGGGGGGGGGGGGCCCACGTTGCTCCGGGGGGGAAGAGGGGCAAGTCACCGCGAGGTAACAGCAGGGAACATGGTCGAGGGGGGGTTTTACCCTTCTAAGCAGAAGATAAACCCAGAGTTGTAACAGAGAAAAGGTTTCTGCAAAAAGTGAGGGGATCTCGGCGCGGGGCACGAAGGGGGGGGGGGGGCCCTGGGGGGCTGCAGGCAAAGTCGGGGATTGCATGCCAATTGGGGGAGGAGAAAGCAGGGATCAGTAGACTTCAACGGAAAGAAAAAGGGCTGCAAGAACAATGCTAGCGGTTGATCAAAGAGGAAGAAAGGAAAGGCGGCAACATTGGGACGATCTATAATTCGTCTAGAAAGACGCCGGTAGAGACGAAAAATAAGGCACGAGCGTGGAGGAACGGGGGGGAGGGGGGGGGGGGCAGGAGGGTGTCAGAATATTTAGGGAGGAGGAAGTACCTGAACTTAGGGGTTTGTAGGGGGAGTCATGGGGTAGCCGGAGGGGGGGGAAGGGATTTTGCGGTATTCCGTCGTGGGGGGGGGGCTGAGAACAACCGGAAGAGGGGTTCCGTTGCGGAAAGCCGGGAGTCGCGCAGTTAAAAGAAGAGGTGGGGCACCCTGTAGGTGATTTGAACGGGAAGCCCAAAGCACAGCCCTTCTGCCAAAAGAATATCTGGGAGTAATAACAATACATGTAGGGAGAAGACTTTCACAGGGGGAGGGCGAAGAATTTTGGCGAAGGGGGGGGGAAAAGTCTGGACTGGGCGTGCCGCGAGGAACGGAAAACGCCGCCAAAGGAATTTCTGATTGGACGAAAGGTTTAAATGGACAAGCGAGAGGAAAAAAGGGAAAACGGGGGGGGTTGCTGCTGGAAAAAAAAAGGCTCCATCGTGGGAATTGGAGCCGATGCTGGGGGGGAGCGCTTTTTGAGAAAATTCAAGCTCTTAAGGGGCCTTCTTCTGGAAAAAAAAGCGCATTGGGAGGGGAAAAGAGGGGCCGGGGTGCATGGTGTAGCCCCGGAAACGGACGCGGGGGGATTTGCTCTTGAAGCATGGGGCAGCTATGGGGGACATGGCCATTGGGGGAAAGTAAATCAAAAAGAAGGGGGCAAAGGTCTTGGAAATAACAATCGAGGAGAAAAAGGGGATGTCAATTGTTTTTGAAAAGAGTGAATTTCCGGTCAGGAAGATTTCGGGAGGCAAATGCCTAAGGAAAAGGGGAAAAAGAAAGGTTTTCGAGAAGAGTGGAATGAGAAAGGGGGACCAAAAAAAAGGGACTGGCTTATTTGGAAACAAGTCGCGCGATTTTTCAGTTTGGGGAGGGGAATTAGTAAACTTTGTGCTCACGGTGCTCCCGACAGGGAGGGGCCATGCAGCAGAACTAGGGGGGGAAGGAAGAAAAGCGAAAACTGTCGATCACGGAAGGTATTTGTCCTTGAACCAACAAGCAGAAAAAGCAGAATCGCATACGGGGGAGGGGAGGGGCAGGTGTTCATCTATGGGGGGGAGAATCTGGGTTAGGGAGTTTTTATTGCAAAATCAGAAAAAAAGGGGATTACGAAGAAGAATCCGGTCTGACCCGCAAAAGCTTACAAATCCAAAGACGAGAAGGAAGCAAAGGTCCTAAGAGGTCGGACCAGCGGGTTTGGGAAGGCATTCTCTCGGAGTCAGACAAGAGAGCAAGATTGGTATGTGCAACATTTGGGAACTGCACACCGAGGCGGAGGACGAGAGGGGGGGGGAGCTCGAAACTGGGACGCTGTTTAACGAAACGTGTGAGAAGATGAAAAATAAGCGAAAAACTGAATCGTGAGGGGGGTGAAAACAGTTCCTGATTTATGCCTGAAAAAGGGAAGGTCCTAGGAGTCACGGAGAAAAGTCTCGCTAAAAACCGGGGAAGAGAAGAAAACACAACAAGGGGAGAGGAAAAAGGGAAATCTCCGGTAGACAAGGACTTTTTGACTTAGGGGAGTCAAGAAAAAGAGACGTCAGACTCAGAACAGACGGAGGTCACGACAAGGGGAATGAAAAGCCGTTCAGAAGGATTCGATCTTAGGGGGAAAATAAAAAAAAAAGTCCCAGCTGAAGGGTTGAGTTCACAGGCCTCGGGGGGGAAGGAAAAATGTAGGGAAGGAGGAGTCAACATGGTCGAGAAGTACCGTAGTAGGGGACTAGACGGGCAAAGTTGCCTAAAAAAAAAAGCCGAAAGACGAGTGAACCTGAACAGGAACATTAAAGAGGTGTGGGATAACGGGGGGGAAGCGGGGAAAAAGACAGTGTGGGAAGGGCAGAGAAGAAGCGTAACGGATTACCTTTATCGATTGAGGCGGAAACCCTGGGGTTGGTAGAGTGACACTAAAAAGAAAAAGGATAACCAGCTCAGATAAAAAAGAAGGCTAATAACCAAGTCCTATGAGGGGGGAAAAAGTCTTTCAGGACAAAGGAGAGAACAGGGGACGGGAAGGAAAAGGTAAGGGGGAAAAACCGAGGAGGTCAGATGTCCGATAACAACTTTGACCTGACCAAACGGGCCTATAATGAACCAAAAAAACCCTGAAATGGCAGGGGACGGTGGAAGCCACGAAAGCCAAGTGGGAAGTTGGGATGGGACAAGCAGAATCCCGTAGAGAAGAACAAAAAGATCGGGGGGGGTTGACCTTGAGGGGAAATGGCAATTTCAGGGGAAAAAAAAAGATCTAGCCCATGTCAAGGGGAAGAACCTGGGGTGTCAAAGGAAAACATCACCATTAAAAAGGGGACGGGTGTATGGACAGACCTGGTCCTAGGATTGTGGGGGCGCTGACCAGCACGGAACAAGGAAAAAAAGCCAGGCGGCAGCCACAATCCAGCGCCAGTCCTACCAACCAACGGGGTAAAACAACGAAAAAAACAAGTACACGAAGATTGGGGGGGGACATCAATTTCAATGGCGAGGACCAAGCAATAGGCAGATAATTCGAGACTCTGAGCGAAGCGGGAAAAAAAACCTCTATAAGAAAGGAGACGGGAGGATTTGTTAAAAAGCAAGGACAACCGGGTGACTCATGACGAGAGTCGGGCAAAGGGGGGGGGGAACAAGCTGAAGCAAGCAGAATCGTCTGATGAAGTCAGGGAAAAAAACTAAGCGAGGAGACGCAGAACTCAAAAGAAAAGGAAATGCGAAGAAAAAGGCCGAAGATGGGAAGAAAAAGGAGGGGGGTTAAGGATGAACACAAGGTGTGCTTGGATAATGGAATTCTAAATCCTTGGAGGGGCCCAGGAGGGGGAGGGAATGGAAGAAAACAAAGGCCGAGGCATACAACGCTCGTACTTTCAGAACCCGAAAGAAACGATAAAAGGAAAAAGAGAAGGCCCAACTATCAAAAAAAAGAAAAAAAAACGGATCATCCTGCTCCCAAGCCTGCAGAGAGAAAGCGATGAGAAGCAGGGGAAAGGGTACGAGCCAAGAAAGAGTGCGGGGGGAACCGAATCAACCATAAAAACTTTCCTTGTCAGAGTCCCGGTGTGCGGTGTCTTTTCAAGAAGGAGAAAGGTACAAGAAGGAGGGGGGTCCATAAGAAGATCTGGGTGCTGTGGCCATAGTCTCTCGGTAAAAAAGGCTTGGGGGCAACAAATCGCAAATGGCTGCAGTAAGCTAAGAAGTTCATAGGTGAAAAAACCGCTCCTTGATAGTTTGCAAGAAGAAGAAGGAAAACTGATCATCACAATGCGGGGAAGATGAAGGGGGTCAGATTGGAGGGGTGAAACCAAGAGGGAAGGGGACAGAAAACTAGGAACAGTAGAAGCAATTTCTCGGTGAGAACAAAAAGAAGGAGGGGTTTTCCGAAGGAAGAAGAGTACCCCCTATGGACCAAGGGAGGGAAAAAAATTGCCACGTGCAAAAAATTTAGTAGGGGAGGAACAACCGACCCGGTGGTGGGGGGGGGAAGGGGGGGGGTAAAAACTAATAAGCTCGACGGGGGAAAGTTATTAAAAGATACCACGGGGGAGAAAAGGTCATAAAATCGCCATGACGAGGGGGGGGGATGAGTTCAAAAGAAAGAGGTTCAGCTGGCGACGCCATTGGGCAGTGAAGGCAACCAGCACTCAATTAGGAGGAAAGGAAAGGAGGGGTCATCCAGCGGGACAATCGGACGGGGGCGGGGAAAAAAAAGGGGGGTACACCGGGGGAAGCTAATTGAGGCCATTCATCAGTGGCGCATGGACTGAGGAGAAAGGAAGGGAATGGGGAACAAGGGTCCGGTAAATTTTGTGCGAGCTAGGAAAAAAGGGGACAAGGAGACGTAGGGGAAACAAAGCTTTGCACGGCTAAAAAAAGGGGGGGAATACTAGAAAAGATCTTAAATTTTATTGGGGGGGGAAAAATTAACGGGAACAAGAGAAGAATAATCCTAGAGATGGCTACTGTTTCTAAATGGATCTCTCAAGGGAAGGTTTTCTAACGGTCCTTATTTAAGAGGAGAATCTACCTAAAGGGGGGGGGGGGGGGGGGGAAAGAAGGGTGGGTTGACTATGGGGCGCTTGGGGAGGACTGATGGCTAGGAGCACAACAACACGGAGAGGAAGGGGGGAAAAAAGGATAGGGGAGGAAAAGACGCCTTCACCACCGAAAAAAGATTCACATCCGCCAGAGGGGGGAAGGAACCAAGCCAAGTTGTTAATTGAGAAAAAGCGATCCGCCAGTACTCTCAGAGAGGCATTGGAAAAACGGAATGGAGAACCAAGTAGACTAAGAGAGGGAGAGTGATCGAGGTGACAGGGGGGGCGGGGGTGATGAAACAAAAAACACTCAAATTGAACAGAGTGAGGGCTGTCTAGGAAGACGAAAAGGGGAAAACTCAGTGCCAAGTGGGCAACAGCGTTGACTGGAAAAGGGAGACGAATGAACTTCTTGGCAAAAACAAATCAATTCAGTATAAAAGGGGACGATAGACAGGCAGCGGACTCAATAGGGCAAGCACCACCAGGATAAAAGCTCCTGACTCGGGGTCCAGTCTCGGAATGCAACGGAAAGCAGACTTGAAATGGGAGAGGGGGTTGAGACTCATGGCGGGCCCTTCTGAAGAAGTGAGTGCAACAACTAGATGGGGTGAAGGAACCGGTCGCGGTGTGACAGAAGAAAAAAGGGAATCTAAAAAAACGTTCTAAGGAGTAAAAAGGGGAACAAAAAACACCGTCTGAGGGAGCCGAAGAAAGTGCAAAAGAGAGGCGGACCGACTGAAACAGGGGGGAAAAAGAGGGGTTCTTCTTCAGGGGCCAGTCAAAACCAATAAGGGGGGGTTTTTAGGAAGAGGAAATTCAGGCGAGAAGGTTAGGCTTCGGCTTTCCCTTCGAGGTGGGGGGGGGGAAAGAACGGAGGTCCGCCAGGTCCGCAGATGTCATTCAGGCGGGGGAGAAAAGGAGGTCGCAAATATCAAAGAACTGCACGGGGGGGAGGAGTCAAAAGGAATAATGTCGTTTATCAAAGGAAAAAACAGAGAATGCAAACAGTACAATATACATTCAGGGTCAGGAACAACTCTAAGAGGGGAATGAGAGATGTGTCCGAGAAAAAAGAAAGCCTTACCGGTGCGGGAGTTTGAGCAAGGGGTTGACGAAGAAGTGCAACCCTTCGGGGGGAGGGGGATCCTTGGAGACATTCGTGAATTGGGGGGAAACGGTCGTAGGGACTTAGGTACACCCGATAGGGTAGGGAGAAGAGGAAGAGTTCGTCTGCTCATTTCGCCGAGGGGGAGGGGAGTAAGGACGTTGGTTTGTTCATGTGAACGAAAGCCGCCAGCACAGGGCGATAGAATTTCATACACAAAAAGACCCTTGGAGTTCTCATACTTCACAAACGGGAAAAGAGGAGAAATTTTGCTGTTTCGTTCTGTTGTCGGAAACCAGAGGAAGGAATGAAGGAACAGAGAATGAGGGCTGCAGGGGAAAGAGCTGGGGAAAAAAGACGGCGGACTCTCGTCAGGAGAAGTCAAAAGGGGGGACGGAGGGGCAATCAAACTGGACAACGAAATGCTGGGCCTTAGTCTCCGTCGGAGGAGAAATTGGTGACTCAGAGGTCTAGAAAAGAGGGAGGCTGACGGGACGAATCGCCTAGCAAGGGGAAGAAAATAGTTGCCGGGGTTGGTGACGTGCGGGTGACGCGGTAGGGAGGCTGCGCGGAAAGGGGAGCCGCGGTAATCAGAAGAAGGGGGGAACAATTTTCCAGCGCCACCTCCAAGGCAAAGTCGTGTGAACAATTCTCTCAATTGAGGGGGATTTTGCTGTGGGGAAAAAGGGGGAAAATTGTAAGGAAATCCTGAGACTTTTGGAACAAGGGGCCTAAAAAGGGGAGAAATGGCAGTCAAGGTAAACCAAAGTTGGAGGAGTCGGTTGAGTCGGTGGGAAGACCCAAATCCCACGCCTTAAAAGGATGGGGGGGGGGCCAAAGGGGGAAATCCAATTGTAAGGGGGGGGGAAAAAATGGGGTGACATTATAGGACAAGGCTTTGGTCGCGGGAAAAAAAGTCTAGAGGTACAAAAAAAAAGAGTAAAAAAAAATTACCCAGGGCCACGTGGAGTCTCACTGTCTCGTGGAAGAATGGGAAAGACCCGCCTATCGCAGAAGAAAAAAAGGGAAAGGAGGTATAAATATCGCGATTGGATTCTTTCATCATTGGGGGGAGGGGGGTAGGCAATTACAAACCACACCAGGGAGGGGGTTGGAAGGAAAAAAAGAAAGACCAAAAACAGGGGTGCCATTGAAAAGAACACCCATCATAATAAAGATAGAAAAGGGCCGGTGATCGACCAAAAGTGGGGGAGGCACATGCTCGCTCTTCAAGAACTCGGGGGGGAAGACTCATTGAGAAATAAAGTTTTCCCGGCCTGTCCTAGTAAAGGAAAATCAGCGAGAGCTCAGGGTCGGGACGCATTTTGAACAACGGATAGGGAGAAACCTGCACGGTGGGGAAAACTCACACTCTCAGGATGCCTCTTGAGTGGGGGTCGTGTTCAGGTAGTCATTCGGGAGGCGGAAGTAGAGGTCCGAAAAAAAGTCCGGAGATAACGGGGGGGGATAACGAGAAAAAAACTAAACACAACTGAGGGGATGAAAAGAGAGTAAAAAAAAGAGTCAAACGCTAACGGGCTGAGGGACAAGGCAGAAGTACGGACCGAGACAATCAGACTTACTGAAGGAGGGGGGGGGAAAAACTAATGGCAGATCTGGACTTTGGATCGTTTCCAAAGGCTGAGAAACGAGGGAAACAGGCTTCCCAAAAATAGAGGGAAGTTCAGAAAAGCCTAACGGGCCGAAAAATTGGAGGTGATTAAAAAAGAAATCGGAGGAGCTTCTGGAGTGGAAAAAGAAAGAAGGCAGGCCTAAAAATCGTCTTTCTCGAATATATAAGGGCAATTGCCTACGAAAGGGGGGAGGGGTTCAGGCAATCATCATTTTTCTTTTAAGAAACGTATAGCGCTGAGGCACAGTTTGGGGTGCCGAAAAAAGCAACAGAAAGGGAGGCGAAATAATCGCGAGAGGAAGCAAAAGGACTCTGACCATAATCCGATCGGGAGAGGGATCATTTAACTAGGAAAATAAGCTTGTGAAATGAAGTACCATGATTGGATGAGGCAGGAAGGGGGTCGAAGAACGTTTGGGACAGACCAAAGCTACAAGGATGGTGGCAAAAAGAAAAAACATTTCATCCTACTGGGTGGAAAAGAAATCCGGAGGGGTGGGGGACAGCAGGCGGCCTCACCTATTAAAGAGAAGGAGGGAATTGAAGGAAAGAGGCAAAAGGATCTCATACATTTTTTTGGACCCGGGAAAAAAAAAAGAAAGGTCAAACAAACGCGAGCGATGGGAGGCAAAACGTTGGGCAAGAGAGTGAAGAGGCCCAAATGGGGCACGGGGAAAAAGGGGGGAAGGAAAAGCGTACGCCCAGTGGGAGCGACCAAATCCCTCTTCCAGAAAGACCTAGTAAAAACGAAAACGGAGAATAAAAGTGGGGAAAAAAAAGGAGAGCCGGCGATCTTTAAAAGGGGAAGGGCAAAGAGGTGTCTAACTCGAGGCAAAGAGCCTTATCAGACAGACTTAGAGGGGGGGGCCCAGAATTAGGGGGGAAAAAATAAGCAGCAACACCCATATCAAAATGAAAGAAAGGTCGAAAGCGTACTCAGGGGAAGAAGGCGAGGGGAAGGAAAAGGTCAAACGTCTCGGAACGCAGATCAACGAACTAAATTGCTAAAAAAAAAGGAGAAAAGGGGGGGCCCATAGTATGCGAACAGAAAAATTTATTGGGAGGATGTGAGTCGAAAAGACTTGGGAAGAAGGGGCTGGCTTTTTGCAAAGAGGGGGGAAAAATCAAAAAAGGCTGCAAGACACACTCTCAGAAGAGGGCCGTCTTCCGACTAGAATGAGAAGGGCCCTATAAAAAAAAATACAGAAAGAGCTCCCAAGCCTTCACGTGAATCAAAAAAGAAGAAGAACCCGCAGTTTACGAAAAACGGGGGGAATTCCACAGAAGGTCCTGAAGGGACCGCGGGGTACGAAAAAAAAAGGTTTCGTTGAACTCCGTGAGGCAAATAGAGGCGGTGTCCAGAAAGATAACGAATGATCGGGGGGGGGAAACCAATGTTGGGGGGCTCTAGGGACTCAGCTTGACAAAAAAGATCTATCGCAGGGACGAATCTAATGGGGGGGAGAAGGGAAGGAAGCGGATGGGCGCACTGGGCTAAATGGGAAAAAGGACTCAGAAACAGCTCTTCTCCAGAAAGGGCAGGTGGAGTGGAAGGAACAAATCGCAGTACCGGAAAAAGAAGCGGAAAAATCGCATTGCAGAAAGGGTCGCGCTGAAAAAAAAAAAATTTTGGGGGCCGGGGCCAGGGGAAGAGAAAAAAAAACCAATGGTTTCATCGGGAAGAAGGGAAAAACTGGAAACACTGGCTGAAGGAAAACCGACCGGGTGGTCCATTGCCAAAAACTGGAATAACCTAAGCGCGAAAGGGAAAACGTTATGAAGATACCACCGCGACGGTGCGGGAGAAAGGAAGAGCAATGGTTAGGGGGAAATCATATCGTTTGCATCCGGCTTATACCAAAGGGCGTTGGGTCAAAACATCGGTGACTTGACGGGAAAGAAGAAAAAAGGAAAGGGAAAAAGAGAGAAAGTTGGTTCAGTGGTCATCCCGGGGGGGGGGGGGGGGATGGGAAGAGGGGAAGGTGGCAGGAATTTTCTCTACGGGAAGGGTAATGATGTAGTCCGGGAAGGGGTCAAACTGGGGAAAAGTTTTAAGAGACGGGAGGAGAAAGAGGAGGGAAATACGTTTGCATTTAAAGCCACCAAGAAAACGGGACTCCACAGTGAGGCAAGCTAAAGCTAAAGAAGGGGGGGGGGCAACCAGAAGGGGGGGGGGAAGCACCAAAGAGTCAGGACAGGGGGATATAAAAAGAGGGGGGCCTAGGGGTCTGTCGAAACGGAAAGGAGGAGAAATGGGGAGGAAAATGAAGTTCTCTCGTAGCTCACTCAGCTACAAAATGGTGAGTTGAGCGCCGGGGGAGGAAAAGGGTTCACGGTGGTGCGGAGGCTATCTCTCGACAAAAAACAGAGGAAAGGCCAGAATAACCGACTTCACCAAGAAAAATAGGTCAAAAGCCCAAGCTTATGAGGGGGAACTCCAAAGGGTGCGGGAGGAAGAAAGGAAAGAAAAAAACCACGGAAGAGGAGCGAGCGCTTCACTATTGACGAGAAAACTCTATAGGCGTTTTCGACTGGGGGGGAGAACACCTCAATTGATCGCTAGATCGGAGGGAAGGGGAATGGCCAACGAAATTGAGGTGCTAAATCCACCTAATTTCTCAAAGAACTAGACCTACCGAGAAAAGGAACCGGGGGGGAAAACCGTGCTTGGGCAAAGAACGGGGGGATAGAAGTCAGTGGGGCCCACTGAAGGGGAAAAGGAAGTCAATAGGGAGGGGAAAAAACAAGATTACACTTACTACAGGAAGGTGAACGCTGCTTCAGGGGGAAGCAGGCACAAGGAAAGGACCATTGCTTGCGGGGGGTTTGAACATTGCGTATGGAACCGAGGAAAAAGATGGCAAAAAACCACATCAATGGAATTGTGATTAATAAAAATCTGGGGGTGGAAAAGAATTTTGGCATCTCCGTCTAAAAAATCAGCTAGGATAAGGGGGGAAAAAGAAAAAACACCGGTGCCTTGCGACCTCCGTTGCAGACAGTAGGAGGGGGGCCGAAGGGTCTAAGGCGCAATAAAAGCACCAATCACCGGGGGGTTTGGGGAACAAAAGGGGAAAAGGTCTGCTAGGTTCGACTTCGCGGCGACCATCCTAGGGGGGGTTCCAAAGATAGCCAGAAGAAGGGAAGGCCTCTGTGTAGATAGTGAAAGAGGGAAGATGGAAAAAAACTAAGCCTAAGGAAGGGTCAGTCCAGAAGATAGGAAGAAAGACAGGTTGAAAATCGGAAGTCACGCGAGGGAAAAAGGGAGCACGAATTCGAGTCATGACAAAGCAGGAAAAGAAAAGGCGGGAAAAAAAAGTACACGAGTGACTGAGATGGGGCTGAGGTGGGAGGGAGGATTATGTCGGCGTGCTAAAAGAGGGGCGATATCGGAGCAGTCCCTCTGGGCTCCTTGAGGGTCTTAGGGGGGGGGCAGGGGGGAAAAGGGTCGGCACAGGGGGGGCCTTGCCGACAGCTGCCGGTACTCGTCTTCAACGGGATGAGAGGGTTGTAGGAAAACAAGGGGCAGGTGGTGAGGCCACAGAGACAGAACAAATCACAGTCTACGAAGAGGGTAAGTATCGGAGACCAAGAAAAATTGTAGTGATAAAAAAAGATGGAAAACAAAGAATTTTCTGCAATTTGGGAGGGAGGGGGGGGAAGAGGGGGAAAAACCGAGCGAAGCCTGAACCTGCCCTATCCAGTATTTGGGAAAAAGGGGTGTGAAATACCAGCGGGGAAGCGAAGCTCGGGTTGAAAAAGAGGGTAAAAGGGGGGGGGGGGATGTTCCAAACTAGACAGAGAAGAAGAAGGGGAAGGGGACTCCTGAGCAGGGGCTTGCAGTTTTGATCACAGATCTCGAACTAGGTAGAAAAACTTAAAAGAGAGAGAAAATGGGATTTCCAAATCTTCGTAAGGTGGAGTTGGGGTGACCGAAGGGGGAGGGGGGAAGGGGACGAAAAAGGGGGAAGCAAGAACTGGGAGCTTATAGGGGCACCAAGGGGGGTCAAGGCAAGTCAACGAGAGGACAAATGGGCCATAACAATGCGCGCGAAAAGGGGGGGATTGCAGGTTGTTCTGTGAAATGGAAATGACGTGGGAAAGAGAGGGGAAACTTAAGGGCAAACCCGACTTTTGAAAAAGATCGTGAGTCGGGCCGGGGGGTACCCAAAGAAAAAAAAGAGGATCGAAAAAACCGTAGGCTGCCATTTTTTCATTTGGGGAGGGACCATTATATGTACAGGAGCAGGTCAAACAGTGGGAGAGAACGGAAGAGGACGCAGAAAGAAAAAAAGGCCCAGTACGAATCGTCCCATTAGAAGAAGGGGAGGGGTGCCTTGCCGGCTGCTCCTATCGTCCAGAAGCGGCCGGGGAAAAGGGGTGACCTCTCAGGGAGAAAAAAATCTGGGGGAAGAAAAAGTTATTTCGGGGGGGGAAAGGGAGAACAACCACCAGGGCGTCCGAGGAGAGAGGAGGTCGAAACAAATTGAAAGCTTCTTTGCCAAAGAAATCAAACAAAAAAGACAAGGGCCTCAAGGGTACCGAAGAAGTGGTGAGGGAGGGGCCTGCTCAGAGAGGAAAGAAGCGATCTCGGACCAGGGGGGGAGAGAACCTAAATTTTTGCCCCAGGTCTCTTACTCCTTAGATCTAGTTTCAGTGGAAAAAGGGTCACCTGTCGAATCCCCAGCAGGGGGAAAGAAAAGGGATTCAGCGTGAGGTGGCCCTCCCTTTAGTGAAGAAGGGGGGCTGAATGCAGTTCGATAGGACTGAATTCGAAGGAAAAAAAGTCGTCGCTACGATCTTTTTGAAACTCAAAAAAAAAAGAGGGGGGGGGGGGGAAAGGAGAGATCATCAAAAAAGGTAGCGACGAAGTTTTGGGAAAATCAAAGGCGGTTCAAACTTAAAACAGAATCAAAGACAGGGGGCACCAACCACGAGCCAAGAAGAAGGGGAGAGGGGGGGTTCCCAAATGCTTCAGGGGGATTTTTCATGAGGTCAACCTGGCAAAAAAAGGAGGGGGAAGAAGAGCCGATGGATGGGCAGACGGAAGAGGGGAACCCATTAGGTAAGTGTGGAAGGAAAAGTATCTCCGAGGAGTGGAATAGAGCAAGGGGAAAAAGAAAAAAAAGCTGCGGTCCCGAGCCAGAACGCCTGAAGGAAGGAGGAATTGGCTTTGGGGGGAGCTCTCGCAAAGAGGGGGATGCCGTAGAAGGAGGAAAAGGAACTGGGGGTTTGGTGAAAAAAGGAAAAATAAGACAGACCCTGCGGCCCGCTCCAATCGCGAATAAGGGAAAAAGCCATCGGAAGCAGTAGGTGGGAACCGGATTATTGCCGAGGAAAAAGGCAGGCGAATAAATAGCGGAGAAACATGTGGAATACTTCTTTTAACGAACTGAAGGGAGGGGGGAAGAAAGTAGTGGAAAAAAGGTTTACCTTCGACCAAGCGGAAAAGATAATTTCACCATAAAAAGGCGAGAATGTTTTTGGCAGGAGGCCAGGGGGGGTCCGGGGGGGCGTTGCGAAACCAGCCAGAAGTCTAAAGTTCTGGGGGACTGGGAATGTGGCCAACGGAAAATAAGATAGAAGGAAAGGAAATTGGAAAAAGGGAGTTCAAGCCACGAAAAAGAAAAAAGTTACGCGAATGTTAGGTAAACTGAAAGGGGAAAACCCTCTCGGTGTGCAGCGAGTGGCAAAGGCGGCGAGCAACACTCGGGACTACCAGTGCGGCAGCAGAAAAAAAAAGCTGATAAACACCGGCACCGGCTCCCAACGCAAAGGCACTGAAAGTGCCAGAACATTGGGCGATAGGACCAAAAAGAAGGCCAGAAAAGAGGGAGGGACTAAAAAGCTGGAAGGCCCACGAGAGAGGAAAAGGAAATGTCGGAAAGGGTGATCACTCAACACCGGTGGATTACTAGTGCGGGAATGAAAAAATCAAATCAGCTGGAGGGGAAGGGAAAGAACGCTCTCGTTAAAGGACAAAGGAAGAACAGCAGAAAAAAAGGCGGAGATTTCTAAAAAAAATGAGGGGGTGAAAGTCATGCGAGAAGGGGGTGATTAGGTCGAAGAAGGGAAGATGGGCTTTGCTGGTGGAGGGGGACATTGGATTCAAATAAAAAGGGGAGGGGTCTACAACGCTAGTCTTCGTAAATGCGGACGAAGGAAAGGGACTGGGAAATTTACGGGACCAACCACTCGGCAAAAAAGGGGCGACAAGAAGCGAACTCTAAAGATAGACTAACTACCGGCAATACGCAGCCTCCTATAATTAGGGGACAAAAAAAATAACCATAAAATCGCCGTGTTGGAGCCTGCAGGGTGTCTTTGAAAGGCTTCTGGATACCATCGGAGCGGTGAAAAGGATAAGAATTAACTTGGGGAGAGTTTTTTAATAGTCGGTGTTAGGGGAGGAAGCAAACCTTCACTCTCTCCAGAGAGGGGGGGAGGGAACCTAAGTTTCTCTTGGAACGGCAAGGCGCTGAGGGGGGAAAGGACATATGCTATACAAAAGGCCGGGGAAAGAGAAGCGGTAGGCGAGGGCTACAGTAATTTAGGGTACCAAGGAGGAAAGAAGAATATAAGAGAAATTAGAATGCAGAAGTTCGCGCTGGAAAAACCTCATCCGTATGGTGTGGGGGAAAGGAAGGAAGGAAGCCAAACAATAGACAAGGTTCAAAAAAGACGAAGATCGGAGCTTGTCAAAAAAGGGAAAGGCTAGGACAAGCCGAAACCTTTTGGAACTGTTTACAACCTGACTCGAGGGGGAGGGGAGTGAAGTTCTGATACAACGCGAAAGTGAATTCAAACATCTCGATTGAAACTCAAGAGAGTTGCAGGAAAAAAGAGTACCGCCATGGGTCACCCTCACGCAGTTCAAGGGGCAATTCAAGTTCGGGGAAAACAAAGAGAGAAGGTGCATTTCGTAAAAGGGGGGGCATCAATTGTGGGGGGTTCGGGCAGGCGAGGTCGCAGGGAGTGGGCGCGATAAAAAAAAATTACTGGAGAGCAGGTCAAGTTGGAGCAGGGAAGTGAGTTGGGTGCTCGCGAGGAGCCGGGGCGTGGGTAAAAACACCCAGAAAAAAGGGGCACTGCTTACATGAGAGAGAGACTAAGAGCGAGTGTTGAGTATAAAAAAATTAACAATGACACCCGCATGACCTAGGAGAATAGAAGGGACTGTCTCTTCGTAAGGACGCGGAGACTCAGGTCCGCGGGGAGAGGGAATTAGCTCAATCTACGCTACACGTGGGGGGGACGGGAACATATATTCGTGGATTGGATTTGCGCGGTGGTGGAATGAGAGGAATCTCAACCAAAGAAGGAGTATAAAATCTATAATAAGACTCCTGAACAAACCGCGGGCAAACTTCACACTCCACGGAAGGAAGAAGGCAAAACTCAAAGGGGTAGCGTAGCTGCGAGAAATCAAAAGTCGTACCGGAGATGTCAAGATTCGGAAAGTAGCCCAGATAGGCGAGGATATCGGGCGAGTGGCAGAAGGGGGGAAATGGGTGACTTAAACTCTTCTAGCTTCTGGCAGACAGTGCCCGGGTAAGGCACAACGGGAATTGATGAACTATCCTCCAGAGAGCAAAAAAAAGGAAAGGGAATGCGGGAAGACAGCCTGCTCTCAGTACGAAAGGTGCCCGGCGAAAAAAAACGCAAGGGGCCTCAATAACAAGAAAAAAACAGGGAGTAACTGACGGAACCAGGGAAAAGGGTCGTAAAGGCGAGATAACTGACCGCAGCTGACCTTGCTTGGAAGGGGTGGGCTGCACAAGTGGATACAGGATGAAAAAAAACGAGAGAGACCTCCTCAAGAAGGGAGGAATATGCAACGGGAATGGTAAAACAAGAAGTTTGTCATCAAGGGGACAGGAAAAGCTTAGGGGGCCACCAGCCCACCGTTTATCGACAAACCAAGAATTGCAAGCGAGAAGGCCCGACTGAAAAATGGGAAGGGGGGGGAAATTCCCGGAAAATCAAAAAAAGAAGGGATGGGGACAGCGCTAAACTGCAAAAAGGAAAGGGTCAAGATCGCGGGCGGTCCCTAATGGGGGTTTAAAAAGAACAGAAAGAAAATCAGGCGCAGAGAGGAAGGCCTGGTATGATATTTTAATCTGAGCAGGGGGAGGAAAAAAACGATAAACAACAAGAAAGGAAGAGGAAGGGGGTCCCAGCCACTGTGAAGGCTTTAGCAAAAGTCAAGAAAGATCAAAAAGTGGCGCAACCAGATAATTCTTTATGCTGGCACCGCGAGGGTACCTGCGCGCAGGGCAAAAAGAAAAAGCCTCAAAGCAGGAGCTGGGGGGGCGGAGTTTCTCCTATGAGGCGGAGGGAGTACAGTGTTTCGGTAGGAGGGGGGCAATGCAGTGGGGCTCCGGTCGGTGTTGGGCTGGAAAAGCGAATAGGTGTTAAGGGAGACCAATCTGACGTTAGAGTCGGCGCGGAAGAAAGGAAGGGGGGGGGCCGGGGTGAGCGACAATTGGGCTGATGTCCACATACGTAAAACCCGAAGCCAGGCCTTCGGGGGAAGGACGGATCCGATAAGAAAAACAATCACATTTGGAGTTCAAGAACTTCCCAAGGAAAAGAGGGGAGGAAAGTTATGCGCAGTCTCTGTTGAGGCTGGGAAGAAAGGAGAGAAAATGGGGAAAAGAGCTTTAGGGCGTGGGCTTGTCAAGCTTACCAGCGTGAACGAAGCAGAAAGGAAGAAAACTGGTGTTTGACTGCTTTTTCAAAGAGAGGAGCGCAGCATGCTGCTTGAAGAGGAGGTGGGCAGAAAATTGGGGGAGATAAAATCGACTCCGGTCGGGCCCGGCGGGAGTGCCAGATCGCTGAACAATGGGAAAGGGGGGTCCCCAATCTGAGGGGCTGGGCGGGTGTTTACCAGAGGTGAGGGACACTGACCGAATGCTGCCACGGTAGAGAATGGGCGGCAGGACGTGGACATTGTCCAGAAAAGCAGAAAAGGGGGAAGGGAGGGGGGAAATAACAGGTCGCGAGGGAACTTGCGGACGGGGGAAGTGAACTCCGTTCCGGGGAAAAGAGGGGAAGATCGGGTCACAGGGAAAGGCAAAGACATGCTAGAAAGTCCACGCCTTTTTACGATAGAAAGGGGGGGGCACAGAGTCCCAAACTCCTCCTGACCGGAATGAACCAACCCCGGACTGCCAGGGGAAAGGGGGGGAAATGGTGAAGGAGGTACAGGAGTGTGGCGAAGGTCAAACAGGTCTCTAATACGAAAAGAGAAAGACCTCTGTTACCACATAATCGTCCACATGTTCGACAAGGGGCTTGTGAATTAGCGGGGAACAGCTCCCGAATAGAGAAGAATCGGCAAATGAAATGACGAGCATGAGCTCCGAGAGGAAAAAAGGGAGGGAAAGAGGTATAGGGGGGGTATGGCATCTACAAACACACAAGTCTTTGGAGAGGAAGAGTAGACGGGCGGTAGGCCCTTTTAAATAAAAGATGGGAGGAAGGAGGCAACGTTCATATCTGACCGAAGAGTGGGGGAGGGAAAAAAAAATGAAGCCTCGTCACCGGCACGGGGGAGGAAATATTGGAGGGGCTAAGAAAAAGGGTGAAAGGCCCCGTCTTCTAAGAAAAATAGATCATCTGGGACAGATGAAAGAGACCTGACAGCAGTTGGAAAAGAAAGTCTGAGAGGGAAGGGGTGAAATACCTGGTCTTAATTGAGGGCTGGAAGAAGGGGAAAAGGAAAGGGGAAGACGAAAGAACGCGGCCTGTCAGTCGCTAAAAGGGGGGT
>Ga0179593_1624879_pt1 | contig 18353 bp, 29 predicted proteins | sample CZODoug2_1_08_16_FD_185931 | JGI IMG/M metagenome (GOLD analysis project Ga0179593, IMG submission 185931) | Vadose zone soil fungal communities from Angelo Coast Range Reserve, California, USA - CZODoug2_1_08_16fungal (PacBio error correction) | ecosystem: Environmental > Terrestrial > Soil >...
GACCTTCAATCCAACTCGAACGCCCCCGAGAGAGCAAGGTCCCGAGTCCTCCGGTCGATAACACACAACCATCAAGAGAAAAACGCACACAAATGATACATCGACAAAAAAGGCTCGGGGAGACCTCATTTCGTCTGGGGGGGAGTCGGGGGGTGATGGGAAGGGTCAGACCAAACGGAAAAAAGATCTCGATCCTGGGCGTCCTCAAGAGACGGATAAAAATGATGCAGAACAAATAAGAGGTCTTATCGATTACGACTCATGTGCAGAGCAAAGAAAAAAGAAGGCGCCGCCAAACAACCCGGCCAGGCATACCGCAGGCACCCGAAAAAAAGAATCACTCACCGAACACCCCGCCCTGCGAGTCGAGGGAGATCGGGAAGAGGGGGGAAATCCCTCCAGGTTTGCACCACTTGTTGGGAAAAGGGGACAAAAATCTAAAGTTTTTGACGGGGGCCCTCGACCAAGGGGGGACTACGCCGCCCAACGGGCACCGGCGTACCCCAAGAAAAAGCCTCCTCAGGGGGCAAGGGGTGCAACTTTCGGAAGCCCTTTACGGGAACAAACCAAAACGACCACGCCCTTGGGGGGGACAGCATCGCACGAGATGCGGATGAGGACCACAAAGGGGGAAGCAGGCAAAAAGGGATGATCTCCAAAGGACGACTTCCAGGAGCGAGTCAACAAAGATCAACATGGGGTGAAGGGGGGGACCTGAACTTTCTGACACCCCACGCCAGATCAAATCAAAAAGAAAAGGTCAGATAACACTTCTTCCGAGAGGTCGCGGGTCAGACCTGGGGCGTGTGGAAGGAGGTGAAGGACCGGGAAGAGGGGGGAATGCATGGGGGAAGCACGAAACGCCGAATCAAACAAAAAAACTCATGGCCAGGCCACATCAGGCTGTAACTAAGAAAAGCGTCCCCCGTTTGAGAAAAGGAATCGTCCTGCCGCAGACCGGAAGTCCCGGACCACAGTCAAATGCTATTTCCGACGACACAGGGAAAATCCGAGCCACCGGATCTGTGGGAGGCACGTGCCGGACACGCAATAAAAGAAAAAAAATCATAATCGAGAAGGAGGGAAACGCCGGGGAATCGTGGGCAAGGCGCCGGGAACACCTCGGTACAAGATGCCGAAGAAACTGGCCCGGGACGTTTATCTGAAAGAAAATACAATCCGAAATGGGATGGATAGAGCAAGGGACACAGCCCGAACCAAATCCCCGCAATCCGCACAAAGGGGGGGGCGAAGGAAACATGTCGGGTGGTCGAGAGGGGTGGGGGAGGGAAATTTTCGGACAAAATCGATCAAAAGCGGGAGAACTGTCAACGCGAACGTTGCCTGCGGACGGTTTAACACAGACAAAGAAACGGAAAAACCCGGACAAAAAAAAAAGTCCAATCAACACTCCTCCGGGAGGAGGTTGGTGCGGGAAAGGGGGAACCAACGCAGGAAAAAAGGCACTTGACAGGCACCAGTCAGAACTACCGGGAGAAAACGGGCCATGGGACGAAGGAGCAAGATGGGTAAGGTCAGTATTTAAAGGGAGAGCGTCCCCACTTACTTAGAAAAAGGAGGGGATTGGAAAAACTAAAAAATATCACCCAGGGGGCGAACCAACGGAAATTCAGGCTGTCCACCAATCTCCAAGCTATCAAGACAACAAACAGCCGTTGGAGAGGGAATGGATCAACGATCAAAGCAAAACGGGGGGATTCGCAAACAAACGGAACTTAAAAAAAAACAAGGATGGACCACTTCGGGTTAAGGTTCGGTAAAACGAAAAAAAAAAAGACGCCGAACCAGAGAATCCACTCAACCACTCAAAATCCAAACACCCAAAGACCCCCGAGGGAGTCCCGAAACTAACCAACAGAGCAAAAAGATGGAACAAAAACCGGTGGCGGGGTTTCAGCGCAGAACATACACGACAAACCCAAAAAAGAGAAGAGAAAAAAAGGAAAATCCTGATCAAAAATCCAACAAGATCCCTAGAGGAACTCCGGGCAGGGGGGGAGGGGGGGGGGAAACTAAATACATTAAGAACAGAATGGGGAGGAGGGGGCCGATCAAAAGGCCTAAAAGGGGGGGGAACGACACCGAAAGCCCGGAAAAACGGGGAAAAGTCAAGGGGAACGGAAAAGGGGAGGGCAAAAAGGTGTTTAAGGAACTACTACAAAGGCGAATGACTGGTACGGGAGTCAAAGAGGATCCCGGGTCAAAACACAACGCAAAGCCCCCTGGATCCTGAAGTTTTCGCCCCCCAGGTCACGGCAAGAAATTTACCATTTCGAAAGCCGTACAAAGGGGGGAAGGGGTAGAAAGGGGGGAGGGGGGAAGACGTGGGGAGTTGTAAGTCGCACTGAATCCAAGAGACGGGACCAGAGAGGGAACGGCCAAGGAGGTGCCAGAAGTCAGAAAGGGAAAAGGCAACACCAACCAAAAGCAAAGACAGTTACGGAAAGGGGGATCGAGATCAAGGGCGGCAGCCACGGAGGAGAAAAAACAACAGAGGAGGGATACCAGGCCCTGCAAACACTTCACCCCGAAAAAGGAAAGACACAGAAAACCAAGAAGAGATCGGAAGAAACAGAAGAGGGAGGGAAAATAGGCGTAGGGGGGAAATGCTGCTTGTTACACCGTTGTCCAGCGAGGAGTTCAGCGAGAGCAGAGTGTAAAAGGGTTCAATAAGCATATAGGTTTTAAAAGGGAGCGGGGGGGGAGTAAAGAGAGTCACGCCGAAAAGGGGCGTAAAGAGCTAAGGGTGGGGTCCGGGCATGGATCGAACCTTCAAGGGGGGGGGAAAGGTCAGGGGAAGGGTAGTTGAGTCGGTTGAAGAGGATTCAAAAACAAAGTAAAATTTGCTGTGAAGAAAGGTCGAAAAGTTGACAAAAATTGTGCACGGATGAAAAACCCCCCCGTCCCCAAGACTAAAAGATTCCGACGGGAAGAATAGGTCCAGTTGGTGAAAAAAAGACAAAGGAAAGGGGTGAAAAAAGGTGGCTGGGCATCGGATTAAGGATCCAAAAAGAAAGACCCAAATGGTTGAAGCAAGTTTTTCGGGGGATCAAAAATCGACAGGAACCGTTCAAAACCAGAAGGGCAGAGGAACAGGGAAAGTTTGAAAAGGGGCCAGGAATCAAGAGAAGGAGGCCATGGGGGATCGAGGACAAGGAAAGGAAAATCATAGTACATAATTAGGGAGAGAAATGAATGAATGGGGGAATCGAAGAACGGGGGGGGGATGGGACACCCCTGAGCGACAGAAACAGCCAGGGGGGGGGGAAGTGTGAAGGGTAGGGAGAAGGGAAAAAGAGGGGAGAGAAAAAGACGGGTTGGGAAAGTTCGGGCTCTACGAAAGGGGATGACTGAGACAGCGGCTAGGAAAAGGGGGTCCGAGGGGGAAGAAGACCGTCAAAACTGGGAGAAAAAAAAAGCTTTGGGAAAGGTTCCAGGGGGCGCTGTGGGGAAAATCAAGGGGACAGCAAAGGAAAAACGGGAACAAAAAAGAAGAGAAGAACAGAAAAAAAACTCAAGGAAATGTAACCAAACGAAAATAAAAAGGGATATTGTGGGGGAAGGGCAGACCAATTTGGGGGGGCCCTAACAAGAAAAGAACCACAAGAGAGAACCTTGCGGGGGAAGGAACAAACTAACAAAAGGAAAGCAGGACCAAGGAAGCTGGGAAATCAAAAAAAAAAGGACACCCACAGGGACTCACATGATAGTAAAAGAAATTGGGGGAGAGTCTCAGAAGCGCGACCGGTATAAGGTGAAGGGGCGGATGATATAGGAGAGGTCGGAGGCTAATAGAAAAGCAAAAAACATAGCAAAAAAGGTGGAGGTATGGGGGGGATGACAGAATCATAGAAAAAAGACTGGGACTCGAGTGGCGTCGCCGACACACCTCGGTTGGGGAGGGGGACAGGGGGGCGGGGGGTTCAAAGGGAAGACCCTTTGGGAAGGGGGAAAGTGCCAGATGAAAGGGTGGGAACTCAAAGATCCGGGGGGCCAGTAAGAAAAATAACCTCTTCAGGAAACCTCAAGGAGCCGGTGGGGGAAAACCCGTAAAGGTGGGAAGGGGTGAGGTAGAAAAGAAAAAAACCACTCTTAACACAGGAACATCCAGTGGGCAAAAAGAAAAAAAATAGAAAAGAAAGAGAGCCCAGAAGAGGAAAAGGGGGAGAGGAGCCGGGGGTTGCCAAAATTTAGCAAAAGACGAGGAGAAGACGAGAAGGACACAGGAAAATATAAGGGGCGTGAAGACAGGGAGGGAATCTTGGTCAATTGAAGACAGAATCTGAGAGAAAGAGAAGGAAGCCAGGATCCCCCAGATCAATCCGGAAGGGTCACCCCGGGGAATCCTCAATGAGAGGCAAATGCACACAAAGGCGAAAAATTCAAAGAAAGGAGGTGCAAATAAGCCCTCAGAAAACACCAGGGAAAAACACTTCTGTTTAGAACTCGGATCGAAAATAAGAAAAAAGAGGGTCGTGTAAAATATAGGGGGAAAAAGCTTGAAGGGGGGGTATGAGGGGGAGGAAGGCGCGCGCTCGAAAGACAACGGGAGCGTGTACACGAAGAGAACGGTAAGTCATTGCAACAAAGAGGACGGCAGATCGAAGGGGTAACTGCAGGAAAAAAGGACATCCCCCCACCATTAAGAATACCAGGAAGAGACACGCGAATATTTCGAATTCCAGCACCTTAATCGCCCTGAAATAGGGGATAGGGCCAGAAGAAAAAAGAGAAAAAAAAAAAAGGCTCAAAACCAACAAGAGACCCAACCAGAAAAAGTCAGCAGGCGGATTAGGCGGGCGAAAAATCAAGGACAAAGGAAGGACTGACGCGAGGTACAAAATATCACTCGAAAACTAAGGATAGTAGGAGAAAAGGACAAGGGTGGTAACCAAAGGGAAGTCGCCGGGCTGAGAAACGGGGGGGGGGAAAGGGCATAAAAGGCAGTGAACCGCTAAGGTCGGGGGGACAAAAGAGGAAACCCGGGAACAACAAGGAATAACACGGGAAACACGCTGACCATAAAATAGGCAACGGGGGTGCCGATCCCAAACATGGTAGGGGCAAAGGTGGGGGGCACAAGACAAAAAAAGCAAAGGGGGATGACCACGAAACGAGAGTCGGGACATCAACCAATCGAAGTCAAGAAGGGGGGGTCATCGAAAAAAAAGGAGAATGACAAGAAAAACCTTCCACGGCCCGCCCGGAAAAAGTAGGAGCGTGGGTACAAGGAGGGTAAAGAAACAAGGAAAAAAGCAGAACTAGAATCTAAACAGGCTGTCCCGAGGTGTAGTCGGGACCCCAGGGCCGGGTGACAAAAGAAGGGGAGAAATCAGGGAGAGAATCAAGAAATCCCTGACCGAAAAGAACAAAGGACCTAGGGGGGACCAAAAGAAAAACATGAACAACACTCGAGAAAAAGAAACCCCCAAGATCATAGAGGATAACGTGGCAGGCAAAGAGGGAAGGGGATCTTAAAAATCCAGAAACCAGAAAAAGGAGGAAAAAAAAAAAAAAGTAAGGGGAGAGGGACGGCCAGCCGGTGCTCGAAAGATCGAAGGGAGGAGGAAAACACCAAATGGTGAAAGGGGACCGAAAGAGGGAAAAAGATGATGAGGAGAAAATACTGACTAGGGGGAAGGGGCAACGTCATGAGCCGCCCCCCGACAAAAAACTCATAAAAGAAAAAAAGGATCCGAGAGGTCCCAAGTCATGGAAAGAAGGGGTGAAAAACGGGATGTGAAAAGAGCACAGGGGGGGGGGGGGGGGAAAGAGGTAAGTGGCCAGAGATCTTCCGAAAAACCTAAAAAGAAAGGGAAAAAAACTTGAAGGACCACTGGGGAACTTGGAGCGAAAAAAGTGGCAAGAGCTACCAACTCAAAAAGAAACTCAGAAAGGCAAGAATACAAAAGAGCCAGCCTGGGATTCAGACAGGGTAAAATCCCCAGCCAGTCATAAGGGAGATAAATACAGGAAAAAGAAAAAAAGACGAGACCGACAAAAAAAGCCCTCGGGGAATTTCAAAAGATCGAAGACGGGAAAAGCTCCGGGGGGGGGAAAAAAAAAAATGAGCGGGGGGGGGGGGGGTACAAACACGGGGGGGGCGTGCACGGGCAAAGGTTGGACAAACAGAAGGGGGACGGGGGAGAAAAGAGGCTTCAAGAAACTCAGAGAAAAAAAAAAAAAAAAAAAAAAAAAAAAAAAAAAAAGGCGGGACCCTAGAACTTAGAATTGCCATATACTCAAAAACAAAACAGCACCAAAAAAGAGGGCTGGCCAAGATTGCCCATCAACCACAAGGCAGAACACGGGTAAAGGAAAGAGGGGGTAACAAAAATTCCGAAAGTAGACCAAAGAGGCCTAGAATAAAAAAAAAAACAAGGTCACGAAAAAGGGCGGAAAACTGGGGGAAAACGATCAGCATGAAAAGGGTCGAATAGAGGGGAGAGGTACAAAGACTGTGGCGGGGGAAAAAAGGGTCAAAAGAGGAAAGGGAAAAAAGAGACATAATCGAGCATAATCGGCGCCTGGAGGGGGAAAGAAAGTCGGAAAACAAGTGATATCCTCAAGGCAAAATAATACGGAAGCCTGGGGCAAGCCAGAACGCAACAAAGTAGCTAAGTTATCACGGGAAAAACCTGACCTCCTAACAATGCAGTAACTGGAACTCAAACTAAGATGGACTCAAAAAAACTAAAGGAGAGGAGATTCAAAAAGAAGCCTCAGAAGGGGGGGAGACGGGTTCTATGGAGGTTTCATCGAGTTGAAAAAGAAGGATTGAAAAGACAGTGATAGTCAGGCAGGAGAAAAGGCCAAAAGAAATCTCTTGGTCACCAGGGAGAATCAAAATCAAGAACGCATAATATCAAAAACACCTCAACAACCTGGAAAGTCGGAGTCAGTCAACAAGGAACAGGGCTCAAAAACCATCAAGACAGGAAGGGCCAAAGATACGAAAGTCCTTTAATCGGTCGTAAAACGGAAAAAAGAAAACTAAAAAAAATCACAGGTTACGTGTAGTGGAGAAAAAAGAAAAAGGGTGCAAGGCTGGAAAACCACCGAACTCACCATCAAAAGGAAAATAAATCTTAGAAAGGAACAGGGAATCAAAAAAAAATGGGCCAGGAACGAAGAAAAAAGAAAACCACCCGGAAACGTTAAAAAAAACGAAAAAGGGAGGAAACCTCAAGGGGATGTGAAAAAAAAAATGAAAAAAGCGGTAGAACAACATAGCCGACCTCAACGAAAAAAAAAAAACTTCCAAGAACCAGAAAAACAGGAGCGAAAAATCGCGGACAGGGGGGGGCATCGAACAACGCAGGAACCGAAGAACCAAGCAAACCAGAGAAAAATCCCTAAATCAAAAAAAAGAGATAAAGAAGAGGCGTGACAAAGTCTACGCCTGGTACAAACTTAGCATAAACAAAAAGCCGGAGAGGACGCGAGTCGGGGCCGGTCAAAGAGTATGACATCACCGAAAGACATCAGGGTTCACAAGCACCCTCATTCCACCCCAAACAAGCCAAAAAATAGGTAGATTGCGTAAAAAAAGGAGTCTAACCGTGAGAACGCGGGTCAAAATCTAAGACCACAAAGAAAGTATACAATCGGCGCTAGAAAAAATAAAAGCCGAAAAAAAACCAAGAAGGATGGGGACTACTCCAAACGGTCCCGACCAAACAGTCCACGGGAAAAGAAGAAACCTGGAATCATGAAGGGTCCGGGTGTTGTAAGAATCAAAAAAGGGAACTGAGAGAGGGGCGGAGGGATAACACGAAATCATTATACCCCTAAAAAGAGCGTAAATAAAAAAAAGGTGCAGGACCTGGGGATTTCAATAGAGACCGAGAAAAAAACAAATTCAACTCACGATCACCAGAGCGTTAAAGAAATCTTCCCGAAAAACTTCAGACAGGCTCAATGCGATGGATAGCCCGGAAAAAAATATCCCAGTACAACAATAAAAAAATCGTAAAAAAAAAAAAATCACGATGGTAAAAGGAGTGGGAAAACAACTACGAAAAACTGTAGTGAAAGAAACACTCCAAATCCACAATCAGACCCCTGACCCCCCATAAAAAGACCTCAGAAGAAATACCGGAGTCGGGTGAAGTTGGTTTAGAAAAAACGTCCTACGGGGGTGGATATGGGGGGGGAGGGAATCACCAGAGGCAAACTACGTATACATCGAAAAATAAGAAGAAAAAAAATAAGATCGCCAACGAAGCAAACGGTAGACCCGTGAACGAAAGACAGAAGGAAGAATCAAAAATTCAAAAGGAACGAAATCTTCAAAACGGCAGTTAGGAACCGAGAAATAACTACTAAGGAAGCCCGAAGAAGAGCCAGACAAGAAGGCCAGTACCAAGCTACACTCATCAAAAAAAAAAAAAAGGAAAAAGAGAGAAAAAGAGCGGGACAAATCAGCGGAGAAAGGGGGAAGGGAATTGGCCGGTACAGTATAGAAAGTTGATATAGGCCCGTCCGCCGAAAACAGGGCCGGGACACAGGAACTGGGCGACGAAATCAAACTCGAAGAAGTGGGGGCGGAACCCAGTCGGGGAACAGAAAAGGGATACTGAAAGGGGGTCGGTCATAAAAGAAATCACAACGCACTGTAAAGATTTCAAGCGAACCTACGTGAACCAAAAAAAACCCCGGGGGGAAAGAGGGTGGTAAAAAACCCCTAAAAAAAAAGTGGCATCCGGTTCAACCACGGGAAATCAGGGGATACAAAAGAAAGAGAGCCGACCTGACATCTGGGGGGCAGAAAAACATTGTCACCAGTAACTTCACTAGAAAAAAGGGGAAGAATCAGGGGCAGAAAGCGGAACTCGGATAGAACCGTCCAGCCAGGGAGAGAGAGTAGACTGGACAAGTGGGAAAAAAAGAGAAATGGGGAAAGGATCATAATTCAGGGAAACAGGCAAGAGCATTGGGAGAGATTCGGGGCGAAGCATGTGCAAGGGTTGACATGATTTCAAACAAAAAACCGTAGAGAAAAAAAAAAGAATGTGGCCCTATGTAAGGGCAATACGGCGTGAAGACGAATGGGAGGTACGAAGGGCCGGGAGAGAATTAAACAAAAAACCCAAAAAGAATCCCAACAAGGAGGAGGTACCAGGAAGCAGTTACTCCAGGAAAGACTAAGCAAAGTAAAAAAAAAGGCTGATGCAAGGGGGGCAAGGGGAAAGGTCCACCACCTACGTCCAGAAAAAAAACGAGGGGGAAAAAAAACTGTTGGATTAAGAAAAAAAAACCACCGTAAGACCAAAGGCCACTACCGCAGGACTTGGGGAAGGATCGGGGGGAGTTAGAATAAGGAAAAGAGATCATAGCATAGAGAGCTGCCCAGCAAAGCTTTGGGGGGAAAAAACATGAATCACGAAACAGAAAACATGCGGGGGCCCGCAAAACGGGTGGTTCTCATCAGGTAGACTTCAGAGGAGGAAGATTGTGGGTTTGAGAGGGACGGGGAAAAGAAACCTAAAAAAAAGACGGTATCAAGAAGTCTCGAAAAAAACCCAATGTTAGACGACAGATGGGTGGGGGGTCTCACAAAAGAGTACCTGGGTGGGGAAATCCCAAAGACTACGGCAATAGAACCGCGACCAGGAGAAAAGCGTCGAATAAAAGTTGGAATGACCAAAACATTAGGAGTTTGAAAATGACTCAAACACGAGACAGCTGATCCGACCAAAAGAAAATGCATGAAAAAGGCGTCACGTGAACACAAATCCGAAGCACACAGGGTGCAGCCCCCGAGCACAAGCGGGGTACTAAAAACAAGATGCGGGCAGGAACCCCAGGTCAGGCCAACCACACGGCGGAGCCCGTGGAACCCAAGTTTGGCACGGGGGGGGAAATAAATCGAAGGAAAGGTCTGGCGAAAACAATCAGAACCTTGTGCTGAAAGGAACAGGAGAAAACGTGGAAACAAAAAGACGCGAGCATCTGGAGGAAGGAGCTGAGGGAAAGATCTTCAAAGGGTTATAGCGGGGACAACAGTATAAAAGGGCTACCTGAAAAGAACACCGACTCACCCAACCAAGGCCCGAAAGTCAATGAAAGGATGGAAGCTTCGTACCGGGAAAGTAGGAAAATCCCCAAAAAAGAAATCAAAGGGGTCTCAAGAAAGAAAAAAGGAACCCCCATTCAGCTTGGCAAAGGAAAGTCCGAAAACCTGGGGGGAAGGTCTCACAAGAAGATCCAAAATGACATCATCAGAAAAAAGGCAACCAAAAAAAGGGACTTTCAGAGGAGGGGGGATGGGAAGAAAGGACGAAAAAGGGTTTTGGGGAAAAGACAGGGCGGGAAAAAAAAGAAAGAAGTACGACCCTTCACGAAAACGTGAGTGACATGGAAGAAGTTAAGGAAAAAAAAAGTCCACAGTTCGGAATCCAGGGGGAAAAAAGGAAAAAAGACCGGCCTCAAAAGAAGGCTAGAGATGGGCCTGGAAAGCTTGATATAAGTCGCAGAAAAAGTAGAGAAAAAAAAGCATGGGAAACATCGGAAGAGGGGCTGCGGGCAGACGACGGAGGACTAGAACAGGGTTAAGGTACACCGAGGACCCTGGGAAAGCGATGCAATCCGAAGATGCATTGAAGCTTAAAAAAACAGGAAAGGGAGGGGAAACCCGCAAAACTAAACTCCTGGAAAGAAGCGAAGTAAAAAAAAGATCGGCAGAAACGACACAGGTGAAGCCAGGAGGGGATCGTCGAAGGAAAAAAATCGAGAAGAAAATAAAATCGCAAAAAATCCCGGAAAAATATGAAGCAAAAAAAAAAAAAATTACAACCTACGAACTCTCTAAAAGCAGGACCAGAGTCCAGAAGTAACGAAAAAAGGAAAAAAAAAAAAAACAAAAAAACAACCCGATAAAGTCCCATCGAGGAAAAACAAAGAAAGATAGATAGAAGATTGTACTGGTACGGGAGGTGAGGGTTGGGAGAGAGTCGCAATTTGTAACTTACGAGAGAAAAATCAGAAAAAATAGACAAAAAGGATCTCACGCAGACCGAGCGGAACGAAAATCTAAGGAAAGGGAAGTGAACAATGGGAGGATAATCGCATGGAGAAAGTGCAGGTAGGTTCAGCACTTTTCGGGTCAGGCTGAGAAAAGGGAAAAACATCCTGGAAGGAAGAAAACCCTAAGAAAATCAGAGCAAATCGTGCAAGAGAAAGAGCGCTGGGGTTCGCAGACCCCGAACCGACATCCAAACGCATACCAAAGGAAAGAATAAACAAACGTAAGCAAGTTATGCCAACAAAAATGTCGCGAAAAAGCCAAAACCGAGAAACACCTCCCAGAGAATAGTCCAACTGCAAAAAGAAAACTGAAGAGAAGGGCAGGCCCCTTGAACGACCCAAGGAAGAAGAGTTGGGGGAGAAGATGGCGAAGAAAAACCGTCAAAAAATATAGCGGGGGGGAGTCGAGAAGTCGGGAACGTTCCAGCCAAAAATCAGGAACAGCAAACGAGCCCAGGTCAACGGCCTGTGGCGGGAAAAAGCAAAAAAGTAGCCGGGGTCAACAAAAAATACAAACTCCGCAAAAAAATAATCGGGGGGGAAAAAGAGTTTCAACCCCGCGAAAAATGAAGAATAGGGTCTACAGGAAAAAAAGGTGCGCAGGGAGAAACGCCCCCGCCGGTAAAAAAGATAACGGGCCGCGGGGTCAGCCTATTAAGGAAAGAGATACATTACGATAAGGAAAGTGAGAGCCGGGAAAAGAAAAGGTGGACGGGGCAAAAATCCTCAGAGTGGCGGGCCGTCGACGGAGAAAGAAGAAAAAAAAAATAAAGCTCCCAGCGGGCCATGGGAAACTCAAAGCCAAATAAGAAGAACGTCTCTGGGAATACCATCGAAGGGAACCGATCAGAATCCCGGAGATAATTGGAGAATCAGAAGAAAGAAAACATGGAAAAGACAAGAAAGGGGCCCCCGTAAGAAAATTCAAGGGGGGAACAAGGATTAAGATGACAACCGACTAGCCCCGCTGGGGGAAAAATATACTCGGAGGGGAAAAGTCTGACACTCGGAAAAAGCCAGGAGGTAGTCCGCCAGTGGGAAAGGCTATCCCAAACTCAAAAGGGCCAAACCAGCAAAAGGACACTGCCAAGAGACAAAGAAGAAGAGTACGATAATGGGTCTAAAAGAACTCTAATCTCCTCTGAGAACATGAAGAATCAGGGAAGTCCCAAAACGATCTCGGGAATCCGGAAAAAAATCGGGGGAGATTTACCAGGTGACAAAAAAAACGGCCGAGATAAGGGGACCCGTAAAGAATCACGTCGCAGGAAAAAGGGGGCCCGATGGAGGAGGAAAAAGGGGAAAGATCACTGCCGAGGAAAAAAGACGGAAGGCACCCCGAAGTTCCAGAATCCTTTGAAAAAAAAAAAAGCCCATGGTTTGGTGTGCACGGAAAAAAGAATCGACAAAAAAAAAAATATAGAGGAGAAAAACATCCAGTAAATTGTTCATAAACAGTGCGGGGGTAACTGAAGGCGTCAATAAGAAGAAGAAAGATGGGGACCGAAAACACAAATCAAGAGCCCCAAAAAAGAAAGACAAATAAAAACAAGGAGAAGAAGTCAAGAAAGGTTGGGGGGAGCCGGGCTAATAGAAACGAAAAAGCTGTCAAAATCAGGGTTGGGACGCGAAAGGTCTGGAGATGGGGGAAAAGAGGAAGGAAAACTGAAAAATGTGACCAAGTCACAACTGTTGGGGGAGAGGTAAACTCCTCCAGACTGAAAAACAAAAGTTTCAACTTAAGGGCACTGGGGGGATACAGGAATTGAATAAGCAATCGAAGGAGACACACCGGGGAAGAAACTCTAAACAAAGGGAACCCCGAGTTTTTGATAAATAAGCACCCAGAGGACAACCGAGGCAAGAACGACAGAAAAGAAGAAGAAAAACTCGGTTCCTGCAAGGAATCCCTTTGAAAAGAAGCCACTTAAAAAACGCGTAAAAAAGTTAAAAAAAGAAAGAAGACTCGCAGGCCGAAGAATTGCAAAAAAAAAAAAGAAACCGGACTGACACACGTCACCAAAAAACCGGAAAAAAGTCCAAGAGTACGGGATCCGCCTCCAAGTAAAAATACATTAAAAGAAAGAACAAAACAAGGTGTCACCAGAAAAAAAAAGGAAGAAGGCGACCGGAAAGGCAAAGGACCAATGGAAGTCAAAGTCCCCAGGGGCCGGGGAACGGAATCCAGCCTGCAAGACGGAATCGATGAAGAAAGAAAACGAACCAAGGGGAGAAGATAGCGCGGGAAGAAAAACCGGGGACAAAAAGAAGATCACGGCCACAAACAAACAGACTTTAAGGCCAAACAAGAAAATTTGAAACGGGCTGTTGAATTTTGAAAAAAAAAAAAATAAAAGAAAACCAGAAGACGTGTACGAGAAATTGGGGGGGTTTGTTTGCCAGGGAAACTCAAGAGACGCCCAGTTGAAGGGAATAAAAACTGGCGAACAGAATGGTTGGGAAAAGGGACCAAAAAAAGGCAACCAGAAGGAACAAAGAAATTATCGAAAGAGCGAGAGGGCCAATTCAGGAAGGAGAGCTAAAGAGTCCTCACGGGGAAGTAAGGAAGGGCCAAAGTGGGAGAAGGATAGATCCGTGAGGAAAATCCAAACCTTCTACGACAAGGCCAAATCACGGACTGTAATACCAGAAAGAAGATGGGGACACCGCAAGGGACCCTTCTACAATCAAATTAAAAGTAGATCTCAAAAAATACAGAAAAACTGCGATTGAAAAACAGCTATTCTTAAGACCGTGGAGGGGAAGGGGGAGGCAGAATGGGAGAGAAAAGGTGGAAGGGGGGGGTTGACAAAGGGGTAGCAAGAAACCGGGGGGAATCACTTGAAAATCTCGTCCCCCCTGGGGATCATTGAGATCAAATTCGACGGCTTTGGTCAGAAAAATATGGGGGGATATGATGGGGAAGGAAAACAACCTGCAAGCAACGACCAAGACAAAAATGCCAGTTGTCGAACCAGAAAAGCCACAAAGTAGTTGGCGGGGGGTGAGGACCTTGGAACAAAAAAACAAAAGGGGAAAAAGTGGAAGAAATCCCGGAAACCGAACACCAAAGGCTAAAAAAAAAACAATGAAAGATGGCCGGAGGAAAGCGGGGGAACACGGGCAAAAAAAAGGCAGGACCCGAAAGGAGTTTAAAAAACCTCAAGGAACGGTGCGGAAGAACCAAGTTTGAGGGATAAGACAAGAAAATTAAACCGGGCGGGGAGAACAAGCGATCAAAGAGAAAGGCTGCAATGGGTCGTAAGTCGGAAAAGGGGAACCAATAGAAGAGCGGTAGACGAGATAATATCATGGGGGAGGAACTAAATCAGTGCACACGTGAATTCAAAAAAGACATTTGAAAGGGTTACGTGAAAGTTCTGAATCCTGGGGGGGCAGGCAGGGGCAGGGGGGGATTTTTCAAAAGAAAAAGGAACCAGGAGAAGATCAGGGTTTAAAAAAGAAAGGTGCCATCCGGGGGAAACAGAAAAAGGTGGAAAGGAGAAAGTTTCATGAACCTTGGAACGGGGTCAAACCTTAGATAAGAGCAAGCTAAAGGAAACCTCAACTAGGAATCCATGAACCTGGTGAAAGGAGACCGGGGATTAGTGGGAAAATTTTAAAAAAAAAGAGTTGTGACAAAGCTTTGGGAAGTAAGAAGAAAATAAGCATGAGGAATGAAGCGAAACAACTTGACCGCAGAAGGAAGATCAGAAAAATTCAAAAAAAGATCGGGAAAAAAAACGGGGAAAAATCAACTGATCGGGGGGGGAGGGAAGCGTAAAGATGCAAACGAAAAACTCGGTAAGAACAATCAATAAGGAAAATGTAGACGACGAAAAGAACGGGGAAATGAGAGTAAACGGATAAACAACCGGAAAAAGGGGGGATACGAAAAAGGGGGTTCAGGTGGGGTGTACCTACGGCAAATAAAAAAACCCTTCAGGAATAACTGCAAGAAGGTTGGTGAAAAAGGAAATGCAAAACAAAATGTGTGTAAGGGAAGAGGGGAAAAAAGCGGAAATGAGTCCAAGCAAAACCTCAACCATTTACAGGGGAGAAGAAAAAAAAAAGATGAGGAAGACGTCTCGAAGAAAAATAAGGGGAAGAGAAAAACCGGAGATTCTCGCGAGGAGGGTGGGAATGGTCAAAATTCAAAGCCGAAAACCCGAAGCGTAGGCAGAAAAGAAAAAGGCGGTGGGGGCGGGCGAAAAGAAGGTGAAAAAAAGAGAAACCCCCGAGAGAAGGACTCAAAGCTTCAGGGAAATGAGAAAGCACAGAAGCTTCACAAAAAAGAGGGAAGAGAGAGTCACAAGGGGTCGGGGGGGGGAACACTCGAAGCCTGTCGGGGAGTCCCGGGGGGCTTTCAGGGGAAAGGCGGGAAGAGGCGCTCATAGGAAAGCGCGGGGGAAAGCCGCGTAAGAGAACAGGGAACTCCAAAGAAAAAACATCGGTAAAAAACGCAGTATCACCCGGAAGTGAAGAGAAATCCAAAAGAAAGTCCGATGGACGCGGGTCAGAAGACCCGGTGGAAGTAGGTGAAAAAAGAAAGCCCATCAGGAAAGGAAAAGTCCCAAGATCGGCGGGAAGAACCGCGAAAATCAGGGGCAGAAAAAAAAAAGACGACTCGACAAGAAACGCCGCGGAGGAGGGGGGGGGCGAACGGGGGAAAAATTCCGGGAAAAACGCCCGGGGAGAATGGAAAGCGGAGGGTTGGATCCCAGGGAAAGTGGCCAGAAGGGGGAATCGAGCGCGGTAGCCCTGGAAGACGGGAAAGAAATCGTTAAGCAGAAACATGCCACGAAGGGTCAACCAAAAATAAGTAAAAGAGAAACCCCCAGGAACCCGAAGTATGTGAAAGGAGTGGACGGGGTCGTGAGGCTCGGATCAAAAGTAGGAACGGTCCACCAGACTGCGGAGGAAACCCCCGAACTGGAGGAATCCAAAATAGGGGAAAGGGAAGGAATTGCAAAAAAGGGCCCTCCGGAGGGGGAGGGACCAAGAAGAGAGCCCCAAAGCAGGAAGGGGCGGAATGATTACCAAATCCCCCGCAAAGAAAAACAAGGGAACCGGATAGAGGGAACTGAAGAAGGACCAAAGAAAACCTGAAAGTCTGGGGAGGGGAAACACCTGGGAACCATCACAAGAAAAGAGGTCCCAAAACGGCAGGGACCCTTAGTAGGGGTATCAAAAAAAGAAGAACTGGGAAAAAAAAACTCTCGCAAGAAAAGTCCCGGTAGAGAAAAGAACGAAAAAAAGATATAAACCCCTCCAAAAAAGAAAACCACATGAATACCGAACTGTGCTAAAAGAAAAAACCAAAAAAAAAAGAGAAGAGAGAAGTCTCAAACCTAGGGGGGGGCCATGTGGGTGGGGCTCCAACGAAAAAGATACCCCCATATATGCAAAAAGGGCTCGGGGGCGAGAGAAAAAAAACTGGAAGAAGAGGGCCCCCGAGAAAGACCCCTCAGAACGAGCTTAGGGGGAAGAAAGGAAAGGGGGGGGGGAAATCTGACAGAAGGAAACGAATGTGAAAAGAAAGGGTCCTGGGATCCGGGGGCGAAGTTCGGAGCGGGGAAGGGAAAAAAAAAAAAGGACCGGGACCAAAAAGGAGCAACGATCGATCAACGAGGGGAATGTTTCAAAAAAAAAAAAAAACAGACGCGGATTAAAAAAAACGAAAAGTGACATAAAAAATTTGAAAAAAAGAGCGCCTTCGACCTCAGAAAGGAAAAAGAACCTAAACGACAGTAGACGTATCCGAAGGAAAAAACTCGCACCTGAGTCGGGAACTTCAGAGAACATTAACCCTGGAGAAAGGGCCTGTATGGGCGGAAACAGTGGGGATACGGTTCGAAAACCAGGAAAAGATATCCCTAAAAAGAAAAAAGGCACTTCTGGGGAGAAACTAAACAGGGCTAATCGTTAAAAAACAAAAAGAAGGAAAATGCATCACTTCGTAACTCGGGAGGGTGTAGCGTGTAAAGTAGGTCAGATTGGGAAGGGGGGCCCCCCCGTAAAAAGGGGGCACCAGTGGCCCCAGCAAAAACGCTGACGAACGATGGGCGAGACGGGCCTGCAAAGGAGAAAAAAATTGCAAAAGGGGAGGACCGAACGAGGGGGGCCAACGGAGGAAAAAGAGACAGGGAAATGGGGAAGAGGTGTGAGACAGAAGGCTGCGGTTCCTCGAAGAAAGGGAGACCAGGGGGGGAAAGCGGGAAAGCGAACGAGAGCTCCTAAAAAGTCCAAGCACCTCAGAAAAGCAACGGACTGAAGAGAGTCCTCGGGAAGGGGAAACCACCCAACCAATTGGGGAGGATAAGGTTGGCTTCAAAAAAAAACTCCCCGCAAACAGCATTGCAGGGAAAAAACGAAGACAGTTAACGATAAAAGTTTGGGAAGACCAAAAAAGAGCCAGAGAAAAATGTTGAGGAAAGGGGTACGAGAAAAGGGCAGGCAAGGGGAAAAAAAACCCAAAATCGGGCCAGACCGATCCTGAACCAAAAGTTCAGACCAGAAGTCTTCAAAGGGATCCGAAATCGGGGACAAGGGACAGGGGTGTGAGCGGAAAAACAGTTGGGCAGGAAACCCAAGACCAAAAAAAACCCACAACCCGTACACCCATAAAGTCGGAAGGGGCCGTGAGTCACGAAAAACGATCCAAAGGGGCCCTCTGGGGAAAAACCAGATGCGAAAAACCCTGTGGGTGGAAACCAGATTGAGAACCGAAAAAAGAGTCATTTTCGCCCTGCAAACAACACCCGGGTTCAAAAGAGCCTTAGAGGGGTCCTAAAGTCGAGGAGGGACCGAGCAGTCACAGGAGAAACCAAGGGAGGGGATTTTGAGTGGGGTTCCGACGATCTTGGCACGTGAACTTCTGGGGGGAAAGGACCTCTGAAAGTACCCAGAACATCAACCGGGGGCAGGGAGCTTGTGAGGGAGCAACCCAGAAGAATTCAGGGTAGCCACGGGAAGGAACGGCCCTAAAGGGGGTGGCCAGAAAAAGGAGGGCAGGAAAGAAAAATTTCGTTAAAGAAGGGGGGGGGAAGGCTGACAAAGGAAAAAAGGGGGGGGAAGGGGGAAAAGAAGGAACAGGGGTGGAGGGGGAGTATCACCAAAAGAAAAAAGTCCTTAAAAATACAATGAGGATAAGGGGTCAGGGAAGTATGGAGGAGCAAAACCACAGAAAAAAAAGATGGATTGGAGGAATCAGAAAGTGGGATAAGAGTGACGAAAACATCGCACAGGGGGTTTGGTGAGCTTCCACCACAACTTTTACACAACGTTAAAATGATACACCGAGG